>Ga0310786_10007440_pt1 | contig 14283 bp, 12 predicted proteins | sample AusTroGonzalo_MG_FD_203881 | JGI IMG/M metagenome (GOLD analysis project Ga0310786, IMG submission 203881) | Bovine rumen microbial communities from tropical cattle in Woodstock, Queensland, Australia - Gonzalo_03 (v2) (version 2) | ecosystem: Host-associated > Mammals > Digestive system >... | reverse complement strand
GCAGCCGATTTCCGCGAGGGGGGGGAAGGTACGGGGCCATTCGCGGAGGAGGGCTGGCACCTTGGAGGGGGGGACGGCGAAGAGGAGTTCGTAGTCTTCGCCGTCGAAAAGGGCGTCGGCGAGGGTGGCGCGGGGGGCGAGGGGGATGGCGGCGGCGGAGAGGCGGCAGCCGACGCGGGAGGCGGCGGCGAGGCGGGGGAGGTCGGTGGCGAGGCCGTCGGAGAGGTCCATCATGGCGGAGGCATAGCGGCGGGAGGCGAGGAAGGCGCCTTCGGGGAGGCGGGGGGAGAAGGTGAAGTGGCGGGTGGAACCGTCGCGCCAGGCGCGTCCGAGGCGGCCGGTGACGAAAAGGCGGTGGCCGGGGCGGGCGCCGGAGCGGCGGACGGCGGTGCCGTGGGGGGCGGTGCCGATGGCGGTGAGGTGGAAGGCGAGGTCGGCGGCTTCGGCGGTGTCGCCGCCGACGACGGCGATGCCGCGGGCGGCGGCGGTGCGGGCGATGGCGCGGTAGATGGCGCGGATGCGGGCGGCGGGGGTGGTTTTGGGGGCGGTGAGGCCGATGGCGAGCCAGCGGGGGCGGCCGCCCATGGCGGCGATGTCGGAGATGGCGCGGGAGACGGCCTTGCGGCCGACGAGGGCGGCGGGGGCGGAAGGGAGGAAGTGGCGGCCGGCGATGAGGGGGTCGTGGGTGAGGAGGAGGTCGTCGGGGGAGCCGGGAAGGTGGAGGACGGCGCAGTCGTCGCCGGGGCCGACGAGGACGGTGGGGGCGGTGGGGAGGGTGGGGAGGAGGCCGCGGAGGAAGGCGTCCTCGCCGAGGGATTGGAGGGTTTGCGGGGCGGGGGTTTTCACGGGGCGGGCTGCGGGGTGAAGGGTAGGAAGGGGAGGGGGTCGCCGGGCGGGGTGGCGGCGAGGGCGCGGGCGAGGCGGCGGAGGGCGTCGCGGACGGGGGGAGAGAGGGGGGCGGCGGGGGCGATGCGGGCGGGCTGCACGGCGAGGATGCGGATGTCGAGGAGGGGGAGGTCGTGGAGGAGGAAGGCGGAGAACATGCGGATGTCGGGGGCGTGGGTGCCGAAGGCGAGGGCGGTGGTGTCGCCGGGGGAGAGGATGCGCATTTCGCCGGGGGGGAGGCGCATGTCGCAGGCGTCGAGGAGGACGAGGCGGGGGGGGGCGAGGCGGCGGATGGCGGCGGTGTGGAGTTCCGGGGCGGTACCGGCGTCGAGGACGGTCCATCCGGGGGGGGCGATGCGGCGGAAGAGGCGGGCGAAGACGGGGCCGAGGGCGTCGTCGCCGCGGCGGGCGGCGCCGATGGCGAGGAGCAGGTTCATCGGGCGGGGCTAGGGGAGGGGGACGGGGATGTAGGGGAAGGGGGCGAGGATTTCTTCGACGAAGCCGGCGAGGGGGTCGCGGGTGCGGAAGACGTCGGCGGTGTCTTCGGCGAGGCCTTCGAATTCGCTTTCGACGTCGGAGGCGGGTGCGGAGACGTCGGGGCGGGCGCGGGCGAGGGAGGCGTTGGCGGGCTTGGTGCGGGAGAAGATCTGCATGGACCAGGCGCCGATGTCGAGAGGGAGGCGGGTCTGGCTGCCGGGGAGGGAGAAACCGCCGCCGGGCTTGAGGCCGACGCCGTCGAAGTCGGGGCAGTAGGTCTTGAGGGCGGAGTTGTAGTGGCAGTACCAGTTGCCGGGGGTGGGGAAGCGGATGGGGAAGGCGGTGTGGGCGCGCGGGGAGAAGTTGAAGACGACGACGGTGGCGAAATCGCGGGATTTGGAGGAGTCGCGGCGGTAGTAGGCGATGACCTGGGCGGCGGGGTCGGCGGCGAGGAGGTAGAAGTCGTCGCCGAGGAGGCCGGGGGTGAGGCCCTTGGTGTTGCGGCGGAGGTGGATGAGGTCGGCGTAGGCGCGGAGGAGGTTGGGGTCGGCCTTGGCCCAATGGACGGGGGTCTGGGCGGAGAAGTCGGCGGTTTCGTTCATTTCGTAGCCCTGGAGGAACATCGGGATGCCGGGGAGGGTGAGGGCGATGCCGTTGGCGAGGAGGGAGAGGGCGCGGGCGCGGCGGGAATTGGGGTTCTGCGGGTCGATGACGGCCGGCATGCGGTGGTGGTTGTTGAGGTCGCCGGCGGAGTCGTGGCATTCGGGGAAGAGGACCCAGCGGAAGGGCGGGGAGGGCTGGTTCTTGAGGTCTTCGGCGAAGGCGGTGACGTTGCGGGCGGAATCGTTGGTGGCGACGAAATTGGCGATGAGGTTGCGGAAGTGGGAATGCCACTGGGCCTGGAAACCGACGCCGCCGCGGTCGAAGGCGTGGTCTTCGGCGATGCGGAGGGCGCGGGGATAGGCCTTTTCCATCCATTCGTTGACGTCCTTGAGGAGGCGGTCGCCGTCGGGGTTGGGTGCCTCGCCGTCGGCGGGGACGTAGCGGACGTTGTGGATGGAGTCCCAGCGGAAGCCGTCCAGGCGGTATTCCTCGAGGAACATCTTGACGGAGGCGTGGATCCAGTCGCGGACTTCCTGGCGGGAGTAGTCGGGGCGGGGACCCCACTCGGTGTCGGCCTTGATGCCGTTGGGGTAGAAGTAGGAGCCGCGGCCGGAGGAGGAGTCGAACTGCCAGATGGCGGCGTACTGCGGGTTGCCGCCGTCGCCGTAGTGGTTGTGGACGATGTCGAGGAGGACGGCGAACCCGTTGCGGTGGCATTCCTGGACGAAGGTGCGGAAATCGTCGCCCCCGCCGTAGGCGCGCTCGACGGCGAAAGTGTCCGAGGGGTTGTAGCCCCAGGAATGGTCGCCGTTGAATTCGTTGACGGGGAGCAGCTGGATGGCGTTGACGCCGAGCTCCTTCAGGTAGGGGAGGCGCTTGAGGCACTTGAGGAAGACGGAATCGTGTCCGCCGATGCCCGCGGCGAACGTGCCGGGGTGGAGCTGGTAGACCACGAGTTCGTTCGCGGGCGGGGTTTCCCACTTGACGGAGGAATCCCAGCGGAAGGCGGAGGCGTCCACGACGACGGCGGCGGTTCCGCCGGCGACGCGGTCGACGTGGGCGAGGGCGCGCGCGGCGGGGTCGCGGCGGTCGTTGCCGTCCACGCGGAACATGTATTTGTCGCCCGGGCGGGCCTTGCGGGATTCGAGGAACCAGTAGCCGGTCGCCCCGCCGCCGGTGCGGGCGGCTTCGCGGTTCATCTTTTCCTCGCGCCAGTTGTCGAAGTCGCCGCGGACGGTCACGCTGTTGGCGTTGGGCGCCCAGACGCGGAAAATCACGGTGCGGCCCGGTCCGGCGCCCTTGACGATGGCCCCGACGGGTTCGGGCACGTGCTGGGCGGCGGCGGGAAGCGCGGCGGAGGCCGCGGCGAAGCAGAGGGCGAAGCCGGCGGCGAGGTGCCGGAAAGGAACGGCGTGCGGGCGCGAGTGTGCAATCATGGGCCCATGCTAGACCGCCGCGCCCCGATTGTCCACCGTTTCCCGCGAGGGGCGGGGGGGAGATTTCTGGCTTGCGCGGAAGGGAGGGGAAGCGTATGGTGCGCGCGTTTTGTTCCAAACAGGAGAATCACCATGTCCTCAATGTGCGAAATTTGCGGCAAGGGGCCCGTCCGCGGCGCCCGCGTCATCCGTCACGGCCTTTGCAAGAAAAAGGGCGGGATCGGTTTGCACACCACGCGCGTGACGAAGCGCACGTTCAAGCCGAACCTGCAGACCGTGCGGGTGAAGACGGCGGGCGGGCGGAAGAGCATGACGATCTGCACGTCGTGCCTGAAGGCCGGAAAGGTCGAAAAGGCCTGAGCGCGCGTCCGGCCGCCGCGCGGCGGCGGCCGGGAACGCCCGCGCATCGACGCCCCGCCGGGAAACAGCCGGCGGGCGTTTGCGTACAAGGGAAAGGGATAGCGGATGGAAGGCAAGGCCAGGACGGGCAAGCCGCGGCGCGCGGCGGCGCCGAAGGGCGCGGCGGCGAAGGGGGCGGCGACGCTGACGGTGGGGGGCAAGACGCTGGAACTGCCGTTGCTGGTGGGGACGATGGGGACGCGGGCGGTGGACATCAGCGCGCTGCGGGCGGCGACGGGGCTGGTGGCCTACGATCCGGGGCTGGCGAACACGTCGGTGTGCCGGAGCGAAATCACGCACGTGGACGGGGAAAAGGGCGTGCTGCTGCTGCGGGGGTATCCGATCGAGGAGCTGACGGAGCACTGCTCGTTCGTGGAGGTGGCCTACCTGCTGCTGCACGGGAAGCTGCCGACGGAACGGCAGGGGCGGCATTTTTCGGAGCTGCTGAACCGCCATTCGATGATCCACGAGGACATGCTGACGTTCTTCGGGAAATTCGCGGAAGGGGCGCACCCGATGGCGGTGCTTTCGGCGATGGTGGTTTCGCTTTCGAGCTTCTATCCGGAGCTGCAGCGGAACACCGAGCAGGAGGAGATGGACATCACGGCCACGCGCCTCCTCTCGAAGCTGCGGACGATCGCGGCGTTTTCCTACAAGAAGTCGATCGGCGAGCCGTTCGTCTATCCTTCCTTCAAGTTTTCGTACTGCGAGAACTTCCTGAACATGATGTTTTCCTCGCCGGTGTCGCGCTACAAGGCGGAACCCTACGAGGTGGAGGCGATGAACAAGCTGCTCATCCTGCACGCGGACCACGAGCAGAACGCCTCGACGACGTCGGTGCGCGTGGTCGGCTCGACGGGCTCGAACCTCTACGCCTGCATTTCGGCGGGCTGCTGCGCGCTCTGGGGACCGCTCCACGGCGGCGCGAACCAGGCCGTCATCGAGATGCTGGAAAAAATCATGGCTTCGGGAATGCCCGTGGCGGACGTGCTGCGCAAGGCGCGGGACAAGACCGACCCCTTCAAGCTGATGGGCTTCGGGCACCGCATCTACAAGACCTACGATCCGCGGGCCCGCATCGCGCGGGAGCTGTGCTTCGAGGTGCTCCGGCGCAAGAAACGCAAGGACCCGCTCTTCGACCTGGCGAAACGCCTGGAGGAGGCCGCGCTGAAGGACCCGTATTTCACGGAACGCCACCTCTATCCGAACATCGATTTCTACACGGGCATCATCTACCGCGCCCTCGGCTTCCCGAAGGAAATGTTCACGGTGCTCTTCGCCCTCGGCCGCCTGCCCGGCTGGATCGCCCACTGGATGGAAATGCGGCGCTCGCCCGGGCGGATCATGCGCCCCCGCCAGCTCTACACCGGCCCGACCCGCACGGCGTTCGTGCCGATTGCCGAGCGGTAAGGCGGAACGGCCGGCACCGGGGTCGGCGCCCCGCCGCGTCGGCGGGTTTTGCCAACGTCCGGCAAAAACGACCCGGATTTGCCAAGGATTGGCAAATCCGGGTTTCCGCGTCCGGGTTGTCCGCATTCCCGGGGAGGGCGGCTTCGCGCCTAATCGACGCGGCCGAGCTTGACGAGGTTGGTGTCGGAGCCGGGACCCGCCGGGTAGCCCGCGGTCAGGATCACCAGGTCGCCCGTCTTCACCAGTCCCAGCGCCTTCGCCTTCTGCTGCAGTTCGGCGACCACCGTCAGAAGGTCCGTCGATTCCTCGCCCGTCACCGGCTCCACGCCGCGCACGAGGGCCAGCCGCCGCCGGACGGTTTCCGACGGGGTGCTGGCGATGATCGGCTTGCTCGGCCGCGCCTTCGCCGCCCAGAAGGCGGACTTGCCGGAATGGGTCGCGACGAGCAGCGCCGCCGCGCCCGTCGTTTCTACCAAGGCGCAGGCGCTGCGCATGAGCGCTTCCGCCTCGTCCTCCGGAGGCGTCGCGTCGAGGACGCGGTGCCAGTCGGCCTGCCGGAAGCCCTTTTCGGCCTCGCGGGCGATGCGGGAGAGGGTGCGGACGGCTTCGACGGGGTAGCGGCCGGCGGCGCTTTCCTCGGAGAGCATGACGGCGTCGGTGCCTTCGAGGATGGCGTTGGTGACGTCGGTGACTTCGGCGCGCGTGGGGCGCGGGGAATCGGTCATGCTCTTGAGCATCTGGGTGGCGGTGATGACGGGCTTGCCCGCGCGCGCCGCCATTTCGATGATGCGCCGCTGGGCGGTGGGAACCTGTTCGAGGGGGATGTCCACGCCGAGGTCGCCGCGGGCGACCATGACGCCGTCGACGGCGGCGATGATGGCGGGGAGGTCCGCGAGCGCCTCGTGCTTCTCGATCTTGCTGATGATGGGGATGGAGACGCCGAAGGAGCGGATGTAGTCGCGGGCGACGGCGATGTCCTGGGCGGAGCGGACGAAGGAAAGGGCGACGTAGTCGACGCCCTGCGAGATGCCGAAGGCGAGGTCGGCGTAGTCCTTCTGGGTGAGGATGGGGGCGCGGATGGAGCGGGAGGGGAGGTTGATGCCCTTGTGGCTGCCGAGGGTGCCGCCGGTGATGACGCGGCAATGGATGTCCGGGCCTTCCACGGATTCGATCTTCATTTCGAGGGCGCCGTCGGCGAGGAGGAGGTCGTCGCCGGGCTGCACGTCGCGGGGAAGGTCGCGGTAGGTGAGGCCGACTTCGTGTTCGTCGCCGGGGACGTCGCGGGCGGTGAGGGTGAACTTGGCGCCGGGGGCGAGGACGACGGAACCCCCGGCGAATTCCCCGGTGCGGATTTTCGGGCCGGCGAGGTCCTGGAGGATGGCGACGGCGGCGCCCTTTTCGGCGGCGAGTTCGCGGATGAGCTTGATCTTGGCGGCGTGTTCCTCGTGGGTGCCGTGGGAGAAGTTGAGGCGGGCGACATCCATGCCCTCGTCGATCATCCGGGAGAGGATTTCGCGGCTTTCGGAGGCGGGGCCGATGGTGCAGACGATTTTGGTTTTGTCCATGGGGCAATCCTTTCGTTGGAAAACGCGGGGAGGACTCTAGCGCAAGGGGCGGGGGGCGGCAACTGGATTCGGGGGCGGCGCGCGCGTTTGACAAGCGGGCGGTGGCGGGATAACGTCGGGGAATCCATTTGCAACAGAACCCCGTTCCCGGAGAATTTCCATGAGCGCAAAGAAAACCACCGCATCCGTTTCCGCGAAGAACCCGCCCTGCGTCGTGAAGGACATCGGGCTGGCGGCGTTCGGCCGCCGGGAGATTTCGCTGGCGGAGCACGAAATGCCGGGGCTGATGGCGCTGCGGAAGGAATACGCGAAGAAGCAGCCGCTGGCGGGCGCGCGGATTTCGGGGTCGATCCACATGACAATCCAGACGGCGGTGCTGATCGAGACGCTGCAGGCGCTCGGCGCGCGGGTGCGGTGGGCGAGCTGCAACATCTTTTCGACGCAGGACCACGCGGCGGCGGCCATCGCGGCGGGCGGGACGCCGGTGTTCGCGTTCAAGGGCGAATCGCTCGAGGAATACTGGGAATTCACCGACCGCATCCTCGACTGGGGCGACGAGGACGCGAACATGATCCTGGACGACGGCGGCGACGCGACGCTCTTCACGAACCTGGGCATCCGGGCGGCGAAGGAGGGGTTGCGGACGCTGGACGGGCCGTACGCGAGCGAGGAGGAGGGGGTGCTGAAGGCGCAGGTGCGCAAGGCGGTGAAGGCCAACCCCGGGCGGTTCCTGCGGCTCGAAAAGTCGCTGCGTGGCATCACGGAGGAGACGACGACGGGCGTGCACCGGCTCTACCAGCTCGCGGAGAAAGGCGAACTGCGGTTCCCCGCGTTCAACGTGAACGATTCGGTCACCAAGTCGAAGTTCGACAACATCTACGGGTGCCGGCACTCGCTGGTGGACGGCATCATGCGGGCGACGGACGTGCTGGTGGGCGGGAAGGTCGCCGTGGTGGCGGGCTACGGGGACGTGGGCAAGGGCTGCTGCCAGTCGCTGCGCGGGCAGGGGGCGCGGGTGGTCGTCACGGAAATCGACCCGATCTGCGCGCTGCAGGCGGCGATGGACGGCTACGAAGTGATGAAGATGGACGAGGCGTGCCGGATCGGCGACATCTTCGTGACCACGACGGGTTGCTGCGACGTCATCACCAAGAAGCACATGCTGGCGATGAAGGACCTCGCCATCGTCTGCAACATCGGACACTTCGACAGCGAAATCCAGACCGCCGCCCTCAAGGACTGCCGCTGGGAGGAAATCAAGCCGCAGGTGCACCGGATCTGGACGCGGAAGGACCGCTCGATCCTCCTGCTGGCCGAAGGGCGGCTCGTGAACCTGGGTTGCGCGACGGGACATCCGAGCTTCGTGATGAGCAACAGCTTCTGCAACCAGACGCTCGCGCAGATCGAACTTTACACGAATCCCGGCAAGTACGCGCCGGGGGTCTACCGCCTGCCGAAGAAGCTGGACGAGAAGGTCGCGCGGCTGCACCTCGCGCAGCTGGGCGTCCGGCTGGACCGCCTGACGAAGGCGCAGGCGGCCTACCTCGGCGTGCCGGTGGACGGTCCCTACAAGGCGGATTTCTACCGCTATTGATACCGCCGCCCCTACGGGGCTGGTGCGGGCCGCCCGGCGGGAGGCCCCTAAAATGGGCGGGGTTGGAAAAACGCGGCCGGGACGGAGCCGGGCCCTCCCATGGGCTGGATCACGGCGTTCCCAGGGTTGCGTTTTCCGGGCGATAGGGCTGGACAAGGAGCGGCGGTTGTGGTGTGCTGGGGAAATCGGGGGAGAACGGACGGTGTTTCATGAAAATCCGGGAAATCGCGGCATTGCTGGATGCCGAAACGCTCTGCGGCGCGGACCGCCTGGACGAGGAGGTCCGGATGGCGTGCGGCAGCGACATGATGAGCGACGTGCTGGCCTACGTGAAGGACCAGGCGGTGCTCCTGACGGGGCTGGTGAACCCGCAGGTGGTGCGCACGGCGCTGATGATGGACATGCGCTGCCTGGTGTTCGTGCGGAGCAAGCGTCCGACCGAGGAGATGGTGCGGCTGGCGGAGGCGAGCGGGCTGGTGGTGCTGGCGACGCGGATGCGGATGTACGAGGCGTGCGGGAAGCTGTACCACAACGGGCTGGGCTGCCTGGAAACGGAAGCGGAGTGAGGGATGGCGGAGGCGCTGCATTTCCGGTACGAGGTGGACGGGGCGAACTTCACGGCGGCGGGGGAGGCGTCGATCCAGGTGAAGAAGACGCTGCGGCAGCTGGGCTTCCCGGCGGAGGTGGTGCGGCGGGTGTCGATCGCGATGTACGAGGGGGAAATCAACATGGTCATCCACGCGCACGGGGGGGTGGCGGAGGTGGAGATCGCGCCGGACCGCATCGGGCTGGTGCTGAGCGACCGGGGGCCGGGGATCCCGGACGTGGCGCTGGCGATGCAGGAGGGGTATTCGACGGCGCCGGACAACATCCGGGCGCTGGGCTTCGGGGCGGGGATGGGGCTGCCGAACATGAAGCGGTACACGGACGAGATGTCCATCGAGTCGGTGGTGGGGAAGGGGACGACGGTGCGGATGACGGTGAAGGTGGGGGCGGCGGGATGACGAAGGGGTACCAGCATTCGGTTTCGCTGGACCTCGCGCGGTGCAAGGGGTGCACGCACTGCATCCAGCACTGCCCGACGCAGGCCATCCGGGTGCGGGACGGGCACGCGGTCATCAACCCCGCGCTGTGCGTGGACTGCGGGGAGTGCATCCGCATCTGCCCCTACCAGGCGAAAAAGGCGCTGTTCGACCGGCTGGAGGACATCCCGGCGGAAAAGAAGCACCGCATCGCGCTGCCGGCGCCGGCGCTCTACGGGCAGTTCGACAACCTCGACGACGTGGACTACCTGCTGCAGGGGTTGCGGGACATGGGGTTCGACGAGGTGTTCGAGGTGGCGCGGGCGGCCGAGCTGGTGACGGCCTACACGCGGCGGTTCCTGGCGCGGAAGGACGTGCCGCGGCCGGTGATCAATTCGGCGTGCCCGGCGGTGGAGCGGCTGATTTCGCTGCGGTTTCCTTCGCTGTGCCGGAACGTGATGCCGATCCTGCCGCCGTTCGAGGTGGCGGCGCGGCTGGCGAAGAAGGAGGCGCTGGCGAAGCATCCGGACTGGCGGCCGGAGGAGGTCTGCACGGTGTTCGTTTCGCCGTGCCCGGCGAAGGCGGGGTTCGTGAAGAACGGCATCAACGGGGGGAAGCTGGAAGTGGACTACGTGGTGTCGATGGCGGACGTCTACTTCAAGCTGATCGGGGTGATGAAGGCGGACGCGGCGCCGAAGACGGCGTCGCAGACCGGGATGATCGGGATGAGCTGGGCTTCGACGGGGGGGGAATCGGCGGCGCTGCTGAACGAGCGGTACCTGGCGGCGGACGGGATCGAAAACGTGATCCGCGTGCTGGACCAGATCGAGACGGGGCATTTCCCGTTCCTGGAGTTCGTGGAGCTGAACGCGTGCAACGCGGGGTGCGTTGGCGGGGTGGCGACGGTGGAAAACCCCTACATCGCGCGGGTGCGGCTGCAGCAGCTGAGGCGGTACCTGCCGGTATCGCGGACACGGCTGGACGATTCGGACGGGGGCGGCGTGCCGCCGGAAATGATCTTCCCCGAACCGCTCCACGGGCAGACCATCCAGCTCGACCCGGACCGCTGGAAGGCGATGGAGAAGATGGCGGCCATCGAGCAAATCCTCAAGACCCTGCCGGCGCTGGACTGCGGCGGGTGCGGCGCGCCGACGTGCCGGGCGTTCGCGGAAGACGTGGTGGGCGGGGAGGCGTCCGCGGAGGATTGCGTGGTGCTGATGCGCGAGAAATGGCGCAAGCGGCGGAAGTAGGCCGCGGGCGCCGCCGGGAAAATCGGGCATTGCGCGCGGGGGCGAGTTGGGGCAAAGTCGGGCCATGCGCATTTTGCTGGCAAACGACGACGGAATCCACGCGGAGGGTATCCACGTGCTGAAAAGGGTGGCGGGGGATTTCGGGGAGGCGCTCGCGGTGGCGCCGGACGGGGAGCGGTCGGCGTGCAGCCACGCCATCACGCTGACGCGGGCGCTGCGGGCGCGGCCGTGGCCGTCGAAGGAAAACCCGTTCGGGTTCGCGGTGGACGGGATGCCCGTCGACTGCGTGAAGCTGGGGGTGTCGGGGGCGTTCGGGCCGCCGCCGGAGCTGGTGCTTTCCGGCATCAACCTGGGGCCGAACGCGGGCATCAGCGTGTTGTATTCGGGGACGGTGGGGGTGGCGTCGGAGGGGGCGATTTCGGGGATTCCGGCCATTGCGTTTTCGCTGGCGACGTTCGAAAACCCGCTTTGGGAAACGGCGGAAGCGGTGGCGCGGACGGTGCTGGCGGCCTATGCGGCCGGGAATCTGGCGGTTCCGGCGGGGACGTTCCTCAACGTCAACATCCCGAACCTGCCGCTTGGCGAATTGAAGGGGTTCGCGGCGACGCGGATGGGGGCGAGCCGCTTCGTGGAGACCTACGAGCGGCGGCTGGACCCGTGGGGGAACCCGTACTTCTGGATGTCCGGCGAGCTGGTGTCGCTGGGGGACGACGCGGGGACGGACTTGGGGGCGTTGCGGAACGGGTTCGTCTCCGTTTCGCCGATCGGCCTGGATTTGACGGTGGCGGCGGAAGGGGACGCCCTGGCCCGCGCGCTGGCGGCCCTGCCGCCGCTGGCATGAAGCCGATGGATTTTCCGTGTCCGGCGGGGGAGGCGGCCGCAGTGCGGCGGGAGCTGGCGCGGGTGGCGGCGCAGTTGCCGTGGCCGGAGCACCGGGCGGCGTTCGCGGCGTTCCTGCGGGGCGGGAAGCTGTTGCGCGCGCGGCTGTTTCTGTCCCATGCGCCGCGGCAGCGGGCGGGGCGAATCCGGACGGCGGCGGGACTGGAACTGCTGCACGCGGCGTCGCTGGTGCACGACGACATCGTGGATGGCGACCGGACCCGGCGGGGTGGCGGTGCCGCGTGGACGTGGGCGGGGACGGGCGGGGCGCTCCTGATAGGCGACTGGCTCGTGGCCCAGGCCCTGCGGCGGTTGCCGGCGGACGGCCGGGCGGCGGAATTGGTGGGAACGATGGCGGCGGCGGAAATCCGGCACTTGGCGGGGGATCCGGATTTGGTGCGCTACCGGCGGGACAAGACCGCCCACCTCTTCGCCTATGCGGCGGAACTCGCGGCTCCGGAGAACGCCGCCCTGCGCCGCCGCGCCCTGGCCTTCGGCATGGCCTTCCAAGCCGCGGACGACGCGGCGGACGGCGACGCCTGAGCGGGGCCTTCTCTGCGGTTTTTGCCAATGTTTGGCAAAATTCCCTTGTTTTTGCCAATGCTTGGCAAATTTGCCGAAGGCCGGGAACCGGTCCGTCGGGCAAAAACCGCCGGGGGGGCGGGTCGGTCAGGAGGGTCGGGGGGAGTCGGGCTTGGAAAGGGGATTTTTCGCGCTTTTTCGAGTAGAAAAAGCGGCTTATAAAAATGGAAAAATAAAGAAAATTCCATTTATTTTCCTTAATCTTGAGCAATTATTGGAGCGGAAGCGGCGGTTGGGGTGGTTTTGGGCTTGAGGCGGGGACGGGGAATGGGCGAGGATGGGGAAAACGGCATCGAGGAATCGCATGGACAACGGCTGCAGGACAATCGGGATTCCGCCCGCGGTGGGGGGGGAAGCGGCGCAAGCCGCCGCGCGAGGAAAAGCGCGGCGGAAGGCGGCGAAGGTTTTGGGCGTGCTGGCGCTTGCCGGGGTGGCGTTTTTCGCCCGGGAATCGCGGGCCGGGGAATTCCGGGAGCCGGGGGAGACGAAGACCGTCGCGCTTCCGGGCGGGGCGACGATGGAAATGGTCTGGTGCCCGCCGGGGACGTTCGCGATGGGGAGTCCCGCGAGCGAAGAGGGGCGCGACAGCGACGAGACGCAACACCAAGTGACGCTTTCCAAGGGTTTCTGGATGGCAAAATATGAAGTGACGCAGAAGCAGTGGAAGAGCGTGATGGGGAACAATCCGTCGAAGTGGAAGGGCGACGACCTGCCGGTGGAGAACGTGAGTTGGAACGAGTGCGTGGAGTTCTGCCGGAAGGCGGGGAACGGTCTGCAATTGCCGACGGAGGCGCAGTGGGAATATGCGTGCCGAGCGGGAAGCACGACGGAGTATTTTTGGGGAGAGGCGCTGAACGGGGACCGGGCAAACTGTGATGGGAACTATCCATACGGAACGACAACGAAAGGTCCGTACAAGGCGAAGACAACGCGGGTGGGGAGCTACGCTCCGAATGCATGGGGGTTGTACGACATGCACGGGAACGTGTGGGAGTGGTGTGCGGATTGGAAGGGCGCCTACCCCACGGGTGCGGTGACGGACCCGCAAGGGCCGGACTCGGGTTCGTACCGCGTCGGCCGCGGCGGGAGTTGGCTCGACTACGCGAGGAGCTGCCGTTCCGCGTTCCGCATCATCATCTCGCCGGGCAGCCGCGGCGACGGCTTGGGCTTCCGCCCCGTCAGTGGCGAGCCGTGAAGGGCGCAAAAACAAAACCCGGAGCCCCCGGCGCGGCAGCGCAGGGGCGGAGGGTTCCGGCCGAGCGGTCGGCGGGGCTAGGAAACCTAGGGGGGCTAGGGCGACTAGGGGGTGAGGATTTGGCGACTTGGTGTGTGGCGGGAGAGGGAGGGGCACGAGAAAAAGGGGGCGGGCGTCGGGGGGGGGGGCGGTCGGGGGGGGGGCCCGCAAAACCGGGGGCGGGGGGCAATGGGGGGGGCGGAAGCGGCCCGCCCGGCGGTCGGGCCCTACCATTTCGTGCCCGAGGCATTCCGCCATGCAACGTGCCTGCGGCAGTGGCCCGGACGGAGCCGGACCCTCCCCGTCGGAGGTAAACCGTTCCGCCGTTTGCGGGCAACGAGGACGTTGCCCCTCCCCGTCGGAAGCAGAGCGTTCTGGCATGCGCGGACAATGGGGACGGTGCCCCGGGGACGGGCGGGAGGGGGCGGGGAGGAGGGGGGTCAGGCGCGGAGGAGGAGCCAGGGGTAGAGGGCGGGGGTGGCGGCGAGGCGGCGGTCGACGTTGTTGCGGGGGAGGTGCCAGAGGGGGGATGAGGGGTTTTGCCAAGGTTCGGCAAAAAACGGGTCTTTTTGCCAAGGGTTGGCAAACGTGCCGCGGCGGGTGGAGAAGGCGGCGCGGAGGCCGAGGGCGGGGAGGTCGAGGTCGGTGCGGGGGTCGCCGTTGGGCCAGGCGAGGAGGGGGAGGAGGGCGGCGGGGGGGACGATGCGGGCGAGGTGGTCGCGGTTGCGGGCGAGGTCGGCGCGGGCGGCGGCGGGGGACAGGGCGGGGAGGATGGCGTGGCGGTGGCCGTGGAGGCCGAAGCAAAACAGGCCCGTGGCGGCCATTTCGGCGATTTGCGGGGGGGTGAGGAAGTCGCGGCGGAAGGAATCGGGGGGGAGGGCGGCGAGGGCGGCGGCGGCGCGGGCTTCGAGGGCGTCGGGGGGGAGGGTTTTGAGGGATTCGACGTC
>Ga0310786_10007439_pt1 | contig 14285 bp, 14 predicted proteins | sample AusTroGonzalo_MG_FD_203881 | JGI IMG/M metagenome (GOLD analysis project Ga0310786, IMG submission 203881) | Bovine rumen microbial communities from tropical cattle in Woodstock, Queensland, Australia - Gonzalo_03 (v2) (version 2) | ecosystem: Host-associated > Mammals > Digestive system >... | reverse complement strand
GTCGCCCGCGTTCTTGTCCTCCGGCATGGATTCGCCGGTGATGGACGCCTGGTTCACGGCGCTTTCGCCGCGGACGATCACGCCGTCGACCGGGAAGTTTTCGCCGGGACGCACACTGATGATGTCATTCAGCGCCAGGTCGCGTACGGCGACGTCCGTCTCGCCGTCCTCGCCGATCTTGTGGGCCGTGCGGGGAGTCAGGCGGATCAGTTCCTCGATGGAACGCTGCGCGCCGCTGGCGGTATGGGATTCGATGATGATCGTGATGAGCAGGAAGAACGCCACGATGCCTGCCGTGCGGAAGTCGCCGGACGCGAATGCCGCAAGGATCGCCAGCGCAACGAGTTCGTTCATGTACACGCGTCCTTCGATCAGGTCGCGGATGGCAGTCACGACGATCGGCAGCGCCAGCGTGACCGCGCCGAGCGCCGCACTCAGGTTCGAGGCGAACACTTCGTCCGGGAACAGCCAGGACAGCAGGTAGGAGTTCACGATCAGGAAGCCGCCGACGAACGCGAACGACGCCCGTCCCATGGAACGGGAATGTCCGACGCCTTCGCCGATGGGCGCGCCGCAGGAAATGCAGCGGGTCGGTTCGTCGGGATCGACGTCGTGGTCGTGTCCGCAACCGCAGTCATGGTCGTGATGATGATCGTGGTCGTGATGATCATGATCGTGATGATGGCCGCATGCGCAAACGTCCTGCGCTTCCACGGCGGGATTTTCCTTTTTCAGTTCGTCAGCCATGATCACTTCTCCTCCTTTGCGGGACCGCCGCCCGCACCGGCGGGCGCGGATGCGGCACGCTGCTGCAGGGGTTCCTGATTGACCTTCAGCCAGAGCACGGACTGGCCGCCGCCCTTCACGTCCACGATGAATTTATCCTGCACGGGGGCGATGGCTTCGGCCAGGGTGTCGGAGAAGAGCGACACGAGCGTCGCCTTTTTGTTCTTGCTGTACTGGGCGTAAATCTCATCGAAGTACGACGCGTCGGCGGCGACTTCCTTCACCACGCGGAGCTTGTACGCGCCGGCGTCCGCCAGGATCTTCGCGGATTCGGACTTCGCCAGGTTCTCCTGCTCCACACTGTACGTCCGCGCCTCTTCGACCACGCGTTCGGCGTCGGTTTCGGACAGCAGCAGCTCCTGGAACGACGGAATCGTGATAATCGGGGGCGCCGCGATCTTGAGCGTAAGGTTTTCGAGCGTGATGCCGATGTCCATGGCGGCGATGCGCTCCACGAGCGCCTGTTTCACCGTATGTTCATACTTCGCGCGGTCGTAGTAGGTCGTTTCCAGATTCTGCACGGCGCTGGCGGAGATCACCACGTCGTCGAGCAGGTTCTTCAGCATGACGCGCGCCGTTCCGAGCGAAGCGGTCTGGCCATTGGTCGAGTCGGACGCGGCGGAATTCTCCGTCTCGTCCGTGCTCAGGCAGGTCAGGTAGAATTTCTGCGGATCGGTCACGCGGTAGGTCATCATCCATTCGCAGTGCAGGATGGAGTTGTTTCCGAGCAGCACATAGCCGTCAACGCCGGGCACGAGCTTTTTGTCCGTCTCGGTCGGTTCGGATCCGTCTGCCTTCACGCCCTGGTAGTACAGGAATTCCGGCACCATCGGCATGAACGCCATGCTGGTGATCTCCTGCTTGTTGATCGGGATGCGGACGATGCGGTTCACCGGGGAAGGCAGGAACCAGTGCCAGCCTTCCTTGCACTCCTGTTTGAACTTGCCGAACTGGAGCACAATCACGCTCTCCGTGGTCGTATCCACGATGAACGAACCGCCGAAGATCAGGAACCATCCCAGCGCCACGATGATGAACGCTGCCAGGATGCCGAAAAACATCTTCAGCGCACGGGACAGGAAGTCCACGCCCGTTTTGAGCTGGCCTTCCCCCGGTCCGCCGGATGTTGTCTGTTTCAATTCTTCTGCCATGTCGGGTCGTGCTCCTTACTTCTTCTCCGTGGCGAACGCATCGGACGTGCCGTTCAGGACGTCGAACGGCGCGGACTCGGTGCTGAGGATCAGCGTGGACTTCGAGGACAGGATCTTCTTCATCGCCTGGAGCTTGCGGAGGAACGTCGCGAGTTCAGGTTCCTTCGTGAACACGGCGTAGTAGGATGCGGCCTCGGCGTCACCCTCGGCCATCAGAGCTTTCGCCTTGGCCTGCGCCTGGGTGATCATCTTGCTCTTCTCGGTATTGGCGAGCGTACGGATCTCCTCCGCCTTCGTCTTGCCTTCGTCGCGCTTGCGGGCGGCCTCCGTCTCGCGTTCCTGCTTCATGCGGCTTGCGATCGCGGTCGCGGTCTTCTCCGGGACGCCGATGGACGAGAACAGCACGTCGCTGACCTCAAGGCCGTATTTTTCCATCACGTCGGGCGCGATCATTTCGAGGATTTCGGCGCGCATCTGCTCGATCTTCATCAGGTCAGGATCGGTGTTGATGAGCTGGTCATAGTCGTACTTGCCGACGACCGCCGCCTTCGCCGTGCGCATGCGTCCGCCGAGATAGCCCAGCGCGGTCTCGAGCTTCGGCGCAGCCTCCTTGAAACGTTTCAGATCTTTGATCCGGTAGATCACGTTCAATCCGATCACGACCTGTTTCTGGTCGCGGGTCGTGGTCTCCTCCAGGTGGCCGATGTTGCCGTCGAACGGGCGTTTGCGGATATCGTAGCGGATCACCTGCTGGAAAGGCAGCGGCAAACGCAAATGAAGCCCCGGCTCGGCCTCCTTCGTGATCTTGCCCATAGTCAGGACCAGGGCGCGTTCCGTGGCAGGTACCTGATAGGTAAAGATCGCCAGCAGGAAAATTGCCGCCACGATAATGCCAAGGAGGATGGTGGGAAGATAGTAGCCTTTTTTCTTTTCAGGCTTCGGTGCATCTTTCATGATCCGGGTCTCCGTTTCAAGTTATTGTTATGTAATTAGTTGCAATTCGATTTTTTAATCCGGCGCGAAGGTCCATGCGCCCGCGCACACGAATACATCCTATAATGTAGCCCATTTTTCCATTTTTTCAACTTCCCGCAGCTCTTTTTTTGGAAAAAAACGGAAGGAAAACACTTCAATCATTCCGTTTTTTTGCATTCCGGATTACGAAGCGGCTCAAAATGTCTAATGCGAATGTGGATATCTGAACAGAAAAGACGCCCCGCCGGATCGACCGGAACGGGGCACAAAAACATCTATTTTGAAACTGCTGTTCGAAAACGTTCTCTTTTTTCAGGCAGGATGTCTCATCTCACTGTGCCCGAGCGGAGCCGGGCACTTCTCCAGTTGAGGACTTGTCCTCACTTTTTTACGGGCAGGAACGTCGTTTTCGAGGAGATTTCGTAGTTCTTCGGATCCTTCAGCATCTCCAGGATCTCGGCGGGCGGATTCAGCACCGTGCCGTCCTTGTCGATCTGCGCCTTTTCCGCGACCTTCTTGACCTCAAGCCCGGTCGTGGCGAATTGCACGAACCCGACCTCCCAGCCGCCGTCCTTCTGTTCCGCCGACAGGATATACGAATACGGTCGCATCATGAAGATGTATTCGGGGTTGAGTTTGTACTTTTCCACAAGGTACATCTGGTCGATCACGAGGTAGAAATAGAGTTTTCCGGCGTTGCGGAACGGCACGATCAGGACCGGCAGCCAGGTCTTTTCCTTTTCCGCCTTCTCTTTTTCCTCGTCCTTCTTCGCCTTGTCGCCGTCGTCGACGATGGTCACATACCCGCGGACCGCATACTTTTCGACGAAGCTGTCCTTCAAAGACGAGGATGCCGTCAGGATCACTTCGTCCTTGCACTCGCTGAACGAGATCGTCACGTCGTTGTCGTCGGACTGGAGCGGTCCGCCCTTCAGCAGCGCGGCGCAGGCGTCGGCGTCGAACATCGTCTCGGGCGACTTGTCGTCGATCGGAGGGTTGTACAGCGGGGTGATCCCGCAGGACGTGAACAGGACGGCGCAGAACGATGCGGCGAGAACGAGTCCGCCGCGGAACAGGGATTTCAACATGATCTCAACCTTTCTCCTGAAAGTGAATGGGTTCTGTCCCGGCGGAAAAATGAAGATGGACGTACATTCCGCCGCACAAGACGATTAGACATTTTTTTCGCAAAAATGTTCCATTGTCCCAGCGGATTTCCGCGAAAAACGGAACTTTTATGAAAAGAATTCAGTATTCCTTCATGTTCAGCACCACCACCGGAGTCGCGACGCAGACCGACCAGTAGATGCACATCACTGCGATGGACTTGATGATGCTGTCCCAATTGACGGCGTCAATGGTGAACATCTGCGAGTAACCGTCCATCACGCGGGTGATCAGGAACGGCCTGATCTCCTCCGTGAACTGGGAGAAGGCGACCTGCATGATGAAGCTCACGAAAAAGAACACGAGTCCGCCGGTCGCCGCCACGGTCATGCGTTTCACGAAGACCGAGATCAGGAACGATACCGAACTGATCGCGGACAGCGCGAATGCGGAATAAAGCGTGGCGAGATAATAGGATGCGACGGCCTTCTTCGCACTGACCAGCCCCGCCGACGGGAATTCCCCCGGCACCCCCATGAACATGGTGATCTGCACTTTCGAGATACCGAAAAATACGATCCCGATCAGCATCGTCAGCGCCGCGAAAAGCATCGAATAGAACAGGATGACGAGGAACACGGCGATGAACTTCGCGATCACGAACTGCGTACGGGAAAAACCGCGCGAAAGATACGCCCGAAGCGTGCCGTCCTGCTGTTCGCACGCGATGGATTCGCCCGCGAACATGAACGCGAAAATGGGCATTACGACCCAGAACAGGATCTGGCAGGAAAAACGCGCGAACAGCAGGCCGTCGCAGAGCTTCATCGGGTCCGAGACCATCATCTTCATGAGATACGGCATCCCCTGCACCATGCCGTCGGCCGCCTCCGAAAACTTTTCCTGGAATTTCCAGTAGACAAAGACCATCATGACCATCAGGAACGCGAACCCGAGCAGCATGATGTAATGCTTCTTCTGGGACGCCATTTTTGCGATTTCATGGTAAATCGACAGGATCATGATCTCACCTCGTTTCTCACGCCGGTTTCCTTCCCGGTCAGCTCCAGGAAGAGCCGTTCCAGGCGGTCCGGCTCGTTTTCGAGCATGGAGACCGAAAAACCGTTCTTCACCAGCGTTTCGTTCAGCTCCGCCGCACATTCGGACTCCGTTTCCACGCGCAGGACGCCGGGCGCGTCCTCCATCTGCCGGATGGACAGGATGCGCGGGCCGAACGTCTCTTTCAGGAGGGCTTCGGCGCGGTCGGGTTCCGTGGCGCGGATGAGCGTCACGGGCGAACGCCGCAGGATCTCCTCCATGGGCCCCTGCGCGGCGATCCTGCCGTGGTTCAGGATGGCGATGTTCGAGCAGATCTTTTCGATCTCGCCGAGCATGTGGCTGGTGACCAGGACGGTCTTGCCGAGGTCGGCGCCGAGGTTGCGGATCAGGGTCCGGATGTCCACGATGCCGTTCGGGTCCAGGCCGTTCGTCGGCTCATCCAGGATCACGAAATGAGAATCCGGCAGCAGCGCCAGCGTGATCGCCAGACGCTGTTTCATGCCCAGCGAGAACTCGCGCACGCGGTGGTTTAGCCAGCCCGCGATGCCGGTGTATTCCGCCAGCTCTTCGCGGCGCGCCTTGTAGCGCTTGCCCGTGCCGCGCGACAGGATATCGAGGTTGAGGCGCGCAGTCAGGTCGGGGTAGAACGCCGGGGAATCGACAATGGCCCCGGTCCCCCTCAACGCCTTTCTCGGGTATGCCTCCACGTTGATCCCGTTGACCGTCACGCGTCCCGAATCCGGGTGCGCCAGCGAGGTCACGATGCGTAGAAGTGTGCTTTTCCCGGCCCCGTTCGGCCCGATGATTCCGAAAATGGTTCCTTTCGGGATGGAGAACGACGCGCCGTCCAGCGCGCGGAACTTCCCGAACGTTTTCACCACATTTTCTACCGTTAAAACATAGTCGCTCATTTTGATGGCTTTCTCAGCGTCAGGCGTTCTGCGCGCCCGGCGCTGTGTTCAAATGGAAAAACCGGAGAAGCGTCCGGTTCTTTTCCGGTGCGACCCGTCTGGGGTCGGAAAGATAAATCTCACGGTGTGCCTGCTCCGGTCGCACCAGCCCGCGCTCCGCCATGAACGCGTTCATGGCCGCGAATGTCTCCGGCTCCGTATCGTACGGCCCGACATGCAGCATCTGGACGGACGGGCCGTCGGTAAACGTCTCGAACGAGGCGCGTTCGAGCAACTCGGCGGGGACTTTCTTCCGGGCGGACTTCATGGCGCGTACGGCCACGTCGGGCGTCACGAACCACGGCTGACGGATCATAAGCCTGTACTTGAGCTTCGTCTTGTCGAGCGCCCCGCCCTGCCAGGCGTCCGTATCCATCCACCATACGCCCTCCAGCGGAAACACCGTGTATTCCTGATAATCCGGGGGCGTCCAGCCGCTTTTCGGCATCATGCGGATCGTGTAGGAAAGCGCGTACAGCAGGCCGATTCGCGCCTGAAACTCCTCGTCGGCGGGCGATCCCGCACCCTCGACAGCGAAGAAATTCATTTCCGGCACGTCGATTCGAACCGGGCCTTTTTCCTTCGGTAGGTAAAACGCCTTTTCGGTCTTGCGCCACTCGTATTTCGCCGGGGCGGCGGACTTTTTTTCCGTTTGTTTCGGCATGGGACAGCTTATTCCGGGGAGGAAATCACTTTCTCGGGATCTTGAGCTTCTGTCCGATCTGGAGCACGTCGCTCTTCAGGTTGTTCGCATTCTTGATATCCTGCACGGATACATGATAGGCCTTCGCGATCACGGACAGCGTCGCGCCCTTCTGCACCTCGTAAATATCGTATTCGTCCGCAATCGAAACGGGCGTCGGGACGGTCGCGGACGGGACCGGCATGGAAGCAAGCTTTTCGATTTGAGTGCGGATGGCTTTCATCTGCGTCTCAAGGGCTGCGGCATCCGCGGCGGACTGCCGTTTCGCGGCGGCGACTTCGTTCAGGAGCTTCTGGTTCGAATCCTGCAGCACTGCGATCTTGCGTTCCAGCTCGATCACGCGAGTTTCAAGTTCGGCGTTTTCGTCCTGCACGGCACGAAGCTGGGCGGCGGTATTTCCCGCCAATTCTTCCACATAGGAAACAATGTCGCGGCGGGTGCCGGATGTGGCTGTCGAAGTCTGAGGCGCGGCTGTGCCGGCGGCCTGGGCAGGCTGGGCGGTCTGGGCGAAAACAAACGGCGCGGCAAAAACGGCCGCGGTAAAAAGCGTTATGACGGACAATCTCATCTTGACGATTCCCTTCTGTTCGATGCTTGGCGGAGCAAAAATCATGTACTATACTTACTTTAACGCGGAAATGCGAGATTGCAACCTGTTTTTCGCTTTTTTCGGGCGTATTTTCGGAAAATGATTTGATTTTCGCCGTTTTCGCGTTAAGGTAAATCACCGAATTATACCAAGGAGACGATGCACATGTACGACCGCACGATCAAATTCTTCAACGACAACGACCATTTCGCCAAGGAAAACGGCATGGTCATCACCCGCCTCGAAGAGGGCGCCAGCGAAGCAGTCCTGACCGCGTCCGAACGCCATTTCAACGGCATGGGCATCATCATGGGCGGCGCGCTCTTCACGCTCTCCGACTTCGCGTTCGCTGCCGCGATCCACACCTTCGGGTTCTGCGCCGTCGGCATGAACACCTCCACGGCGTTCCTGAAGCCCGGAAAGGGCGTCCCCGGCGCGAAGTTCACAGCCCGCGCCAGGCTCGTCTCGAAGACCCGCCGCACCGGCGTCTTCGACGTGAACGTCTACGACGAGGAGAACCGCCTGCTCGCACACAGCCTCATGACCGGGTTCATCACCGAAAAACCGCTCTTCGACGACTGAACTTCAACCTCATCTTTCATACCAACGGAGCACGCCATGACACCGTTCGAATATCTGCATCCCGCCGAACAGATCGTCGCCATCATGAACCGCATCTACGAAAACGGCATGACCACGACCAGCGGCGGCAACCTCTCCGTGCTCGACCCCGACGGTGACATGTGGATCAGCCCGTCCGGCATCGACAAGGGCTCGCTCCGCCCGTCCGACATCATGCGCGTGCGCCCGGACGGATCCATCTCCGGCCCGCACAAGCCATCCTGCGAATACCCGTTCCACAGCGGCATCTTCAGGATGTGCCGCGACGTGAAGGCGATCCTGCACGCGCATCCGCCGGCGCTCGTATCGTTCAGCATCGCAGGGCTCGTGCCGGACACCGCCGTCTTCCCGCGGACGAAGCTCCTTTGCGGCGACGTCGGCTTCGCGCCGTACGATGTGCCGGGCAGCGCCGCGCTCGGACAGAAGATTTCCGCCGTCTTCGCGCAGGGACCGCGCACGGTCGTGCTGGAAAACCACGGAGTCTGCCTCGGCGGAAACAGTCTGCTGGAAGCCTATCTGAGGTTCGAAACGCTCGACTTCTGCGCCCGCACCATCTATCAGGCGTCGCTCCTCGGCGGCGCGAAACCTCTCACGGACGGTCAGATTCAGGCGTATTCTGAGGATAAGGACATCGCGTTCTCCGAGTTCACGCCGGGGCCGCGCTCCAGCGCCGAGCTCGAACTCCGCGCCACGACCGCCGCGCTCGTCCGCCGTTGCGTCCGGCAGAAACTCTTCACCGGCGCGTCGGGGGCCTATGCGGTCCGGATCGAGGGAGACAAATTCCTGGTCACACCCGCGGACTGCGACCGCGCAAACCTTCAGCCCGATGAACTCGTGCTGATCGACGGCACGCGATTCGAGGCGGGGAAAACGCCTGATCCGCGCACGTGGTTCTTCAAAATGGTGTTCGACGCCCAGCCCGGAGTCAACGCAGTCTGCGCCGCGAATCCGCCCGCCATCGGCGCTTATCTGATCTCCCATGCCGAGTTCAATCCGCGCGTGATCCCGGAGAGCTTCATCCAGCTCCGCGAAACGCCCGCGTTCTCGTTCGACGACGCCCTCGCCGCGCCCGAATCGGTCGCCCGCACGCTCTCCCCGCGCCATCCGGTCGTGCTCGTGCGGAACGACGCCGTGCTGACCTGCGGATGCACCCCGCTGGAGGCGTTCGACCGCCTCGAAGTCACGGATTACAGCGCACAGGCGACCATCGCCGCGCAGTCGTTCGGCGGCCTCCGTCCGATCACCGATTCCCAGGTGGAAGACCTCGTGGAAGCCTTCAGTTTGCCGAGGGAATAAACACCGTAAATAAGACCGATAGGCCCGATAAGTCCAATTTTGTGTCCGAGCATAGCCCGGCACTATATCAGCACACTCCGTGTGTATCCGAGCATAGCCCGGCACTATATCAACATACTCCGTGTGTCCGAGCGTAGCCGGACACTATATCAGCACACTCCGTGTGTGTCCGAGCGTCAGCCCGGCACTACTGCCGTGGAGGGTTTGCCCTCCCCCTCAACCCCTGCCGCACGCGCCTCGCGGTCAAGTGAAATTCCGGTCGTTTTTCCCAAAAACTCCATTCGTTCGCGCCTCGCGGTCAAGTGAGAAGGACAATCCCCTCCAAAAAAAACTGCCGTTCGCGCCTCGCGGTCAAGTGAAATTCCGGTCGTTTTTCCCAAAAACTCCAGTCGTTCGCGCCTCGCGGTCAAGTGAGAAGGACAATCCCCTCCAAAAAAATCTGCCGTTCGCGCCTCGCGGTCAAGTGAGAAGGACAATCCCCTCCAAAAAAATCTGCCGTACGCGCCTCGCGGTCAGGTGAGAAGGACAATCCCCTCCAAAAAAATCTGCCGTTCGCGCCTCGCGGTCAAGTGAAATTCCGGTCGAATCTGCTTTCACCTTCCTCACCTGCTTTGACGGGCGCGCCTCGCGAAAGTCACAAAAAGTCGAGCGCCAGCGAGTTTTCCGAGGCTCGCGAATGCGAGCCCCCAGCGAAGCGGCAAGCCCCGCCTGGTCAATCGGGCGGGAAGCCCCCATCCATATGCTCAATTAAATCCGTTTCTTCCAGAAATCGTACGCGGTCGCGTCGTTCAGAATGAGGTCGATGTTTTCCTCGAGTACGGCAAGCGCTTTCTGATAATCGGCGGCTGATATCACCGTGCGTATCTTTTCCGGGGACAGCATCGCCATTTCCGTCGAGATGTAGACGATCCATTCCGCGTGGACGAAGCTCATGTTTTCCTTCAGCTCGGAAAACAGCGCATCCGGGCGGAACTCGGGACACGCCAGTGCCAGCCGGAACATCGCATCAAGCACAGACTCCACCGAGGCGCAGGCGGTCGGATAGACGGCATGGTCGCCATTGTATTCCAGGTCAAACGACGAAGTCTCTTTGCGGAAAAGGGCATGGAATGCGGCAACGATCGGCGCGATCAAGCCGTCCTCTTTCAATCGTGCGTAGTTGTCCTCGATCCAGATGGAAAAGTGCTCGAAGAAATCGCAGGCGTCACGTTGGTTTTCGATATAGGCGCAAGCGAGGGGGATGTAATAGCACACTTCCTCGTAGGTCCCGGCAGGCATCTTCCCCTGAAAGATGCGATCGAAATCGCGCACGCCGAGTTCCGCATCATGTTTCAGCAGGATCCCGTTCAATTCCTCCGGCGAAAAATCGCCGCCGGGATCGCTTAAACGTGTCGGTTTTTCATATTTCATTTTCATTGTGATTCACCTCAATGCGGCAGGTAGTTTTCTATTTCCATGCCGGGAAGGAAAAAAGGATGCCTCCAATCTTGGACACGACGATGCCTGCCCCGATCATAAGGATGAAAACCAGGAATCCGAAAAACGTTTTCAGAGGACTGGCATGATACTCCACGGCATCCATATTCAGGCTTTCATCGTATGTGGCCTGGAGCCCGTTGGATACTCTGTGATATTGAATGTACATTGTGATCACGTTCAGAAAAGGGATTCCTGATGCCATGCCGCCCCAGAAGACTCTTATGTCGCGGACGAAGGAATCTTTGAACGAAAGGGGGTTATGGTCGTTCCGCATGATTTTGATGCCAAACAGCCACTTGCCAAACGTTTCGCCGAAAGCCCAATTGATGACGCTGTCCAGAATGAAAGCAAACAGTACGATCAGGCAACAACTGAAAACGAAACTTGTAATGCTGTCTTCTTCCCCCCAGAGTTTACTCGACGCCAGGTATTCCTCCCAGAAAGAACTCATGCCCAGGAATAAGAAAACATATCCCCCAAGAATATTGACGATAGCAGTTTCGAAGAATAAATCGATAAGCCGTGCGCCCCAGCGAAGGTCCGCGCGTGCCGGGGGAGCGTCGGGATCGACATCATCGACGTCGCGGGGATGCCTCCATACGAGTTTTCCAAGCGTTTTCACGAAAAGGACCAGAAGGAAAACTCCGACGGCAAGATGAAATATCTGTCTCAGTCTGAACATATTGGCGGACAGGGGCTCGCCCAAAGCCTTCTGCGCTTCGGGAACCCCCTGTTCCGCAGCCTTGCGATACCATTTTCTGGATTCCGTTCTGTTCCTTTTTACTCCAATGCCGTTTGCATAACAAACGCCGAGACTGTATTGTGCTTCGGCAAGGCCTTGTTCCGCAGCCTTGCGAATCCAATTGACCGCTTCCGCATCGTTTTGCTTCGTCCCCAGCCCCTTTCCAGTGCAAACGCCGAGGTTGAATTGTGCTATGGCGTGGCCCTGTTCCGCGGCTTTGCGGAACCAATAGACCGCTTCCGCATAGTCCTGCTCTGTCCCCAGTCCCTGATAAAAGCAAATGCCGAGACTGTATTGTGCCTCGGCAAGGCCCTGTTCCGCAGCCTTGCGATACCAATTGACTGCTTCGTCATAGTCCAGCTCAGTCCCCGCCCCCTGATAAAAACTGTTGCCGAGGTTGAATTGCGCCTTGGCAAGGCCCTGTTCCGCGGCCTTGCGGAACCATTTGACCGCTTCCGCATAGTCCTGTTCCATTCCCAGCCCTTGATAGAGGCAATAGCCGAGTTTGAATTGCGCTTCCGCGTTCCCCTTTTCAGCCGCTTTTCTGAAATGCTTTATGGCGGACTCGTAAGTTTGTGCCTCGTATGCTTCGTTTCCCGCTGCAAGTTCGGCATCCCCGTCGTCGCCTGACACCGGACTGGCAAAGACCGTCAGAAGAACCGTCAGGCACAGAGCGGCAAGGCATGATGCCGTTCGCTTCATTTGAAGAGGGATGGAACGTTTTAACTTTTTTGTCCAATTCATACTTACCCCGGATTCTGCGTTGCGGAAATGATTACGATTTTCGCGATTACATAGCCGATCATCGCGACAAGGACCAGAAAATCGTAGAAAAGCAGCAGAAACAGAGAAGTCCTGCTTCGTTTTTTCTGAAAGAACCACAGATTGATTCCCAATGCCAGGAAGAGGTTGCAGACAAACAGGGAAACAACATGAAGCACGGATTTTTCAGGGGTCCGGATAAGCGGAATGATCATCAGCCACGCAAGCGCGAAGCAAACGATGATCGACACCTTTTTCGACATGGGTGTTTTGTTTTTTTCGATTTCATTCATTTTTCACCTCGTTCTCGCTGTGATTCGGTTGGATGTGATTTGACATTTCAGTCCGCTATCTCATCACCAGGCAGACGGCGAGTATCCAGGTCGAAATGGCGCCAGTGGCCCAGGACCAGTACAGGTCCTTTTCCGCACGGATCAGCTGTTCCGCCTTCTCCTTGTTGTATTCCATGAGGATCTTGTTGCGTTTCTCGAGCTCCTCCGCGATCTTTCCGCGCCAGCCCCAGCATCCCTTGTAGTAGAAAAGCGGATATCTTGGGAGACAGTTGATGCAGTCCTTTTCGCAATCGGGCAGGACGTTCCAGAAATACTCCTTCGCGTCGATGTGCCGGAAGATCGCCCGGACAAAGACGAAAACCGATACGCAAATAAGAGGAACATACAGAATGACAAGCCAGATCATATTCGTAATCGCTCCTCGTTATTGTTTTATTCGGTTTGATACAGGGGGGATCATATTTCCGTTCGGCGGCTCATGGTTTGAGGGGGCGGATCGACTTGTATTCATCCGAGTAGACAAAGGTCGGGAAATCGTACATGACATACGTAACGGACTCGGGATGATAGGGGTCCCCGATCCACGGACGGGAAAAGATTATCTCGCCGTGATCCGAGGGGCTGGCATCGTATGTCCGTTCTCTCACGTCCAGGACCGAATACCCGTTTTCCTTCAGAATCCGTTCGACGGTCCGGGCATTCTCCGTATTGTCCCTGTACAGGCTGATCACGCGGAGTTTCTTATCCCCGATATGGTAGATGAAAAGCACGTTTCGGAACCGATCCAGCATCCAGAAGAACCGATAGTCCAGGCCCTCCGTATCCGTGTTCAACGCCGTCGTGATGAAAAATTCCCGGTCCAGCATCGCCTTCAGCTCCATTTCCGAGGGGACATCGTGCCCGGCGTCCTCGAACGAGATACAGGTATCGTGCACGGCATCCTCGTACCAGTCGCCGGACGTGAGCAATGTTTTCTTCCTGGTGATCGTCCCCACGTCGGGAGTCAGCTGAGCGACTTTCCCTGCGGAGAAGCCGTCCTGTTCCAGCATGCGGATCACGACATCGTTGCATGTCTTTATATCCGCCTCATCCGGACGAGGTATTTCCCGGGGTTCGTCCCACTTGTACGCGATGAACATGCAGCGGTCGGCCGGGAAGACGCTGAGCTCGACCTTCATCCTGCCGCCGGGATCCGCGAACAGCGCGTCGAAGCCCTCCCGGACAAGATACTGCCCCTCCGCCTCGATTTCCCGGTCCAGCCGGATATGCCAGAAGGAACGTTTCCCCCTCCACTCATGGTGGCTGTCATAGAAACCGGGCGCCAGAGTCTTCGGAAGCCGCAGCGCCTGCGCGATGCGTTTCTCCGTCATCCGGCTTTCGTCCGGGTGGGTGAAATCAATTCGGTAAACGATCTCTCCGCAGGTGCCGCCATCGGACTCGGTCAGGAAACAGACATGGTCGATCATCAGCACCGTGCCGATGAGGATCGTCGTGACGCATCCAGTCAGGACCGACGGCAAAAGGGCAAAAACGGCCAAAAGGATCAGATGCCGCATCTTATTCATCGAACGGCTCCAGATAATCCATGATATTTTTATCGGATATCGCCTTCGGTCCCAGCGGGCTGAAATACAGGAACCGGAAAGCCTCTTTGGGGACCGATCCCCGCTGCATTACAAGGCGGTTCCACGCATTCACCCGCCTGGGATCGACCTCTTTCTTCCGAAGGACGCAATTCAGCCCGTTCAACGCGGAAACGAGCAGGGCGGCGT
>Ga0310786_10007438_pt1 | contig 14285 bp, 8 predicted proteins | sample AusTroGonzalo_MG_FD_203881 | JGI IMG/M metagenome (GOLD analysis project Ga0310786, IMG submission 203881) | Bovine rumen microbial communities from tropical cattle in Woodstock, Queensland, Australia - Gonzalo_03 (v2) (version 2) | ecosystem: Host-associated > Mammals > Digestive system >... | reverse complement strand
AAGGGGATGGCAGCTACGGATTCGGCAAAGATATACTCGTCGCAATTCCTTGAGAGCGTCCGGATTGCCAGCACGGGCACGGTGAAGAAGGCCGTAAGGAGACTTGAGTCTGATGAACTTGTATATGAGTGGCAGAGGTCTTGGCGGTTTGTAGATCCATTTTTCCGTGAATGGGTCAGGCGCAAAATTTAGTTGGCAAATCTGATCGTTGGAGGTGTGGTGGGGATGGATGTAGCGTGTAGTGTCGCCTGATGCCGGTGGTGCTGGAGAGCGCGGGGCGGGAGGGACGCAAGTGGCCGCGCCCTGTGCGCTTGCATTGTGGCGGGTGTTTGTGGTATGATTCGCGGCAGATGAAACGAAGCATATCTGACGAGATAGCCGATGCGCTGCGCGGCGAACTGGAGGGCGGACGCTACCGGGCGGGCGAGTGCCTGCCGTCCGTTGGCGAGCTGCGCAAACGATTCGGGGCAGGAGAGTTCGCCGTCCGCGCCGCGCTCCACAAGCTGCGCGACGAGGGACTTGTCGCCGTGACGAAGCACGTGGGCGTCACGGCTACGGGGAAGTCCGCGCCAATCTGGAAGGGACATGTCGCGTTTATTCACTCGTCGACGGTATGTTCCTATTCCACACACAGGCTTGACATGCAGCTTGCGCGGCGGTTCGAGGCGGCCGGATGGTGCATGCATTCGGTATTCCTCGAAGCGAACGCGGACGGACGCCTTGACACTGAGGCGCTCATGCGCCACGTCGCCGACGGGCTGGCGTTCGCCGTGGTGCTCAGCGAATTTCGGCAGATTTCGGAACTCCTCGATCGGGCGGCTGTTCCGTATGTCGTTCTCTATGGGTATGCCCGCGACTTCCCGAACGCCCGCGCCGTCGTCAGGTACAGCATGTCCGAATGTTGCACGGAACTTGTCGCCTACATGAAGGTGCACGGCATGAAGACAATGCTGGAAGTTGACTACGAGCGAAGGATTGACAGGACGTTCAAGAAACAGCTGGCGGACGGCGGCATCGTGGTCCAGCGCGAACTGTGCAAGTGGGAGAACGAGACCCTGCATTCGCTGAGCGACGTGCGGGAGATAGGGCATAAGGCGGTTGCGCGCTTTCTCGCCAGCAACTGCAAGCATCTGCCAGACGTCATCCTTTTCGACGACGACTATCTTGCGGCTGGCGGAGTTGTCGCCTTGCTTCAGGCAGGAATTCGCATACCTGAAGACGTAACGGTCGTCACCCACGCGAACAAGGGCGACGAGATGCTTGTCGGCATTCCGCATTGTCGCATAGTGAACGACCAGGTTGCGCTTGGCGACCTCGTCGCAAAATACGTGCTTGCGGTTCTCGATGGCCGCAAAGCGCACCCTCCCCTCCACAAACTCCGCTTCGTCGCACCGTAACCAAACAAAGTGTAGCATCGCCGCCGTTGACAAATTTTGATTTCAGGTCCAAAAATGTGAAAAGAGTGGCAATGCGCAATAGAAGAGTTCGTTTCACCGATACAGCATTTTTCGCCACGGCGAAAATAATTTGGTAAATGTCCATTGCTTTTCGTTATGGCGTATGGTATAATTGCGCTGTTTTGAAGGAGGAAGAGATGAAGCGTTCGTACTATATTGACCAGATAAGTCCTTTTGTCGACAAAGAACTGGTAAAGGTTTTCACTGGCATCCGTAGATGCGGTAAGTCCTGCATTATGGAAATGGTGCATGATGTCCTTTTGGAAAGAGGAGTTCCACCAAAGCAGATTGTCGAGGCCAATTTCGAGTCCAAAGTGCTTGATTTTGTCAAATCGGTTGAATTGGCCGTTAAATATGTAAAGTCGCGATCGAAAGCGGCTGGAGGCAAAAGGCTATATCTACTCTTTGACGAGATACAGGAACTTGAAGGGTGGGAGAAATTGATCAACTCGTTGCTTATAGACTTTGACGTCGATATTTACATAACTGGTTCAAACGCGAAACTCCTTTCCGGCGAACTGGCAACATATCTTGGCGGACGCTATGTTGAGATGCATGTGTTTCCGCTGTCCTTTGCGGAGGCATTGGAATGGAGGCGTCTTGACGGCTCCGAAGCGTTCGCGCACGAGGAGTTTTTGAGATACATCCGCGAAGGCGGCATGCCGTTTATCTACGATGCCGGGATACAGGGGGCGCCTGCGACCTCCTATTTGACCGACGTGTTCGGATCCGTGGTCGTGAAGGACATTGCCAAACGGCACAAGATAAGGGATATCGATCTTCTGGAAAGGATTCTCCAGTATTTTGTTTCGGAGGTCGGACACTTGTTTTCAGCCGAGTCCGTAAGGAAATACCTCAGGCACGAGAACCGCAGCGTTTCACTCGAGACACTGTACAACTACGTGAAATACGCAGAGGAGGCATGTCTGATTCTGCCGCTGAAGCGCAATGACCTGATCGGGAAGCGCCTGCTTTCAAGCCAGGAGAAAATATATGTTGTCGATCATGGCTTTCGCGAGGCGTTGTTCGGCCGCAACGAGGCGTCGATTGACCAAATACTCGAGAACATTGTCGCAGTCGATCTAATTCGCAGGGGTTATTCGGTAACGGTCGGGATCGTCGGGGCTAAAGAGGTGGATTTCGTCGCCGAGAAGGGAGGCGAGAAAATATATGTTCAGGTTGCGTATCTTATGCCAACGGAAGAAATTCGCGAACGCGAGTTCTCGGCGCTTGAACTCATACCCGACAACTATCCGAAGTACGTGCTCACGATGGATGAAGTCGACTTCTCGCGGAACGGCATCTGCCATTGCCGGATTGAAGACTTTCTGCTCGGACATGTACGATAGCGCATAGGTGCGAAATCCATGACTATATGTCTTGTCGCACCTTAATCCGCTCTTATTTTAGGTCTTAATTGAGGTGCAGGGGAATATGCTTGCTTTTCGGCGCGATTGTTTGATATGATTTGCGCTGTATGGCGGATAATGTCAAACAGTGTCGTGGCGTGGCTGTCGCCCATAGCCGCTGTGTCTCTGACGCGATTACCGATGCTCTGCGCGGCGAGATAACCGGCGGTCGCTTCAAGGTGGGCGAACGTCTGCCGCCTGTCGGCAACCTGCGCACTCGCTTTTCCGCAGGCGAGTTCGCCGTCCGCAGCGCACTCCACAAGTTGCGCGACGAGGGGCTTGTCTCCGTCGTCAAGCATGTCGGGACGGTGGTGACGGGGAAGTCCTCCCGCGCTTGGAAGGGGCATGTGCTGATCATAAGGACATCTACAGCCTGTTCATTCGCCCCGCAGCGCTTTACAATAAGCCTTGCCGCGCAATTCGAAGCGGCTGGCTGGTTGGCGCATTCGGTGTTCCTCAAAGCAGACCAAAACGGTTTCTGCGACGTCGAGCCGATTATGCGGCATCTGGCCGGCGGTGTCGCGTTCGCCGTGCTTTGCAGCGAATTCAGGCAGATTCCCGAACTCATGGACAGGGCCTGTGTGCCATACGTTGTTGTCGATGGCTATACGAGGGAGTTTCCCGGCGCTCGGGCAGTCATTCGAAATGCCACGCATGGCTGCTATGCCGATCTGATCGGCTACTTGCGTAAGAATGGAGTCAGGAATATCCTTGAAGTGGATTACGAGAGGCGAACGGACAGGTCCTTCAAGGTGCAGCTTGCCGGTTCCGGCATAACCGTGCGGCGTCTGCTGTGCAAATGCGAGGATCGCGGCGGTCTGGATCTTGGCGGCGTCAGGGAAATGGGTCACAAGGCTCTCTCGAGATTTCTGCTGGACGACACCAACCGCGCGAAGCTGCCGGGCGCAATCCTGTTCGACGACGACTACCTGGCCGCAGGAGGCGTGACAGCCCTGTTGCAGGCCGGCGTGCGCATACCAGGGGACGTGCTGGTCGTCACAATGGCCAATCGCGGCAACGCCATGCTTGCCGGCGTGCCGCATTCCCAAATAGAGTTCGATCCGGATTCAATGGGCGACTGCGTCGCAAAGTACGTACTCGCCTGCCTTGACGGGCGCAAGGCAAGACCCAAGTCAAGCGAAGTGCGGTTCATAGCCGATGGACTTGCGCCGACGCCGGAGAGGGCGACTGAAAAACATTGACCGAAAGGAAAAAACAATGCAAAAAGCACATACGACGCAGTATACGGGGAATCCGCATGAACGGTTTGGCGAAGATCGGCGCAGCCGGAATTTCGTCGCATTTCTATGCGCGGCGGCTCTGCCCTTGTTCTGCTTCGGCGAGTGGCAGGACCTCGACGGCTCTACGGATCCGTCCACATGGCCGACAAGCGGCGATGTCAAGATTAAGTGGAAGAGTGGCGGACTTGGCGCGAACAGCGTCTATGTAGGCGATGAACAGGCGGAGATCGTGGAGGGTTGGGACAATGTTCAGATATTTGATGGTTCGGGAAGGCTCATATTCACCAACAAGACGAAGACGATCAACTTCAAGGCCAATGTATCCGGCAAGGGGTGTCTGTGGGCGATTGACTCTGCGGGGTTGGTTCTTGCAGGCGACAACAGTGGGCGCACGGGCAAGGCGTCCGACGGCAAGAACTACGCATGGATTTTCGAGAATACGCCCGTAACGGTTGCGCACGAATACGCCCTTGGGCCATCGGACGCCAGCTATGCCAAGTTCAAATTCACGAAGACTGCCGCCCCGGCACCGGGCAGGCTCACGTTCAAATGGGGTGGCGACGACCTCAAGGTGTACACCAACCATTGTCCCATCATTTATGAAACAGTGGACAAGTACTACGGATACAACGCCGATTTCCCTTCTGATTCCGAACAGATGCGCTTCGGCCCTGCCGAGCCAGATGAAAAATACGTGCAGGCAGGTAGTTTCATGCTTTCACAGCACGGCACCAACAAGCGGCTCTATCTTCGTGGCAATGTAGAATTCACCACGGGCGTGTTCGGTACGTGCAACGACGACGGAAATGCGGTCTATCGTGGCGGCATGATGTACGTCATTGGCACGGCATCCCAATCGGACGACACGACGCCGCACAAGATCGTTGTCTCAGGGGATACGTACATGCGTATTGGCGAGATCTCTGGCAATCTGCGAACTGACGGCTTCCTGTATTCCGGTAGCGACCTCTATCTCGGGCACACAGGCGGAACGCGCATGACCACGTTCTCGTTATCCACGGGAAATGTATTCGTCGACTCGGATGGATTGTTCATGGATCCCGAGGTCTTCGGAAACTCCATTGTGTTGTCGATGTATGCTCAGAATCAAACTTCCTACGAAAACTGTTTCAATCTACAGGGGCATGACGTAAATCTTGTGCACCTGCATAATGGCAATGTCGCGCCCACGGAGAGTTCCGCCAACTATGCATACATCACGAGCACCTTGCCAGCCACAGTCACGCTTTCCGTTGATCTGCAGGGAGCTGACATCCCGCAGCCTGCTGCGATCGAGATGGTCGACAACGTGTCGCTCACGGTTGAGAACAACGCAACCAACCGAATCTCCACGCGTGTTTCCAACACCAAGGGCACATTGACGGTGGGCAGAGGCACGCTGGAGTTTAAGTGGAACGGCGGATGGGCGGGAACGAACGTTGTCATTGGAACGGAGGGGCGGCTTGTGCTCGACGCTTCGTCGCGCGGACTCACGTCCAAGGCGACCGTGCTTTCCGTCGCGAACGGCGGGAAGCTCTCCATTGAGTCGGGCACGACCACGGTACACAACGCATATTATGCCGGCGAGCAGCTGAAGAAGGGTGTGTACGGAGCCGTCGGGTCTTCGAATCCGCTTTCGTGGCTGGAAGGCGGCGGGTCGCTGCAGGTAGTAAAGGGCCCGAAGCTCGGATTCACGCTGATCTTCAAGTAGCGACTCTCTCCCTGTACAATGAGCCTGAAAGGATTCAGATGAACAAAGCAGCAATGGCGATAGCCGTCGCGGCGTCATTTGCGGCGGTTGGCGCGGGAGCCGTGGAACTTGTGCGCGGCGATTCGTCGTGGTCGGTCGCCAACAAACACTACAAGGCTGATTTCAACCCGGCGAAGGCAGGTGCGTTGATCCGTCTGACATACGGCAAGACGGTTGCAAATGTCTATGGCACTTCGCTGTCGGTGGGCTACGACGGACAGCCGCGAAAGTTCACCGGCCGGGGACATTCGCCGCCGCAGACCGTTTCCCAGCTTGCGCTCGCCAATACGACCGCAGAGATTGTGGAGGAGTCAATGGAACGGGTCTCGATGAAGTTTTCGGGGTTCTTGCCCGACGGTGGTTTTGCGTCAATAACCATTGCCTGCGATGACTCTCCGCTTATCCGCTACGACGTCGGCTTGTCATGGAAGAAAGCGGTGGACAACGTGCAGTTTTCGATCCAGAGTGCGTCGGTCAAGGCGGAGGACGCGGTGTTCTATCCAGAAAGCAGGAAGTTCACCGCGGTCTGGATGAATGGCGAGAGGTCGCGTCTGCCGGGATGGAAATACGTTTCGGACGGCAGGTGCGGCTTCGGGCTTCTGATGCCCGACGGCACGGACTGGGACATGTTCAACTCCGTTTCGCGGACGTCGTCAAAGGAAGCCCGCAAGGGATGGGGCGAATTGTGCGCGATACAACTCGTCCGTTCGTGCCATTACGAAGCGTCCGGGTCGCTGAAGACGAGCTTCGCGGTCGTCGCGACAAAGGACGTCAAGGCCGCTTTCGCGGCGGCGGCGAGGGTGCTGGAGTCTGCGCCGGACGTGCAGCTCTGCGACATCGTGCCCGACAAGGTGTTCACGAAGCGCGGCGGGTCCAATGGAATAACGACGACGCTCGTGAACAACTCCAGCGAGAGGCGTATGGTTCGCGTGAAGGTCGAACTGGCGTCCGGCCTCGACGATGTGCATCCGGTTTCGGAAGAAACGCTCACGCTCGCATCCGGCGAGATGCGCGTATATCGGAAGAGCTGGACGGTGCCGAAAGGCGTCGCCTGGGGCGTGGCGTCTCGCGTAAAGGTGTACGACGCGAATACTGGCGCGCTTCTCGACGAGCGCTCCGACATAACAAATGTCGCGGACCGGGGAATCACCGCGTCAGGCGTCGGGCTTGTGAACGCGGGGTGGCCTCACAAGGGGCAGTCCGCAGCATGGGCCGACGCGTTGAGGCGCACCTACATAGGCGCGACCGAGTTCTACCTGTGGGCGCCTTCGACGTGGGATCCGTCCCGCAAGGAGGGTCTTGCTCCGCAGGCGGACGAATGGACGGCGTTCTGTGCCGAGAAGTACGGCGGCGACAACAGCCGTCTTGCCAAAAAGGAGGTGAAGGGGTTCGTGGACGCCTGCCACGAACGCGGCATACACGTCTATTCCTGGACTACCGGGCTCGTGAACTACCAGCAGGCGCTCGCGCACCCCGAGAAGTTCAAGTACTGCCGCAACGGGCAGTTGCAGATATACTCCAGCAAGGTCTATGGGCAGGACAGGTATGCCGGTGCGAAGCTGGCGCCATATACCGTCGCCGATGCGGTCGACTGGGCGGAGCAGATGTGCGACTCGATCGATATGTTCGGGTGGGATGGCTGCCGCTGGGACTGGGGCTGGCTGCCGAGCGCTCCAAACGACCCGCTCTTCCTCGCCGAAATGCATCTCGATCCATCGGCGTTCGAGTGGTTCGACTGGAAGGGGCGCTCTTCGACGGAGCTTTTCCCCGACCCTGACACGACGGGGACTGAATGTTTCAAGGCGTGGCGCGCGACGGTGGCGAAACGACATCCCGGCTTTGTGTACTCGTCGAACGGATCCGCCGCCGAGGATGCGTTCAGGCTGACCCCGAAGTATGCGAACGAATCGATGCGCGACGGATTGCATCTGGTGGAGTATCTTCTTGATATTATGAAGAAATATCCGACGTATTCGGCATGGGGCAAAGTCCTTGCCGAGGCGGCGATGCGAATAAGAGCCCGCGGTTCGCAGACGGAGGTCGGGGCCATGCGGGGACTCAACGAGGGCACGTTCGGCGCGGACCTGGCCAGGGCGACCTGCCACGCTTCCGGCGCAAAGTGGTGGTGCGGGCCCTCCGACTGCCGGTACTGGGGCAATCCGCACAGGACGCTTCCATTTGCGATGCGCTTTTCGGAGTATTTCTGGGGGCTCGACTTCAGGCTCGTGCCTGAGGCGGAACGCGACATGCGCGTTTCCTTGCGGGACGGCGGCCGGCTTTTCTGGCGGCAGTTCGTGTACGAGCGCGTCAAGGACGGTGTGCGCGAACTCGTCGTCCATGTGGTGAACACGAAGCCCGATGCGTACATCACCGTCTTCCAGCCGAAACCGAAGCCCGTGGTGAATCTCGTCGCCAAGGCCACGCCAGAGAAAGGTGAAAGGCTTGTTGAGGCGTGGGGACTTGTTCCCGGAAACGAGCCGAAGGCGCTTAGGCTCATGCCATCCTCCGACGGATCGGTAGCGCTGCCGCGTCTTGAAGAGACGGCCAGCTTTGTGTTCAGGTTCGCCAAGCGAGGGATCGAGAGATGAAATCATTAGTTGCAGTCATTGTCGTGCTGGCATCCGTCACAGCGCCGGCGTTCACACCGACGGAATGGACGAGGGTGGTGCCGAATGGAGGCCTTAGGGCGACCTTTCTCACGAATGGACTGGAGCAGGTTCTTTCTGGGCGCGGCAAACGCAAGGGTGGTGACGGATACACGGCCTCCAACGTACCGCTCTATGAACGGGGCCGGTTGGACTTCGACGCCAAGATAGAGCCTCCCGAGAACAACCGCGCGATGTCGCACTTCATGACGCTGTACGGAATCAGGATGTTCTGGCATGACGCCTGCCGCGACTGGCGCGTAATCATTCCTGCGCCGAACGCGCACCGCGAGTCCGGATTCGCCGACGAGCCGGTGCGGCACTACAGGATCGCAACGTTCAGCCCGGGCGAATGGCATCATTGCAGGGTGTTCTTCGACGCAGAAAACGACAGAGTCGAGTTCTTCCTCGACGACATGACCGACCCTGCCTACATCGCGGGCGGCGTGAGCGTGTGGGACCAGGCCGAGTACGAGGGCGGCATGCTCAAGATCGGAGGCATGGGTCTTTCGCGCGGTTCGACTGGAACGTTTGCAAACATCAAGCTCACAAGGGAGAACGCCTCCGTTGCGGGGCGCAAACGGACTGGTACGGTGGTGTTCGAGGGGTTGGCCAGCGACTACTACCGAGTCTGCGACGTGCTCGCTGCGGAAAGTCCGCGCCGCTATTTGCTTGACGGCACGCGCTACTGCTACTGGTCGAAGAACTGCTATAAGTACGGCAAACTGCCCGGTCACGAGACGCTTGCGGGCGCAAGACGCATAGTCCTGGCCGATGCGCCGTTCCAGTTCGACGACGTGTTGCCCGGTTTCGTGATCGGCGACATCGTTTCCGCCGTGGAGGACGGTGCGGTGCTTGTCGTGCTGGACGGCCCTTTTGCGCTAGACAAGGGCGGCTACGGAGACACTGCCATTGCAAGGATACTGCCGGACGGGGCGTTGCGCGGAACTGCGTTCCCGGAACCGGCGACCCGCCCGGAAATACTCGAGCGCAAGGTCGGCAAGGGGACGGTAAAGGTGTTCCGGGGACTGAAGTTCGGGGCGGATCCGGCGGATTTCCGTACACGCTTCGCCCCCTGGGCGGCGAAACTGTTCAAGTGAATTGATGTCATGCAGATGGGAAAAGAATCCTGGCTGGGCGGGCTCCTGGTTTCCGCAGCCATAGTCGCCGTATCGGGCCAAGCACTTCACGGCGAAACATACAAGGTCGAGGTTGACAAGCCTGACGGCCTGTACCAGTGCGGCGAGACGGCCACGTTCACCGTGAGGCTGCTTGAGACCAACGGTCTTGCGTCTTCGGGACAGACATTTGCCCGATTGGACAATTTCGGCACGTCCGTGTTGACGAACATGCCGTTCGACGCAGCGGCGACAGGCGTTGCGTTCATGGTGCGCGGGACACTTCGCGAACCGGGATTTCTGCGTCTTTCTCTGCCGCCGACGAATGACGAGCGCAAGGATCCATCCGTGTTCAGCGTCGGTTTCGAGCCGGAGAGGATACGCAAGGGAAGTCCGTCGCCGGCGGACTTCGACGAGTTCTGGGCAGAGTCTCGCGCGCGTCTTGCCCGCGAGGTGCCGCTCGATGCGCGGATGGACAAGGTTTCGGAACGCTGCACTGCGGATTTCGACTTCTACCGTATTTCGTTCGCGACGTTCGGACGCCGCGTCCACGGCTACATGAGCGTTCCTGCAGACAAGTCGAAGGCTCCGTTCCCCGTTGACTTCGAAGTGAGCGCGGCGGGATTCGGCGATTGGACCAACGACATGCAGGGCGATGCCGACTCGATACTCGTAAAGTTCAGCGTTTACCCGTTTGCGCCGGACTGGAACTGGCGCAGCAGCGGCCTTGAGGCGACGTACAAGGCGATGGACGCAGATCTTAAGGCGCGGTATGGCGCGAACAGATACTGTCAGGCAGGGATCTCCGAATCGCGGGAGGCGTATTTCTTCCATCCTGTCATCCTCGGGATCGACCGTGCGGTTGACTGGGTCGTGGCGAGGCCGGATGTTGACCGCTCGCGCATCCGCTACCAGGGCACGTCGCAGGGCGGAGGATTCGGGTTCTACCTTTGCGGACTCAACCGCGCGTTCACCCGCGCCGCGTTCTACGTCCCCGCGCTGACAGACACGATGGGCTATCTTGCCGGACGGCAGAGCGGATGGCCGCAGATCGTGGAGAACAATTCCGGAACGCCAGACCGCCGCGCATCCGCAGAGAAGTGGACGCCTTATTTCGATGCGGCGAACTTCGCTTCCAGAATCAAGTGCCCGGTGCGTGTCGCCGTCGGCTTTTCCGACGTGACATGTCCGCCTTGCGCAGTGTACGCGGCCTACAACGAGATCAATGTCGCGGACAAGGCCATCGGCAACGGGATAGGAATGACTCATTCATGTTCAAGGCGTCTCTACGACGAATACGGCAGATGGATCAAATCGTCTGCCGAAACCGCCTCTGCCACGGACATGGACCACAAAGGGAGGGTGATCGCCACAGTGGAGACGAAAAACGCCGGGACGGCCGAGGTGACGTGCAACGACTTGCGGGGATGGACGATTTGCGCAAGCGCGTCGCAGGACGCCGGGCGCGACGTCGTGACGGTGCGGATATCCTCGCCCACTAACGCCGTGCCGCCGCAGTTCGGCGTGTTTTTCCGCGTGCCGGGAGCGGGCGTGCAGAACGTGTGGACTTCCGATTTCGAGTGCGACGGCTGCCATGTAAGACCGCAGCTATGGTGGGGATGGTCTGCAAAGAGCAGGTCGCAGCTGGCGCGTGACACGCCCATCGCCGTGGGCTTCAACTCTCAGGAGCGCTCCCCCGTCGCGCTTGCCTGCTCCGAGGCGTTCAATCCGGTAGAGTTCGGACTGTATGCCGACGACAGGACGTGCGAGATGGTCGGGCGCTGCGAGTTCTTCACCGCGTCCGTCGCACCGCTCCGCGAATACGAGGCGTCGGTGATGCTCGACAGGCGCTGCGGGGACTTCGGCGACACGGTCCGGCAGTGTACGGAATGGATCGCCGCCAAGAACGGGTTCCGCACGGCACGCGTCTCCGAGGCGGCATTCGATCCGCTCTACTCCACGTGGTATGCGTATCTGCAGGACGTCCACGCCGGCGAAATCGAGAAGGAGGCGCGCCTCGCGGCTTCGCTTGGCATGAAAACGATGATCCTTGACGACGGATGGCAGAAGCTGGAGAGCCGCACGTTCTACAGCGCGACCGGGGACTGGATGCCTGTCCCGAGCCGGTTTCCTGACATGAAATCCCACGTCGCCGCAGTTCACAAAGCCGGGCTCAAGTACATGCTGTGGCTTGCGGTTCCGTATGTCGGCGACGAGTCCAAGGCGTGGGACCTGTTCAAGGACAAGGCGCTTGCGTTTCGCGGGTCGGAAGCCTCTCCCGGAAAGATAGCAGTGCTCGATCCCCGCTTCCCCGAGGTCCGCGAATACCTGATCTCCACGTACGAGCGCGTAGTTGGGGAATGGGGCTTCGACGGCGTCAAGCTGGACTTCGTCGACAGGTTCACGACGCCAGAAGACGACCCTGCGGCGAAAGACGGATACGCCGGGCGCGACTACCGTTCGGTTCCGGATGCGGTTGACCGTCTCATGAAGGACATCCTCGCGCGTCTCGGGAAGATCAACCCCGATGTGCTCGTCGAGTTCCGGCAGCATTACATGGGACCGGCGATCTTGCAGTACGGGAACATGATGAGGGCGGCGGACTGTCCCGCAGACCCGACGGCGAACCGCAAGAGGATCTGCGATCTTCGCCTCACGTCGATGGACATGGCAGTCCATTCCGACATGCTCGTGTGGAGCCGGGACGAGTCGCCGGAAGGCGCGGCGTTGCCGATTCTCAACGTGTTGTTCTCGACGATACAGTACTCGATGGTGCTCGCGACCGTTCCGCCGTCGCACCGAGAGGTCGTCCGCCATTGGATTGGCTTCTCGCAGCTGCACCGCAAGGCGCTGCTGCAGGGAGAGTTCCGTCCCCACCACCCCGAGAACGGCTACACGTGGATAGAGGGGGAGAGCGCGGAGGAGCGCATTGTCGCCGTTTACGCCAATGATGTCTGCGTGCGCACTGGAGCGGCGGACAAGCCGGTATTCCTCGTGAACGCAACAGGCGGAGCGGGAATGCTTGTGGATTTTCCCGCGCCTTGCAGAGTGGAATTTCACGATGTGTTTGGCAAGCCGACGGGTGGCATGAATGTCGGGACCGGCATCACGCGGCTTCCCGTTCCGTCGTCGGGATATGGCAGAATCGCTTTTTGACAATGCGGCGCGGCGGATTGTGTTACAACGCGCATATAGATCAACCAATCATGAGGAAAAGAATGGACACAAGCAAGTTGCGGGTTGCCGTCTGCCTGGCGCTGGCGGCCGGCGGTGCGCTCGGCGCACAGTTTGAGCATGGACTTTCCGAAGGACCCAGGCCTTGGACGGGCGAGAACTTTCTCGACGATCCGCAGGAGTTCCGCTTCGCGATAATCAGCGACCTCACGGGCGGGGAGCGTCCGCATGTGTACGAGCGGGCAGTCGAGAACCTGAATCTCCTCAGGCCTGAGTTCGTGATGTCCGTCGGCGACCTGATCCAGGGCGGCGGCGTGTCGCGCGAGGAACTTCTGAAGCAGTGGAAAAGCTTTCGCGGCCGCACCGCAAAACTGGAGATGCCGTTCTTCTACGTAGTCGGGAACCACGACATCTGGACAGGCTTCACCGGGATGAACCCGGCGCGGCAGACGTCGATCGACCTCTGGAAGGAGCAGTTCGGCACCAACACCTACTACAACTTCACGTACAAGGGCTGCCACTTCGTGTGCCTCGACTCGATGGACGTCCACGACTACTATCCGCCGCGCGAGCCGCTTTCTGCGAAGCAGCTCGACTGGGCCGCGCGCGAGATCCGCAGCCGTGCGGACGCAAGGTGGACGTTCATCTTCATGCATAAGCCTCTGGACTGGACGAGCGACAGGTGGCTCAAGTTCGAGCGCAGCATCGCCGACATCGACTATACTGTCTTCAGCGGCGACTGGCATACGCACTGCACGGCGACGCGGAACGGAAAGAAGTACTATGTCATCGGAACGACAGGCGGAGAAACCGGCGGGGCGGTCTCCGAGGACTTTAGCTGCGGCGTCATGGATTCCGTGACATGGGTCACCGTCACGAAGAAGGGTCCGGTAGTCTCCCACATAGCGGTGTCCGGCGTGCATGGCGACACGATACAGACGTGTGCGACGACGAAGGGCTGGATCGAGACTCCGCTCGACTATCCTTCGCACCTTTCCGAGGATCCGGCCAAATACGCGGACGAGAAGAACACTGCGCTGATTCCGTCCGAGGTGATGGAAGGCCCGGGGTACGACTGGCATTTCCGGCACGCGATCATCATGAGGCAGGGCAAAATCCATGCTTCGGGGCTGGAGAAGTTCAAGGCGGGGAGAAAGCGCGTCGTTCTGCTTGGCGACGAGACGGCGAGCGCGCTTGCGTCAAGGTACGGCGAAGATTGCCAGGTGTTCGACATGGGCTTTCCGGGAGACCGCATAGAGAACGTCCTGTGGCGTGTCATGCAGGGGGAACTTGGCGGTTACGATCCAGACGAAGTCGTCATTTCCGTCGGAGGGCGCAATCGCGGAGCCAACAGCGAAGAAGAGATCTCGGCCGGCATCGCCAGACTCGCGGCGGAAGTCCGTTCGCGCGTCCCGAAGGCGAATGTCCGCGCCACGACGCCATAGACGCAAGTAGCCCCTGAAGGGAAATTCCGGGGTCCCTAGTGGTGGA
>Ga0310786_10007437_pt1 | contig 14286 bp, 7 predicted proteins | sample AusTroGonzalo_MG_FD_203881 | JGI IMG/M metagenome (GOLD analysis project Ga0310786, IMG submission 203881) | Bovine rumen microbial communities from tropical cattle in Woodstock, Queensland, Australia - Gonzalo_03 (v2) (version 2) | ecosystem: Host-associated > Mammals > Digestive system >... | reverse complement strand
CGCCATCCGTCGCTAACCTCCCAGAAACTAGTCGCGCCCGCATCCAGCATTGCAGACCAAGTTTCCTCCATCTCCTTCCTCATGGCACGCTCTGCCTCCCCGCCTGCAATACGCAACGCCTCGAACTTGTAGAGCGACTGGCTGAGGGATGTCCTTGTCCAGTCCGACGGCGCGGACAGCTTTCGAACGACGCATGCACGGCACTCTTCCGGGATGGCATCTGCAAGCAATGCCAATGCCTGGGAAAGCTCCGCCGGCGCAAGCGATGCGCCAAGGCGCGTCTCGACCTGCCCCTTCTCCCCGTTCCAGAACTTCCGGAGCACAGCCAGCCGAATGCAATCCGCAGTCTGCCGCCAGCGCGCCGCCGTCTCAGCATCCCTAACCGCCGTGGCGCATCGCGCCGCCGACTCGAACGCCAATACGGCAAACAGGTTCAACGGAGCGTCGAACTGGTCGGCGACGGCGTCGTCTACGCCCGCGAGGGCATTCGACAGACTTCCGCTCAAGTCCTTCTCCCAGTCGTAGAACTGCCAATAGCGCTTGCCGCGCGGACACGGGAGCAGCCCGTCAACCAGCTCGCCCTCTCTCGCGTCCATGATGGTCCGCAAGGGTGGCATCATCGATTCGACAAACGCGGGATTGTTCCTGTAGGTCAGGTAGTCGCCGAGCGCCAGCACCCAGCTAAACGTGAAGGACGGAATCGCCAAGCCGATCCTTGCCGGCATGCAAAGCTCGATCCACCCCTTCTCGTCCAGTCCCTTCGACAGCAGCTCGATCGCCAACTCCGGCATCTTGCAGCCAGAATCAAACGCGAAATATCCGGCAAGCATCTGAATGCGCGAATCGTTCGCGTAAAGCGCCTGCTCCCGCCACGGACAGTCTTCGTAGTGCTCGTGCATGCACAGACGAAGCGTCCTGACGCCGACATCCCAGATTGCTTTCTCCTTTGGATCAAGGCCGTCCGGTGCAGGACGTTCCTTTACGGGAAAGACGGCAGGAAGGATGGAAACGCCGTTCAGGGCGAATCGCGTCCTGACGCCGCGCACATGCAGCTGGATGTATCGACCGGCCATGCGCTTCGCCCAGCGGCAGTACGTCTGCCGTCCGTCGCGGGCACGATAGCGACCCGCAAAGCGCCGCGACTCGATGGACGTCCGGATGCGCCCGTTCTCGGCATGCTCGGCATGGCCTATGTCGATGACGGCGCCTGCGTCGGTGTCGACGTCAAGCGTCAAGAAGCCACACTCCTCCCGCCCCAGGTCGACCAGCACGTAGAAGCCGTCTTTGAAATTGTCCGTGCGCACGCTTCTGCCGTCCTCGAAGAAAAACTCGCCCTTGGGCATTTCCGACATCCGCGTCGCATCCATTCCTGGCGCGACGTCTTCGGGAACGGGCGAGCCGTCCAGCCGCCCCTGCCCGACGATCCGCGACGCTATCGCTGGCAGGATTTCGACGCGCGGAACGGGACGCTCACGCATCGAGAAAGCCCGTGCATCGCGTTTCGCGTCGACGACGCCGATGCGCTTCCATTCCGCCGGCGGGCGGCTGGCGTCAAAGTCAAAGGAATACCCGAGCTGGCTCGTCACCATCGGGACGCCTTCGCGGCGGTCGCCGGAGGAAATACGCCACATGGTGTTAGTTCCGCTCGCCGCGATAACGCCGTCGCCCTCGACTGCGAACATGACGCCGTGGTCGCCCGGCAGGGTCTGGAACGAATCCGCGCCCTGTGCATAGACGGACACTTTCAGCGCGTTCTCGCCGGGACGCACGTCGCCCAGCGGCAGCACGTCGTAGAAGCGCCGCGGCGGAACGTCGGGAAACCGCCCCCAGTATACGGCGCGCCCGTTAAGCTCCACATGATAGACCGTGTCGGCCGCAATCGCCAGTCGAGCGGGCGTCGCCCCGCCAGACGAAAACACCTGCCTAAACTCGACGACGGTGTTCGTCGCCACTCCAAGTTCCGCCGGCCAAAGCCATCGCGCATCCCCGAAATCGGACGCCGCCACGCCCGCAGGGTCGCCGCCAAACGCAGCTGTCGCAAGTACGCATACTGCAACAAGACCGCCAAATCTAATATGATTTTTCATTAATCTTTGGGGGTTCTACAACCGCTTCAAGATGGATTCATCAAGCATGAACGGAACAACCCCCATGCGTATTATGCCATCGGAATCTGCGACAGGATCCCCATATCCTTCAGTGATTATAACCTTCTTGAAGAAATCTCCCGTCTTCCTTAACGGCAGCGTCTCCTGCCGTTCCTTTGCCGAGTCGTCCATGCGCAACGCCGACTGGATGTAAATCTTGTCATTGCCGCGATTCACGATAAAGTCTATCTCATGCTGCCGCATAGTCTGCCGACCGCCACCGTTCCGAGACGATATCGGCACCACGCCGACATCGACATTGCAGCCACGACGCAGAAGTTCGTTGAATATGGCGTTCTCCATCGGATGGCTTGCGTCCGTGTCTCGGAAATTCAACCGCGCATTGCGCAACCCAAGATCCGTCGTGTAATACTTGACCGGCGAATCTATGTAGCGCCGTCCCTTCACGTCGAATCGCCGCGCATGTCCGAAAAGAAAGGCGTCCTCCAAATACCCGATGTAACTTTTCAGGGTATGGTCGCTAGGACGAAGTTTCCAAAGGGAGTTCATCGTGTCGCCTACCTTGTGCGGATTTGTCAGGCTTCCTATATCGGACGACAACACGTCTATCAGGCAGGAAATGACAAGGTCGTCCTTTACGGCGTGACGCTCGCGTATGTCCTTGATGTACACTTCGTCGAAAAGCCGCTTTAGATAGTCAGCCCTCTCGTCGGATTCGTCCATCAGCACTGCGGCGGGCATCCCGCCCCACGTGAGGTAGCGGCGGAACGCCTCAGCCTTGTCAGACATACCCGACATCGGAAACCATTCCGAGAACGACAGCGGCCACACACGAATCTGCTGACCACGATCACGAAAGTTGGTGGCGATGTCGCTGGAGAGCGTCTTTGAATTCGATCCTGTCACGTAAACATCCACATTCTCGAGCTTCTGCCATCCGTTCAGCACGTCGTAGAACGTAACAAACGCATCCTCGCGGTCTTCTGGGGGAATGGACGCAATGTCAATTCCCGGAGCAGGAACCTTCAGAGAACGCTGGATTTCATCGATGAACACATAGTATGGCTTCTTGCCGCCTCGCACACGACTGCGCACATAGTCGTCAAGCTTGAGCGGGTCTCGAAGCGGAATAAACTTCTTGTCGTCAAGATCGACCGACACGATATGGTTCTCCGAAACGCCATCGCCAAGCAGACGCTCCCGAAAGAGCGTGCCAAGAAGATAGGACTTGCCGCAGCGCCTGATGCCAGTGATGACCTTTACAAAGCCGTTCATGCGTCTAGCAAGCAGTTTCTCGACATAGAAGTCGCGAGGTATATGTCTTTTAGCCATTGCAAATTATGTCAACATGTTAAGTGATTTTGCAGAACGAGGGCATTATATCATATTTTGTTAATACCATGCAATCGCAGAAAGACAACCAGATTTTTCATGGTCAAGATAGAGCCATCGCGCATCCCCGAAACGCGACACGGCCGCATCTGCGGAATCCCGCACGTACTTTTCCGGCTGGACGACCGATGTTTCCCCCGCAAGGGCCGCAAAGGCCGCCGACGCCACCAAGATGACTATCTTCATATCGTTTTTCATGCTCGTTTCTTACTTCGGGTTCGTCTCATTGAAGTCGGGGCATGCGTATTCCGAATCTTACCTATTCTATCCTCCAGACGCGGGCTTCGCCAAGCTTCATGCGGTCGCGCGCCATCGCTCTCGAGTGTCAACTGCGATTTATAGGCTAAAAGAGCATGTCACGCATGTCAATCACGGCATTGAAATAGCCTTGTGCCTCGACAATCGGCGCAAGGCGGCCGCTGTATATGAGCGCCGTCTTGACGGTCTTGCCGCGCGGAACGCGTACACGCCGCACCTTTTCGACCATCTCATCTATTACTTCACGCCCTATTTCCGCCTGACGCTTGATTTCGACGAAATAGACGCTAAGCTCCGTCTGCAGCAGAAGGTCTACCTGCACCCCGTCTCCTCCAGAACGGCTGGCCTTGCTGAAAGGCGCTGCAGAAAGCACTAGAGATCGCTCGAGGCCGAGAGGCGCAAGAAACTCGCGGAAGTTGTTTACGACGAGGTTTTCAAACGCCAACCCCTCTATCGTATTCCACCCGCCCAGCTGGCTCAGCGACACAAAGGAAAAGCTCCCCTTGTCTATCATATTGGCGAACGGCTCAATGTAACGAAGATAGAATCGCGCATAATTGTCCTTGATCCTGTATCTGAATGAATTGGGCATCTTCCCGGTCTCCGGGTTCAGCCCAGAGTCAGCGACTATGAAGCCCGCCTCGACAAGCTCCTCCAGAGCGGACGAGAGATGTCCGTTCTTCTTTTTTTCAAGCGCCTCGAATATCTCCGAAACGTTCTTCGGAGCCCCGACAAGCGCCCGCAGTATGTCCGCCCTCACCCCCGGCTCTCCGGTAATGACATCGCGGAACATATCCTCGAAGTCCTCCGCAAGAACGCTTTTCGGAAAATATGCGAGGCGCCGTATGTTCTCGTCCGCAGACAGCGCAGGATTAATCTCCTCGAGATATCGAGGAACACCGCCCGTAACGGAAAGCACGTCGAGGATGTCGTTGGCATTTTCCCTGCCGGCTGCCCTGCCCCAAAACTTTACGCAGTCGGAAAGCGGCAACTCTGGAACCGAAAAGTCGTACGAACGGCGGCCTGCAAAGGCGCCATTGTCAATGATATTCTCCTTTATCCACATTGATACGCTGCCGCAAAGCACCAGAACAAGTTTGGAATGCTTTTTGAAAAGGTCGTCCCAAGCCGTCTTGAGAACTTCTGGGAATGTCTTGTCATAATAGGCCATCCATGATATTTCGTCTAAGAGAACCACCGTCCGCTTGCCTTCGGGAATCTCTCTGTCAAGACGCGCAAAAGCAGACAGCCAATCTTCAGGAGGCGTTCTGCCACAACCAGTCTGCCTCGACAACGATGCTGCAAAATACGATAACTCGTCTTTGTTTGAGAGTCCCGCCTTTGGACGCAACCCCTCAATTTTCAAGAAGTACGCTCCGCTACGGCGGGCAAATTCCTCAATAAGCGTAGATTTCCCGATGCGGCGTCTACCGCGACAGGTGACAAGCGACGAAGTGCGCTTAGCCCACAACATCTTCAGCGCACTCATAAGCTCTTGACGCCCATAGAAATCTTTCATCTTTTTCCTCCTGTCGGCGACAATTATATCATATTCTTCTCCAAGTGGTCAATATGCATTGGGCACGATTATGCTATTTTTATCATAATCGTGCCCGACTTAACAGGAGAAGACTGGGCACGATTACGCAAATTACACCATTATCGTGCCCGGCAACCCCTCCCGACCGCTGCATAGCCTATTTCAAAACCCGCCCCAAAACAGCCTTTTCACGGGGAGTGTCCCTCTCCAGTTTGGCATCCAACCTTCGGAGAGACCGAGAGAATCCAGATACTTCGCGCATTGCGAATATGACTTCTCGCCCTGGAAGTTCGCCGAGGTCTTCACCTCTATCGCGTAGCGCGCGCCGCGAAACTCCACGCAGAGGTCGGGACGCCCTGTGCCGACCGCCATCTCGCGATTGATGTGCCCCCGCCGCGCGAGGCATTGCTGATAGACCTCTTCCTTGAATCCGCTTCCCATCTCGTTGTGGACTTCATTGACTTTGCATAAACAACTCGTTGCACCCTTCGGACTAGAAATGCTTGGTCCTTTTCAGAGCCCGACCGACCTCAGATAGCCAATGGAATTCTTAAGCGGCTCAAGCGAGTCGGGGATTGCCTCGGCCTCGACGACATACCATGTTACATTCTCCTGCGCAAGGCTGTCCAGAACCGCCCTCCACGGGATGCACCTGCCGCCGTCCGTCGGCTTCTCCCCGAGGGTCGCCGTCTTGGACGGCACGTTCTCCTTTAGATGCACGGAATAGTGACGCCCCCTGTATTTCTCCAAAAGAGGCAACAAATCATCGCCGATTATGTTGAACGAGTTGCTGGTGTCTACCTGCTGCTGCAGAAGCGGCGACGCCTCGGCGAAGATCGTGTCCCACGCAGTGACACCGTTGAACTTAACCCTGAAGTGGTCGTAGGTGGAGTGGATTCCAACCTTGATTCCGTAAGGTGCTGCGACCTCCGCCGCGCGCGACATGTCGCGCCCAAACTGGCGGTACTCGGCCTCGGTCTTGCAGATTGCGTGCGGCGTGGTAACGGAGCCGATTCCGGCCTCGGCGCAGAAATCGAGCGTCTTCGCAAGTCCGTCGCCCTTCAATTCGACGAACCCGTTGACGTGCGTCCCCATGCCGACCATCCCGGAATCAGAGAGGCACTTCCGTATCTCATTTGCCGAATGTCCGCCGTAGCCTGCAAACTCCACGCCTTCGTAACCAGCGGCCTTTAGCTCGGCAAGACACCATTCCGGCTTATTCCAGAATATCTTGTGGATCGAGTACAGCTGCGCTGCGAGCCTAGGTCTGTCGCATCCGCCAAACGGACCCGCGCAGCCGCCCGCCGTCGCTCCGGCCATTGCCGCCAACCCGCGCAAGAAATCTCGTCTATTCACCGTCATTGCCGTGCCTCCTTTTGAACAGAAAACATCCAATTGTATCCACACCTAGAAAGCTTTCATATCACTTGAAAATCAGCACGCCCATCGCGCTAGGGGCAATAAAACTTCGAGACTCCACGTTAGGCGACCACAACGCATAGACCTCCCCACCCCTCTTCTCGCCAACCTTTATGGTATGACCTACGTTGATAAACCATTTATCGCCCGGCTTTGGGGCTGCAACGCCGAAATCGGAATACGGAAGCGTAACAATCGATTGCCATTTGCCGACTTTGCGCTGGCTCTTGGTCTTCCATCCCTTCCCATTCCAGGATGTATCCGCCCTGCCGTAGTTCGGGTCGAGAGGGTCGGTGACAAGTCCTGTCACATCGTCATAGCGAGAATCCGGATCGACGCCGTAAAGCAGGTGGTAGTACACGTCGCGCGTACTGCCAGGGGCTACAAGGATGTCGGCGCAGTCGTCGCTCCATACGGCTCCATCGCGCTGGAATTTCCTAAACGTCACGCCGTCAGCAAGATCGCGCTCGTTCAGCACGTAAAGGCAACGGTCGTCATACACCGCCTTGAACCGGGCCTTGACAGGCAGTCTCTCCATCGACATGCCGCCAAGCTCGCACCAGCCGGAGCCGGAAGCGAACTCTGCGAACGTCGGCGGAGCATACACCCTAGCCGCAAAAGTCTCCTTGACGCTTGCGCCGGGCAAAATGCCCGCTGACTTCCGCAAAGCGTCTACGGGCCACGTAAGCGGCGCGCCGATTGCCGCAGAAGACCACGTCGCGCCGTTCACGTTCATCGGAGGCCGAGTGCTTTCGTGGATGCCGAACGGCTGGAGTTCCGGCCATCCCTTGAGACGCCGCGGCCACTTTTCACCGAACAGCCGGTCAAGATAGGCATTGCGGCTTTCGACGACGTCCAACAAAGGCATGAGAAACTCTTTCGTCGGACGCAGCTTGTAGGCGGAGTACAGCGTAGATATCGCGCCCATAGTCTTCGCATAATCGAATTCCAAGCGCACAAGTTCGAGACGTTTGCGATGCTTCGCGGAAAGCCCGCCAGTACTCTCTGCCCGTTCAAGGCACTCCTCCATCGCCGCCGTCGTATCAGGCGAGAACAGCCAGCCGTGGAGATCGAGGGCGTTCTTCGGGCGCGCACTCACATATGCATTCAGCCCTTCGACGCCGACGGTGGAGAACGGGAAATTGATCTTGTCGAACATCCTAAGCCGCGCATCCTGGATCTCGTAGAACCGGCGCATCTGTTCGGCGGCCGGGCCGAACGCCGCCCGGCAGTAGTCGAGGAACAGCGCAGACACGTTATGCGAACCGTCCAAAAGCAGCTTGTTGTAGATATAGTAGCCGGGGCCTTCCGTGCCGAAAAGATCGCCTTCGCCCCCGCATCGGTATATGCCACGCACGTTGTTGTCTCGAAACTGCTTCGCGAGCAGCGCAAGATACGCGAACGAATGCCGCGCCACATAACCGGGCAGCACATAGTTCCCGCACAGGTAGGTGTAGACCGTGAATCCATGGGGAACCGTGTATTCCTGCCATTTCCTAAAAGCGTCATCGCTGTACTTGCACATCTCGATCATTACGTTCGACGGGAACACCTTAAACGACTTTGGCGGTTTCGCCGTCTGTCCGTAGTTGAGGATATGGACGATCCTGCCAGGACGTTCCATAAGCATCCGCTCCGCGATACGCCGGTGAAACAGCCAGTATTTCTCGCACCAATCGTCGCCCGTGCCAAACATCGCCCGGCACTTTTCGCACTCGCAATCCTTTCCACCGTCCTGCTGCGCGAGCTGGCACACGTACACACCTTCATCAAAACGCCTTTTCAGCTCCTCGACAATCAGATCCTCTACCTTTGGATTTGAGATGCACAGCGGCGTTTCACTGGATGGCAACCCAAGCATCGGCTTTCCGTTCTTGACGCCGAAATACTCGGGATGATCCTTGGAGTACTTCGATGCCGGACAAGCGTATGGATATGTATGCCCGCCATAGGAATGGAACGGCCCCATGCCCCAGATTCCGTTCGCAATAAAGTAGATCATCTCCCGTCCGTCCTGCCCGTTGTTGTAACGGTATCCTCCGAAGATCATCGTGGAGGTTGTATGATACACGATTGAGGATATCCGCTCGTCCGAGAGGGTTCCGTCCGGCACGGACAGCGTCTCGCGCTTCGGCACCTCCTTGCCCACCTCGCCGGGCATCAGGAACCGCACGCCGGCAAATGTCTCAAGGAACCGCGTCGTCGCCCTCACGCTCGGCAATACGCAGCGGATCCATCCGATACCTCGTTTGTACTTTGCAGGATCTGGCTTGCGTCCCAGCCTGTCCTTGCCGTAGAGATAGACGTTTCCTCCCTTTTCGGCAATCGCATTGTCATACCACTTGAACCCCGAAAGGTCAAATCCGGCCCTCTTCGCGAACTCCGCGCCAATGTATATCGCCGGAGGCTTCGCCTCGGATGCCGGCAGCGCCTTCAGATTCAGGCCCGTCGCCTCGCGGATGTCGTCGCGCACTTCTTCCGCGGCAATGCGAAGCGCATTGTTCACATCTTTCGAACCTACGTCCGGATAAGCCACGCACCAATCCGGACCGACCGTCACGGCGGCAAGCGGTGCCGCAGCAAGTACGACAGCAAGCGCGGCAAGGCATTCCACTTTCATTTCATTTACCCCCTGTCGAGTCGAGACATGGCCCGCATCAGAAGACAACGATCATAAAGCCCTTTTCGTGGGCCAGGCTAAGACCATGTCCATCTGGCGTCTTGATCACTTGCCATTTGCTCGGGAGACCGACGACCTCGAGATTCTCCGGCCAGGCGACGGATGTGGCCGTAAACAGCTTGACGCGCAATATGTCGCGTTCTTTCGCCGCCTCGAGTGCGTCTATGTCCGTTATGGAGATTCTCGTCATTCCACTAAGGTCAAGGGCACCGGTCAGTGCAGTCGTCGTCTGCGTCAGCAGGTTGGACGCGCTGACCTGCCACTCGCCTGCCACCTTGACAGAGCCGTTGATGGCTGTGCCGCCCGTGCCGGAAAGCCCGCAGAAAGTCGTCGGGCGCTCGCTGTCCGCGTCGAATCCGCTGAGGTCCAGGGTGCCGCCGTTAAGGACAAGCTCCGTGCCTGACGGAATGGCACCGTTGGAGCCGACCGTTAGAGTGCCGCCGTTCACTCGCGTCCACTTCTGCCAACTGTTTGTCGCATTCAAGGTGAACGTGTTGGCTCCTACGAGCGTGAAACCGCCTATGTCGTTGTCGCCAACAGTCACATTCGCCCCAGATATAGACACCGTCTGCTGCACTGTCCGCACAGTGACCGTGACGACACCCTGCGTATAGCCCCAACCGTGCGAAGTGATTTTTATGCCTTTGAGTTTCCGCGCTTTGAAATCCCAGTCTGCGACGGCGCTCGCACCGTACCCGTCGCCGCTGACGATCACCTGTGGTGCGCCAATCCAGTTCTTCGCCACGGCCGCAGACGCGTCCACAGACTGCACGCCACCCACGACATGGCCCACAAAGGGAGTTTCTGCAGTCTGGGTCGCACTAAACAGAGTCGTGTCTATCGTCATGCCCTTTCCATATACGGCAAAATCGACGAGTTCCGGGCGCTGGTATACAAGACGTCCAGACCAAGTGCGTCTCTTCAGGCACCCCCCGTCGAAATTCACGACTATCGGATGGGCTACGGACGGCGTTATGCTGTATGGATTCAACATATACGTAGCCAGCGTTCCGCCGTCGTTCAGGTTGATCGTGGTCATGGAGTCGGTGCTGAGGTTGATGTATATCGACTCCGCCTGCGCAACCGTACCAGCTCCCTCGATGGTGAAGAACGTCTTGGCAGCAAGCCCGCCAAGGCTTGTCCGGATGTTAGGAGCGGAGAGCGAACCTCCTGAGAGATAGACTGTTGCGGAGCCGCCGTTCAGCGGCGCAAAATAGAGATCGTTGACGAGATGCGTGAAATTGCCGCCGTACTGGTGATACACGCCCCTGCCGCGACCACCGATGTGGAAGGCCGAACCGCTGCTCTTGATCACACCTCCCGGGGCGAGCTCAAGATAGCCGTAGCCGCCAAGGCCGATCGAGGATGCGCAGTCGTGGCTTGCACCACCCCCCGTCACGAACAGGCGTGCGCCGTCACCCACGTACACCGCGCCCTCGCCTTTGTCTGCCCCTCCTCCGTTCTGATAGCTGCCGCCGCCAACCTGGAGCTTGTTCGACACGACCGCATCCTTCTGCAAATCAAGGACTCCACGTTCGTGGGACCCCACGTACAGAGCTCCGAGGTTAAAGCCCGTGCTCGACGCGGCGCCGGGATTCTCGCCGCAAGTCGTAGTCCATGTCGCGTCCGAAACAACCACTGTGCCAAACGACGGCGGGAGGCCGGAGCCACGAGAGTATCTGCTGCCCACGTAGAACGGCGCAAGCCCCTGAAGAACCTTCGCGCCGCCGGAAACTGACACGCACGGCCCATTGGAGTATACACCCGCGACCGAAACGACCGCGTTGGAACCAACCAGCTGGTAAGTTCCCCCGCCCTGCAACTCCAGCCGACCACGAAACGCGCACGGCGTAATCGGCAGCACGTCACCTGGAACGGTCGTTATGCGGACCGTACCGCCGGCGGAGCCGAACCCCAGGTCGTGACGCGTATCGCTCGCGATCAGGTCGGCGGCCGCAACGGCGAACACGCCGTCGCCGCAGTCGCTGGCGTCTATGGCCGTTGCCGCATCGTTTAGAAACGTCGCGGAGCTACGCAGGTCTAGAATCTTCTGCAGCGGCCAGCGTTCCGTATCAGTGATTCCGTCGGACGCAAGTGCCATGCCGGGGCGGACAGCGACGTAGCCGCGATCCACCGTCAGCTTCGAATAGTCGGGAATAGAATCGTGCCAGTATGCATATAGGCGTGATGACGCGCCGCCGTAAACGTACGTGTTGCCCGAATACGTGTTGTGCCCGCCGAACGCGATGCGCCCGAATCCAGACCTGTCGCTCGCACCTACAGTAACCTTCCCCTCACCGGATACGTCGCCGAAGAACGACAGCTGGACGTCATGCGCCTTGTCGGGGGCGGAGCTGACGCTTGCCGTCGCCGTCTGGGGGGCGACAAGCAAATGAGCCGAGGCACCGTTCAGCACGACGTCCCCCGCCCAGTTGCAGCAGTTCGTGCGCAGGAGAGGCAGGGAGCCGTCGCCGGACTGGTTGGAAACGTATCTGACCGTGAGCGTCTGGTTCACCACTTCCAGCGGACGGCGCACGACCGGCGGATTGTTGTAGAACTTGAGCGTCGCCGCGTTGTTGAACCTGAACGGCCCGTCTGTCCAGTCGCCGAGACTGGTTTCCTCGCGAAGGCACACGTCCCCCTCGGCGTTGACGATTGTCCCTCCAAGGTACTGAGGCCCGAGGAAATACCATTCCATCGCGCCTGTCTTCGTGAGCGTGTGGCTACCGAGGTTGACGACCGATGGATCGGACCAATTGCCGCGCGGCTGGCCCTGGGATGCGTTCGCGACAAAATAGTAGTTGTTGTTGCGCACGTAGAGAGTGGCGTCGTCGTCAAGAAAGAGAAGCCCAATGGCGCCGGAACGCGCGGTATCGATGCATAGTGCCTTGTCCTCCGTCGCAACGCCATAGCCCGGGCCCGCGATGTGCAGCGGACGGCAGACGAACTTCACGCTGCTTGACGCGATCTTCAGCGTCGCGCCTGACTCGACGTACACCGCGCCGTTGCAGCCGCTCGCCGTCTTTCCGAAAGGATAGGCTGTCGTCACCACGACCTTGCCGCCGCTGATTCGGAAATCGCCGTCGAAATCGGACTGGTCGACGGAAAGACTCCACGTCTCCGTGCCGGTCTTGCGGACTGTGCCCTGCCCGTGCAGCAGGTCGCCCTTCGGACATGTCGTGCAGCCGGAGAAAACGAGTTCGCCGTCGACAGTGATCGACGAAAGCGCGTTCACCGCCGACATGTCGCTTTCCGTGGCCGTCCAGGTTTCACCGGCCGGGACAACTGCCGACCCGCCGAATGAAGACCAGTCCGTGGCATGCACCACAAACGCCATGCAAAGGCATGATGCCGCCACCGCGAGGGAAAGACGCGAAGGCGCAACATGGATGTGCCCCGCATGAGGATTCTCGTCATAGCTTGTTCTTCTCATTGTTCAGTTCCTTTCTCATTAAACGAATTAGTCTGGCCTTCGCCGCGCCTGTTCACGCGGTCTTTCCTTCCTTGAACGTCATTTCCAGATTCATCTTCTGCGGAGCGTCCTCGCCGTCGAGAATCTTGAGCAGGTTTTCCGCAATTTCAATGCCGTGGCGTATCGGATCAATTTCGATTCGCGTCAACGGGCGGAAGTGGACGGGCCCAAGCCCGCAGTTGGACAAAGTTGCAAGGCGGACGTCCTCTGGAATGCGCACCCCGTGGCGGTCAAAGGCGGACAAAGCCCCCGCCGCCAGATAGTCGTCGTTGAACACCACCGCGTCCACGTCGAGCGGCCCCTTGGATAGAAGTCTGTCGAATGTCTCTAGCGCAGCTCGTTGCATGCTTTCCGGTTGCCTATAGCCATTGAGCGAATGTATGCGCATCGGCCGAACGGAAAAACCTGCTTGGCGAAGTACCTTGCCGCAATCGATGCCTTCGAGGAACTCATGTACCGAAAGGATTTTCCGCACGCCGTGCGAGGAAAGCGTTGCAGCAAGCTCTGCCAATGCAGAGTCCGCGCAGGGCTTGGCAGCAAAAAGCGCCCTGGTAGACGTCTTCTCTCCCCATACTTGGGCAAACGGGATGCCAGAGCGCTCAAGTACCGCAAGCATGGTCGGCGGCGGAAACGACGCAACCACCAACGCCGGGGCAAAGCACTTGAGCGGCCCCAGCATGTCGGTGCCGCCCGACGTCTCCGGCCATTCCATTCTCGCAAACAGCCAGCCGTTTCTCATAAGCGCGGATGAGATTGTTCCTTCCAGCACGTTGGCGTAGTACATGCCGGAATCATGCGACGAGCGGAGGCCGACGACAACGCCGCGCCAGGAGCGGCTGCCAGGGGCGCAGACCGTAAGCCCGACGCGCGGACGCGCGGCTATGAGGCCGTCGCGGCAAAGCCGCTTCACGGCGTTGCGGATGGTGATTTCGCTAACGCCGAACGCGACGGCAAGCTTGCGGACGCCCGGAAGCGACGTTCCGTTCGCGTACATCCCGCTTCTTATGATGCGCGCAAAACCACTCACGAGCTGGTCCTCCATGCTCGTGCCAATCTGCCGCAACACCGCGAACGGCGCCTTGAAATCCTTTCCCCGTTTCACTGCGATGTATTATACACAATAATCGCAGTTAGGTCAATGGACCGACAGCGGCCGCTTCGTCGCAACCGCGACGGCGCAATGGACTACGGGGCTACTTGCCGCAGATTTCCCTGAACGTCGGGAGGACTGCGTCAAGCCATATCTGGTAGCCCCTCTCGTTCGGGTGGAGAAGGTCGTTCATCACTTCCTTCGTAAGCTTGCCCTCGGCATTGAAGAACTTCGCGTTGAAGTCGAGCCAGAGGACCGTCTCGCCGTCGGCATAGCCCTTGATGACCGCGTTGACCTTCTCGTTGAACACGCGCCGCGCATCGTCGG
>Ga0310786_10007436_pt1 | contig 14287 bp, 9 predicted proteins | sample AusTroGonzalo_MG_FD_203881 | JGI IMG/M metagenome (GOLD analysis project Ga0310786, IMG submission 203881) | Bovine rumen microbial communities from tropical cattle in Woodstock, Queensland, Australia - Gonzalo_03 (v2) (version 2) | ecosystem: Host-associated > Mammals > Digestive system >... | reverse complement strand
TGAGGCCCTGCCTGCCGCGTCCGCGCACTTCGTCCAGAAGCTTCACGAGCGTCCCGTCGGCCGTTGGCGACCCGGAGCCGAACCAGTCGGCGGCGGAGTAGCCGAAGCCGGAGAGCGCCGAGAACTGCTTCCGCAGCATCGAGGCGCCGGAGCCCTGGGCATTGGCATCGCCGATAAGGGCCGCCGGGTCGAAGCCGCGTTCAGAGACCATCTTGGAAGTCTCCTCGATCTCGGCGAGAAGCAGCAGAAGCTGGCGGGCGCGCTCGGCGTCGAGAACGTTCCCCGAGCCGTCCTTCACCTCGCAGTCGTCCAGACCAAGCGTGAGGAGCTTGCTCGTCAGCTCGCCGTCGGTGAGCACGTACTCGCCCTTCTTCCTGCGTTCCACCTTGTAGAGCGGCGGCTGGGCAAGATAGACATAGCCCTTTTCGATTAGCTCGGGCATCTTGCGGTAGAAGAAAGTGAGAAGAAGCGTACGTATGTGCGCGCCGTCCACATCGGCATCGGTCATTATGACGATCTTGTGGTAGCGGGCCTTGGAAATGTCCCACTCCTCGCCGAAACCACAGCCAATCGCCGTGATCATCGTCCTGATCTCCGCGTTCGCGAGCATGCGGTCTATGCGGGCTTTCTCGACGTTCAGCACCTTGCCGCGCAGGGGTAGTATCGCCTGCGTGGCGCGGTTGCGCCCCTTGCAGGCGGAGCCGCCTGCGGAATCGCCCTCGACGAGATACAGCTCAGTCTTCGCAGGATCGCGCTCGGAGCAGTCGCGCAGCTTGCCGGGGAGCGACAGACCCTCCATCACGCCCTTGCGAACGGTCTCCCTCGCCTTGCGCGCCGCCTCGCGCGCGCGGAAGGCCATCATTATCTTGTCCACCACCGTCTCGGCGATGGACGGGTTCTCCTCGAAGAACGTCATGAGCTTGTCGCTCACGATGGAATCGACGATGCCCTGCACTTCGCCGTTGCCGAGCTTCGTCTTCGTCTGCCCCTCGAACTGAGGCTGCGGCACCTTCACGCTCACGATGACCGTAAGGCCCTCGCGCATGTCGTCGCCGGTTACGTTGTCCTTCTCCTTGATGCCGTTCTTCATCGCGCGGCCGTACTTGTTAACGGTACGTGTGAGCGCGGCGCGGAACCCGGAAAGATGCGTTCCACCCTCGATGGTGTGGATATTGTTGCAGTACGTCTGCTCGATCGTCGAGTATGTGTCGGTGTACTGCATGGAGATCTCGGCCTGCACCATGCCGGTCGCACCCTGCGCCTCGCCCTCGAAATGGATGACGGGCGTAAGGGCCTTCTTGTTGGCGTTCAGGTACTGAGTGAATTCGTCGATGCCGCCCTCGTAGTGGAACGTCTCCTCGTGCCGCGCATCGCCTTCGTTGTCCTTGAAGTGTATCTTGACGCCCTTGTTGAGGAATGCAAGCTCGCGCAGCCTGGCGCAGAGTATCTCCCACTTGAACGCACGGCAGGTAAAGATTGTATGGTCCGGGAAGAACGTGACCCTGGTCCCCGTTTCGGCGCCGCACTCGCCAGTGACCTCGAGCGGCTTCGTGACATGCCCGCGGGAGAACTCGATGTGGTGCACCTTGCCGTCGCGCTTGACGTCCACCTTCATCCAGTCAGAGAGCGCGTTCACGCAGCTCACGCCCACGCCGTGGAGACCGCCTGAGACCTTGTAGTTCGAGCCGTCGAACTTGCCGCCGGCGTGCAGGATCGTGAGCACCACCTCGATGGCGGGCCTGTGCTGGGTGGGGTGCATGTCCACGGGGATGCCGCGGCCGTTGTCCTGGACGGTAAGCGACCCGTCCGCGTTGATTGTTACGTCGATCAGCGTGCAGTAGCCGGCGAGAGCCTCGTCGATGGAGTTGTCGACGACTTCATAGACGAGATGGTGGTACCCACGCTCGCCGGTGTCGCCGATGTACATGGCGGGGCGCTTGCGCACGGCCTCCATGCCTTCGAGAACCTGTATGTTCTCGGCGTTGTATCCACTCGTCTCTTCAGCCATTATCCTCTCCGTTTCGCCCTGTTACGCCAAACTGCCGAGCCGTGCGCCCGAGTAGCGGCCTTCGCGTATAGGCCGCCACCACCACTCGTTGCCGAGGTACCATTCGACGGTCTTCCTGATGCCCTCCGCAAAAGTTTCGCGCGGCCGCCAGCCAAGCTCCTCTTCGATCTTCGAGGGATCTATCGCGTAGCGCAGGTCGTGCCCCGGCCTGTCCGCCACGTATTCGATGAGCCCGGCATGAGATGCCATCCCTGCATCGGGAGGCAGCGGATGCAACTCGTCCATGATCGAGCAGACGGCCTTAACGACCTCTAGGTTGGTGCGCTCGCTGCGGCCGCCGACGTTATACGTCTCGCCGTCGCGGCCGTTCTCGTTGACCGCGAGAAGTGCGCGCGCGTGGTCTTCGACGTACAGCCAGTCACGGACGTTCGCGCCACGGCCGTACACCGGCAGAGGCTTCCGCTCAAGGCAGTTTAGTATGACGAGGGGTATGAGCTTTTCGGGGAAATGGTAGGGGCCGTAGTTGTTCGAGCAATTCGTGATCCTGACCGGCAGGCCGTACGTGTCGTGCCAGGCGCGGACCATGTGGTCGCTAGCCGCCTTCGACGCGGAATACGGGGAATGCGGGCAATACGGGGTCTTCTCGGTGAAAAAGCCGGCCTCGCCAAGGCTTCCGTACACCTCGTCGGTCGATATGTGCTGGAACAGGAAGCCGGGCCGCTCCTTCATGTATGCGGCTGCCACGCCGAGAAGCGTCGCAGTCCCGACGACGTTCGTCCGCACGAATTCGCCGGGACCGTCGATCGAGCGGTCCACATGCGACTCCGCCGCAAGGTGGAAGATCGTGTCGGGCCGGAATGCCGCAAACGCCTTGCGCATCGCCGCCTCGTCGCAGATGTCCGCCTTGAGGAACGAAAGCCTGGCGGACGGATCCGGCGCGAAGCCCTCCGGAAGCTGTATGTCGCGCGCTGGGTCAAGGCCGACTTCGGCGAGCGATTCGGGGACACCCGCGTAAGTCAGCTTATCCACGACGAGCACCGTCGCGTCTGTCTCTTTCAGCAACAGGCGCACGAGAGCCGAACCGATGAACCCGGCCGCCCCCGTCACTATGCAGCGCCTATGCTTCATCGGCTATTCGCTCCTTGTCGTCAGAATCGTGCCTGTGGGCGCGCCCGGCGGAATCCGGATCCGGCGGCGTGGAAGTAGCTCCGTCTGCGGCAGGCGTCTCGCCATTGGCGACCGGCGCACCTTCGGCGGAGGCGCCTTTCGCGCCCTTCTTCGGGCGGTAGCCGTATCCGTAGCCATAACCGTATCCATAGCCATAGCCGTATTTGTAGCGGCCGTGGCGGCTGCTGTGCGGGGCGAACGCCGCGGCGCTGGAGACCTCGACGTCGTTTACGATTACGCCGAGGATGTTGGCGCCCGCCTCGGCAAGGGTGCGGGAACAATACTGTATCGGCTTGAAATGCGTCCGGTCAGGGCAGCACATTATGAGCACGGAGTCCACTGCGACAGCAAGCGAAACCACGTCGCCGACGATTCCGTACGGCGGCGAGTCAACGACGATGCGCTCGTAGTTCGTATGCGCCCACTCGAAGAAGTCGCCAATTACGGACGAGCCGAAGATCATCGCCGGCGAAACGCCGTCCGGCGCCAGCGACGCAATCACGTCCAGCCCCTCTACGTCGGTCTTGTTCACGAGGGACTGGAAGTCGGGCCGCGTGCCGCCCGCCTTCTGCAGTGTGTGCGAGAAGCTGCGGTCTTCGGTGAGGGAAAGGCCCCACACGCGCGCAAGACGCGGACGCCGCAAGTCGAAATCGACGTGAAGGGTCTTCTTGCCGGCCTGAGCGTAGGTGATGGCGAGCGACGTGGAAGTAATCGTCTTGCCCTCGCCCGGCTGGGTCGAGATCACAAGCACGCAATGCGAAAACGCCTCGTAGCGCGGCGAATCGAGAAGGTTGCGCAACCCCGCGACAGACTCCGCGAACTGCGAGTACTTGTCTTCGATGATGAACCGGGCGACCTGCTCGCGGTTCTTGCGGCGGACGTGCGGCAACACCGCCAGCACCTTGAGAGCGAGACGGCCTTCGATGTCGGAAAGGTTGACTACCGTGTCCTCCAGGTTGTCCAAAATCAGCACAAACAGCAGGCCGAGCGCAATCGACACCACCGTTCCAGCGCCAAATATGATCGTGGGATTCGGCAGAACAGGCTCGGTCGGCACCGACGCCGGGCGGCCGACACGGACGATTTCGTTGTTGGACTCGGCCTCGATACGAGCCTTGTTCTCGTCAAGAATCAGCCCTTCGAGAACGCGAGTCGCAACGCCGTACTCGGTCTCGAGCTGGCTTAGGCCAGACTCCGCGATCACGATCTTCTGCTCGACCGAGGCAAGCTCGTTCTTGAGGTCCTCCTGACGGGTCTTCAGGTTGGCGATCTGGTTGCGGGTGACCTTGAGCGTGGAGCGCCCCGTAAGCAGCGCGCGGGCCGCAGCATCGAGGAAGCGTTGCCTGGCGAGTTCGGCCTCCTTCTTCTTCGTCACGACCTCGGGATGATTCTCCGTGTAGGCGAACAGCAGCTTCTGGTATTCGCCGTTCGCCGTCTGGTAGGACGCGAACTCCGTCGCGATTTCCTGTGCACGCGGCACGTTCACGGCGAGGCTGCCGTACGTCGTCGGATCCTTCTGGACTGCGGCAAGCATCTTCTCCCATTCGACTAGCTGGGCCTGGTCGTTCTCAAGGGCAAGCATCTCGGTCGTGGCCGACTTCAGAGCCTGATCGAGAGTCTCGCGCGTAGAGCGCAGGTTGTCCACCTTGTTCGCCGTCCGGAAGTCGAGCAGCTGCTTAGCCAGCTTGTCCACCTCACGCCGCTTCTTCTCGACGTTTCCGTGTATCTGCGTCACGGCCTTGTCGCAACGCAACTTGTTCTCCTCGTCGGTGAACGCCTCAATGGACTCCGCGTACGCGTTGGCCAGCGCCGCACAGAGGTTCGGGGTCTTTGACCTGACGGAGATAGTGATTATGCGCGAATGGCGCAGCAGCTCCAGCTTCGAATCGGAGAGCGTGGATATGATCTCCTCGTCCGAAACAGTTGACGCCGGATGGTTGGCGTGGTATTGCTGGACGATTTTCGTGACGATTTTGTCGGAGCGCCAGTCGGAAATGCGCGTATTGAAAATCTCCTCGTAGGTAGAGCCGTAGTCAGGCGTCGCGTCCGCAATGGAGCCGCGCCCGGCCGAAGTGGAGCGGCGCATGTCCATCGAAAACTCGCTGGTCGCCTCGTATATGGTCGGGGATATCCTATAGACCACAAATGCCACGATAAGGCCGGCAAGGAGGAAGACGAACACTGAAAGCCAGCGCTGCGAAACGACGCGCATCATGCGGCTCAGGGTGATGGTGCCGACGAGCGAACCGTCCTCGCCCGGCTGCCCCTGCCCGCCGGAACCGCCATACGCGCCGCCGTACATTCCGCCGTACGTGCCGCCGTAGGCACCTTTGCCGTAGTACACCGGGCTCTTGCCGCCGTAGGCCGGGGCGGAAGACGAGCCGTAGTACATCGGAACCGAATTCTTGGAAGAACCGTAATATAGAGGTTTGTCGGCCATTCAGTCACTTCTCCTTGGGAAAGGCGTTTGTTGAAACCGCGAGATACGAAACTACAGCGGCGCACATCCCGGGCGTGAACGGAGTCGCCGTGAAAAACGCCTCGGCGACGGCGGCCGCGAAGACGAGCAGCCCCGCCCACGCCGCCGGATGCGGCATCGAGCGCCGGACTCCCGCAACAAGTGCGCGGACATAGAAGCCCACCAGCAACAGCGCCGGCACGACGACGAGAAAGGCACCCACGATGCCGCGTTCAGCGAGAAGCATCAGATAGCCGTTGAGCGGCGCGCTCTGGGCCGGGGGAATAATCGCCCAGCTATCCTTGGCCGCATGGAAGCCAAGCTCCATAGCATAGGAGCCGAGCCCCCCGCCGAACCAAGGGCACGATTTCCATATCGCGACGGATACCGACGACAGGAGCGAGCGCAGCGACATGAAGTCTTGGGAAAGGAACACACCCGTCACATACGGCTCGACGCGGGCCTGCAGAAATGCATCACCTAGAAGCCCCATCACGACCATTGCGCCGACTACGAGCGAGACCCCGAAGACGACAAGGAACTTGAACTCCCCCCTTGAAAGCAGAGTAAGTCTGGCGAAGACAAACGTGTAGAGGAACACGACAATAGCAGCCGACGCGAAAAAGCAGTGCACAAGCGGCGGCGCAAACACGAACAGCCCCGCGGCGTTACCGCAAAGCGCAAATGCCGCGAATGGCATGGCCTTGAACCAACGGTGTTCAAAGGCGGCATAAAGGGCAACGACGGCCCCGGAGAGGTGCACGCCGAAAACCGATCCAAAGAAGACCGGGTGCTCGAATGACGCCTTAGACGCCGCAATCGCCCAAGAACTGCCCATATCGCACATTGCCAGCATAGTGCCCGCTCCAATGGCGGAAAGCGAAGATGCGACGAGCAGGAATGCGAGCCGCGCGGAACGGCCGAGCGCATGCCGACAGCCGGCAACGGCCACGAACATCGCCACTATCCCTGCAAAAAACGGAAACCCCGCCTCGTCAACGCATCCCGGCAGGAACTCCCAGTGCGGAGACGCCACGGACCAGCTGGCAGACTCGGCATCATACGCGAGCGTGACGCCTCCGTTGGCAAAACGAACTCCGGCAACGACTACAAGCGCTAAAAACAGCCAGAACACGGGATCCCGGCGCATCGTAGAAAATACGCGCGCGCGCGCGTCATGCAACTGTTCGAAACCAATCCTCGACGGCTCCATGACAATCCAGAGAACCGCCAGCGCCGACAGCCACAGCACAACCGCCGGAGAGAAGAACGGCGGCGCGACCACCACAAGGGCAAGGTGCGCCGCCAGTCCGTACTTTCCTATCAGCTTCTGCACTTCAGTAAGTGAACCTCAGGCCGAGAGTTCCAGCAAAGCGCTCGTACGTGTAGTACTCTGCGTTGCTGGAAGCGCCGCGACCGTTGGAATTCCTGTACAGCACGCTGCCATGCAGCGAAAGGAACTGATTGACAATGTAGTTCAGGCCCAAGCGGTAGGTGATGTTCTCAAGGGTATAGTCGGAAGAACTCACCCTGCCGTATCCGCTGGACCAGCAATACTCCGGCGACTCGTTGCGGTAGGCGATGTCGAACGTGGCGCTGAGCTTGCCGCGAACCATCGAGTGCGCAATGCCCCAGCTGAAGGAATCAACCCGCTGGGAGCTGCCATATTCGCGCTCCGTCGGCTGGTAGTAGCTCGAAGCGAGGAACATCATCTTCCACGTTTCGGTAATAGTCCAGTTTGCGGTCAAGGAATACGCAAAGCCATCGGCCGCGCCACCGCCGCCACCCCTGCCGTACTCGAAGCGACTCCAGCCCGCCAGCGCGCGGTACGAGATGTGATCGGTCGCATAAGAGCCAAGGCCGCCCATGACGGAGAATCCGTCAGACTCCGACGAAGGCGAATAGTAGTAGTTGCCGTAGCGGGCATCACCCGTGTTGTCCTGCGTGAAGTGCTGGTAGTTCGCCGCGAGCAGCAGATCGGTCCACCTGGAGGGTGCCCAGCCGAGTTCGCCGCCGACGTGCGCGCGATCCCAACCATAGAGCCGCTGGCCGTTGTTGTCCTCGTTGTCGTAGTCGAGCCAGTAGTAGCCGGCGTTCACGTCAGCATGCAGCCCGGAGCCAAAGCGGCGCTGGACTGCACCAGCGATGTTAAAGGCCTGCCTGTCGGTTCCGTACGTGAGCCCCGAGTAGTTGGCGGTGTCTTCGAACGTCTTCTGGTAGGTCTGCGCGAGCATAAGCGACCAACCATGCTCGTCAGGCTTGGAATCAGTCCACTTCCAGGCTACGTTTTCAGTTACGCCGTGGTAGTCCTGCGATCCGTAAAGGCGATCCCTGGCGTAGGCGTTGTACTGGTACTGCAGGTTCGCGATGAGCGACCAGTTCTCCGCCAGGTATTCAAGGCCGAAGCCGGGCGCCACCGTCCAACAGACGTTCTCGCGGCCGTCATTGCGGCCTTCCGAGTTGGTGTCGTAGGTCGCGGAAAGCGCGACATACGGCTTAAGCGTCATGTGCTGGCCGATCTTTATGCCAACGGGACGGTCCATCACTTCCGCAGACGCGGCGACACACAGCATCGCGGCGGCTGCGCAAATCGGAATTCCAAAATTGGATCTCATTTTGTCTGCCTCCTATTTTCCAAATGAATCAATACTGGTTCGGATAGCCTTTAGGCTCTTCGGGATTCGGGACCTCGGGGTTGTTCACCATGGATTCCGGCTGTGTACTCTTGATCGGGGCATTTGCGGACTGCCCGATGTTGAGAGCCGGATCTGCGACACTGCCCAGCATTGCCTCTGGCATCTGGGGGCCGGCGACGGCGAGTACAACATCCACAGACGGGGTCTGTGACGTAGCCTCGGCACCCTCGAGAAGAGGCTCGTAGCTCTTGGACTCGCCCTCGGCCATTGCGGCGGGAATCCAGTCATTGCGGGCGACCTCCTGAGACTCCGAGGGGAGCGTCGAAACCAAGGTGTCGGCAAGGCTGGCGGGGGAGCCGTTTGACGCCCTCACAAGCATCAGTATCGCGAAAGTAGAGCGGGCTGCGCCGTTGTCAACGCCCTTCATGCGCTCGTTGACCTTGACCATGAGGTTCGACGCAACCTGCACGTACTGCTCGTCGGTGTATGTCACAGACGGATCGGCCGCCCGGTTGAAGACATCGACCGCAAGACGCTCGTTTAGGACGGCGAGGATTTCCGGCGGCACGGTCGCGTAGGTCTCGGCGACGAGCGCAGGGAGGTTGTCCTTCTCGGCGCCCTTGTACGCCGCACGGTTGACATTGAGGTATGTCGCCGCCTGGGCCTCGGTAGAGCCCGGCATCGACTCTATGGCCGCATTGACCTCGGCGAGGAACGCCGTCTGGTCTTCGGCGGAGAGTTTCTTCATGGTCTCCGTCATCTTCGCCGGCGTCTTTATACAGTCACCGATCTGCGCCCTCGCGTCGGCAAGAGAAATCTTCTCCTGGCCGAAAGCGCAAAACGCTGCCGCGGCAACCAATACCGCGAAGCCCGTCTTTATTATTCTCATCGTTTTACTCCTCCTTGTTTTTAGAAATTTTCCTGATTCACCGACCTAGTACCACGTCTCCGGAACCCAGACTACATCGCCCGCGTGCAAGGACATGTCCTTGTCCACCCGGCCGTCCTTGCCAATCTCCTTCAAATCAACGTAGGTCCTCGTCTGGCGGCCGTCCTTGTCGCAACGAGTCACGCATATCGCCGACCTGTCGGCGAACGGCTTCAGCCCGCCTGCCATCTGGAGAGCCTTCGTAACGGGCAGGTCCATAGTGGACGGCATGTTGACCGGGCCTGGCGTATTGACCTCGCCTAGGACAGTGACCGTGCCCCACGGGCTCACGCCGTGCACCCCGTCGTACTTCGCGAATGTGACCGAAACCTGAGGCTGGCGGTAATACACGGAATACGCCTTCACCAGCTTCTGCTTCAATGCCTCAAGCGTAAGACCGTCGCAGGCAATCGGCTCCTGCAGAAGGAACGGCATCGTTATGTCGCCGTTCTGATCAACCATTACGTCCATCGTCGTCGAGGCAGCCGTTGCCGCGCCGACCTGGATCACGAGGGCAATTCCGGGACGGATGCGCGGACCGTCCCACCACGTCGCGACGACGGACGAGTCCACATGCTCCCGGTCTGAGCTAAAACCGCGCATCAGCCCGCAACCGCACACCGCAGTCGCGAGAGACAGCGCCAGACAAGCTCGCAATGTATATACCACACCCATAATCAGCGTGTATTATACACCAAACCGCCGCTGATTGTCAACGGCACGGCACGCGGGGCCTGCCTGCCTTTCAGAAACGTACGCCTATGCCAAGGCCGAAGACCGCAATGTCCTTGCGGGCGGTCGGCGCGTCGCTTTCCTCAACGGCGTCTCGCGCGTTAGAGTCAATCACAAGATAGTGCCTGTATCGCCCCCAAAGATAGCAGTTCTGGTGGAAGCTCCACTCCACGACGACCCCCACGATTGCGCACATGAGCGAACCGCCGAAAAACTGCCCGTCGGATTCGATCCCGAAATTCGACCGATACCGGGCGGAATCGCCCCATATCGCGTCCGCATACGGCACTACCGCGACAGACTCGCACAGGTTGAAGCGCCGGCACACGCCCATCCGGAAGCGCACCCAAGTCGTCTCCTCAAAATAGCCCAACCCATTGATGTACGGCGTAACCACGGGGTTCTCAAACCTGAATTCCGTTATCCAGCCGACCTGCGTTCCGACGTCTGACTTGTACCCGCCGAGCCAGTCCCAGATGATTCCGCCCCAAGCTCGCAGCGACAAGTCGTCCGAGAAGTTGTACTTGTTGCCGTATGTCAAGGTGCCCTCGTAGCAGTAGAAGGCGCGGCGGTGGATGGAATCAGTCTCGTTGTTCAGCGCGCTGCCGATCCAGAAGTCCGTGGAGAGCCAGCCGAGGTCCTTGTGCGACAGGCTTGCAAACCCCCACTGCTCCGCAACTGGCTTCGTGTAGGAGAGCCTGCCCGTCGAAGACACGTAGGCCGACTCGAAGTACGCCCTGGCACCGCAATGAAAATCAAGCGCCTCCGGGTTCCCGAAAAGCGGAACCGCAATCGCAAGCAACGCACCCGTCATTTAGGCGGTTCCGGGCGGTCGATGGAAACAATCCGCAGTTCAGGATGCCTCTCGCCGTAGTCAGAGGCGGTTACGGTGACGACAAGCGAATGCGGCGACGCGGAGGAGGCCCGCAGCGGCTCGACCTCGTCACCGCGGTTCCACCACACCGCGCGCAGCCGCGCGCGGCCGGGTACGCACACCGAGAGAGAAAGGTGCCGGCCCTCTGCTCCGAGGGGGCGCACGTCGGTGACAAAGGCGTCCTTGAAACCAAAGACAGGCTCTGGGTTCCCCTCCCCGAACGGCTCGAAAAGCTCAAGGTCGTCCACCAGGCCGAGCGTCACTTCGGCGGGCGCAATCCACAGCTCCGGCGCGCCGGAGGCGGTCGCGTCGGCGCATTCCGCGGCGAACTTCGCGCAATATGCGCAAAGCGCCTCGCGAAATGCGTCCGTCATTCCCGGCTTCACCGAGAATCCGCAGGCCGACGCGTGTCCGCCGAACGTCTCGAGGTATTCCGCGCAAGCGGCGAAGGCATCGCGTACGTTCAGCCCGGCGGGCGAGCGTGCGCTGCCGTGGGAGCCTGCGGACACGCACACCGGGGCCTTTCGCTCAAGGCTCTCCAGCACGCGTGCGGCGACGATGCCTACGACACCAGGGTGCCCGTCCGGAAGCTCTATTACCTGCGCGGCGGCGCCTGGGACGACTTTTTGCATGGCCTCTGCGGTCATGCGCTGCTCGACGTCCTTTCGCTCGGCGTTGTACCCATCTACTACGCGAGCAAGCTCGCGCGCGGCCTCCCGGTCGTCTTCGAGAACCAGCGCAAGGGCCTCCATTGCGGAGTGCATGCGCCCGGCGGCGTTGATGCGCGGGCCGAGCATGAAGCCGAAGTCCTTGGCGGTCATGCGCCCGGCGCCGCTGCGCGCCGCCCGCAGGTACAGCTCCTTCAGACCAGTCGGCGCGAGAGTCGCAAAACGAGAAAGGGCCTCTGAGACGATGATGCGGTTCTGCCCGAGAAGCGGCATTATGTCCGTAACCGTGGCAAGCCCCGCAAGGACGAGCAGCGGGCCTCCGACGTTCGGACCGGAGTAGAGCCCGCGTCGCCGAGCCTCCGACACCAGCCTGTTCGCAAGGAAGAACGCCACTCCCGCGCCGCACAGGCCATCGAGATGCGCTGGCGCCGCGACTTTAGGGTTCACGACGACGTCGGCCGGCGGAAGCTCGAACTCTCCGCCGGGAATCCCGCCTACGCGCGAGGCCAAGTGGTGGTCGGTGACAACGACGCCGATTCCGCGCGCCTTCAGCCCGGCGATCTGCGAAAACGAGTTCACCCCGTTGTCGACCGTCACCACGAGGCCGACACCAGGGTTTTCCGAGAGGCACCTCGCAACCGCCGCGTCGCTCATCCCGTAGCCCTCGGAAAGACGGTCTGGTATGAACGCCCCGACAGAGCCGCCGATGGCGCGAATCGTATTGACGAGAATCGCGGCGGCGCATATCCCGTCGCAGTCGTAGTCGCCGAAGACGACGATGCCGCGGCCGGCGGCGACCGCCTCTAGAACAATGTCCGCCGCACGCGCGACGCCCGGCAGCTCCTCCGGCCGGGAAAGGCCGGAGAGAGATGGCCGGAGAAATGCGTCCGCCTCGTCCGGGGCGATGCCCCTTGCGGCAAGCAACCTCCTCGCTACTTCACTTCGAAGCACCAGCCGTGCCTGTCGGGAACGAGCCCGTACTGTATCGCCTGGACCCTGTCGTAAAGCTTCTGCAGCGTCGGGTGGACGGTGTCTGGATCGGAGATCCGTATGACGTCCTTTCCGCGGGTGATTTCCCAGACAGGGGTTATCACGACGGCCGTGCCTAGGGCGGCGACCGCCTGGAACTTGCGGATCTCGCCGTATGGGACAGGGCGGCACTCGACCTTTATCCCCATGTCCTTCGCGCACTGCTTGAGCGACATGTTCGTAACGGACGGCAGCACAGAGCAGCTGTCCGGCGTAACGTACGAGCCGGACTTCGAAATCCCCGCGAAGTTCGACGTCGCGAACTCCTCCACGTACTTGTGCGTCTTCGCGTCGAGATAGAGCTCGACCGGCCAGCCCTCCTTCTTCGCCTTCTCGTGGGCGAAGATCCCGGCCGCGTAGTTTCCGCCGACCTTGACGTCGCCCATGCCGTGTGGCGCGGCGCGGTCCCACTCGTCGAAGATGACGGCGCGAACCGGCTTGATGCCGCCCTTGTAGTACGCGCCCACGGGCATCACCATTATCAGGAACGTGTACTCATGTGCAGGGGCGACGCCGATCTGCGGCCCCGTGCCGATGAGAAGCGGGCGTATGTACAGCGACCCGCCAGTGCCGAACGGCGGCACGTACTCGGCGTTGCGCTTCACGACGGCCCTGCAGCACTCGAGGAACGTGTCGACCGGGACCGGCGGCATGCAAGTGCGCTGCGCCGTGCGGAACATGCGCTTCGCGTTCTCGTCGGGACGGAATATCACGACCTTTCCGTCCTTCTGGCGGAACGCCTTTATCCCCTCAAAGCACTCCTGGCCGTAGTGCAGGCACGCGGCGCCGATGTGCATCTTTATCCAGGGGTCCTTGACGAACGACGGCTTGGACCACTTGCCGTTCTTCCACGTCATGCGCAGATGGCAGTTGACGTCGGAGAAGCCGAAGCCGAACTTCTCCCACTTGATTCCCTTTTTAGGAGCCTTTAGCATTTTAGTTTCCTTTCGTTTTTAGAAATCACCACGCGCGCGGCGGTTCGGGCCTGCGGTTCTGCCGCGTCTGCCTGTACCAGTCGGCATAGACATCGCACAGCTCCTGGTCCTTCTGGAGGCGTTCCTGGAGCAGCTGCGCGCCGGCCCTGACGGCCTGGTCGAAGCTTGCGACGGCGGCCTGGCGCTTTCCTGCGCGGCGCTGGATCTTCGCGAGATCCGCCCATGCGCCGGCGTCGCCCTGCCTGAGCTTCAGGTACTTGTTAAGGCACTTTTCCGCGTCGGCGTCGATCTTGGCCTCGACAAGCATGGCCGCAATGGCCTGGAGCGAAGCGGGGTCGCCGGCGCCATCGACGAGCCCGCGCGCGAGCTGGCCGGCGTCGCCGATCCTGCCCGACTCGAAGTAGCATCTCGCGAGAAGGAAGACGTCCTGAGGCGTCATCTTGCCGGGCCCTTCGCGGCGCTTCGCCTCCAGCCGTTCGGTCTCGGCGGCAAGGGCGCGCGTGCGCTCCACGAACGAGCGCATCCCGACGGTGCGCCGGTTGTTGGGGTCGATGCGGTCGGTGTAGTCCATGAGCTCGAGTATCTCGTCGTACCGGCGGAACGGCAGCAGGCATTCCTGCGCGTAGCGGAACGTCGCCTCCGGCGACGCCGGGTAGAGGACGCACGCCTCGCGGAACGCCGCCGCCCCCTCGCGGTAGCGGTTCTGCCTGATGTACAGGCCGGCTATCGCCGCGCGAAGCTTCGAGAAGCTCTTCTGCCCGGCGAAGTCGCGCCTGTACGCCGGATCGTCCAGCAGGCGGCGCACGTACCAGTCCCAGAAGTCGCGGTCCTTCGCCGCAGTCTTGGCGTTGT
>Ga0310786_10007432_pt1 | contig 14292 bp, 10 predicted proteins | sample AusTroGonzalo_MG_FD_203881 | JGI IMG/M metagenome (GOLD analysis project Ga0310786, IMG submission 203881) | Bovine rumen microbial communities from tropical cattle in Woodstock, Queensland, Australia - Gonzalo_03 (v2) (version 2) | ecosystem: Host-associated > Mammals > Digestive system >... | reverse complement strand
ACTTAGAGCGACTACTGCGCCAAGGTTAAGCGTGAAGTGCGCCGGTTTGAGCGAAGGACATACCGGCAACCCGTGCCGTTTACAGCGGCGTCTGAGCCATTTTGCGCGAAGTGCAGACCAAACTGACGCCTCTATCCACCAGACAAACAAAACACTGATTTTTAGTGTTTTTTCTTATACATGTATTCTTGATACTGCAAGAACCATGCATGTCTCCGCCTGCCCGCCTGAAGAATTTGTGAGATCGATTAACTTGACATTTTTGCAATAATCAATAGAATAATTGCCAAAATTGTCAATTTGGCAATTCAGCATTTTTTGGACGCAAATAATGACCCCAGGAGAAATGATCGGTAACGCCATCAAGCAACTTCACCTGCAACAGAAAACTGTTGCAGGGATTGCTTGCATAGATCCGACGAATCTCAATAGGATCATCAAAGGACAGCGACCAGTTGATGCCGATTCAGCACTACGATTGGAAATGGCGATAGGGCTGTCTGCACAAGAGTTGTTGCAAACCCAGGTTCTCTTTGACATTAGGAAAGCTCAGGAAAAGTTTTCCCCGGAGGTCAAGGAGAAGATTGCCCTCGGTAAAGAAGTTTACTCACTTGTCCCAGTTGGTGAGATGATCAGCAGGGGCTGGTTACCTGAAGTGAATCCCAGTTCTGATGCAAGGGACCTCAAGGCGAGCCTTGAAGCCTTTTTTGACGGCAAGAAACTCACGGATCTGGAACTTGCGTATGCAGCGAAAAAGACCAACGAATTTGATGCGACCAGTCCTTCTCAGTTGGCATGGCTCGGGCGGGCGAAACAAGTGGCAAGGTCATGCGAGGTCTTACGCAAATATGACGAACGGGAATTTTCCCAGATCCTTGAGGCATTGAAGCCTTTGCTCGCAGATGAAAAAAGCGTCGCACAAGTGGCTCACCTTTTGTCTTTGCACGGCATACGGTTAGTGTATGTTGAGAAGCTAAAGTCCTCAAAAATCGATGGCGCGTGCATGTGGCTAGATCAGGAATCACCCGTTGTAGCCATGTCGCTTCGCTATGATCGTAATGACAACTACTGGTTCGTTCTTCGCCATGAGTTGGAGCATGTACGCAATCGTGATGGCATGGTTATGCCTGCAGTTGACTCAGTAGATGCCCTTGAGGCTTGTGAGGACGCAGCAAATCGGGCATATGAGAATTTCATTGACCCTGATGACAGTATTCCGGAGTTTATTCGGACAAGTCGGATCACACTGACAGGAGTGAAATCTCTGGCTCAAGCAATGAACCTTCACCCTGGGCTTGTGATTGGGCGCATTCAGTTCCTGACAAAACGCTACTCGTTGCTACGCAATCTCCAGACAAAGATTCGCCAGTTCGTGTTGGATGACTGTTTCAATGTCGATGGCTGGGGGATTGAGTTCATGCGCAGAGTAGAACAAAGATAGAGGAGGCGAACATGGTAACTGAACAATAAAGGAAAAAGAGCACAAACAGAACTATTGGCGTAGTCCTGCTTGCGCTCCCTTGGTGTACTGTGGTAAACAGCACAAAGACCAGCTAATACTTTACCACGGTCACCTCAATGAAGTCTGAGTCGAACGATCAAATTTTGATCGTTCTCAATGTATCTCTTTGAGGGTATGAAGATGGTAAAAACATCAATATCCATGCGGACTAGTGATAGTTTTCTCCGCACAAGTTTTATTTCAAGTCCTTCTTGGGGGATCCCCCTTATTGAAAACCAGCAGATCCAGTTGCCGGAGCGGCTTGACCTCGTTGCCTTCAGTGCGATCACCAGTAGGAGTACCAAGGAAGATTGGATCCGCGGGGTTCATTTCTTCATTGACGACTATCGGTTTGAACGCGTCTACAGAACCCCAGATCGTTATTTGGAGCGTTTAAAGCAGTTTTTGTTTGTCCTTTCGCCGGACTTTTCAATATACGCAGAAATGCCGCGCTGGCTCCAGTTGGCTGCTGTCGCAAAAAACCGATGGTGTGGATCGTTTTGGCAGTCCCATGGGGTTAAGGTCATTCCCACAATAAGTTGGGGGCTACCCGATACCTATGACTTTTGTTTTGATGGCGTCGAACCGGGAGGAATTGTTGCAGTATCAACGTTGGGTTGTTGTAAAGCCAAGCGAATGTTCATGAGGGGCTATGACAGGATGCTTGAAGTTCTTACTCCCTCGAAAGTTATCTGTTTCTCTAGACCATTTCCTGAGATGCAAGGGAACGTTTTGCCCGTTGACTATAACAATTCAATGAGAGGCAAAAAAAATGGGAGGTAGAGGAACTTATGCATCAGGCAATAATGTGCCTGAAACATACAGATGTGTAGGCTACGTAGGAGGGATTAAAGTTCTTGAGGCTCCAGGTGGCAGTCAAAAACTGCCTGAAGAGTCAAAAACTAGCCATGCCTATGTCCGCTATAACAATGGTGTATTTGCTCAATACCGAGAATACGAAAACCAACAAGTATCGATTGAGATCGGATACCACTATGAAAGGAATGTGGATCCCCACGCTCCCAGAGTATTGCATATTCATGTCTACACCCCGCCCGGAAACTTTCAGAACAGAAAACCTAGACGTTTGACGGCTTCAGAATATGAAAAATACAAGTTTCTTTTTAAAGGAGTAAAAAATGGATAACGCTGAGTATACTGAATTCAAGAACTATCTAGAAATGGGGTATGACCTAACGTTCTTATATCATGGAAAAAAGTACATTGTCGAGGGAAATCACGATGGCGATGGTCAGCCTTTTAACCTTGATACCATACAGCTAGAACCTTTCGATCCAGAAATTGGATTCACTGTTTCTGATTTGTACAACTACGATGTGAAGGCCTTCCTGGCTGAACCGTTTTTCGAGGGAAAGTCTTTTTCTGAGATAGTCGGTGAGGTTGAACTACTACCCGAATAGTTGAAGGAGCGCCGAGAACCGGGACTGTCAGCCACATGAAAACCCCGCAGCTGGACGAAACCTGCAACGGGGCTTTTGAAGCATACTCTCGAACTGTTTCAGCCGCTCTCAAGGGGAATTTCAGTGCGCCCGGATTTATGTCTGATCCGGATTCCCGTCATGCCCTCAAGGGGGGAGGATTTCAGTTCGCTTTGCGTCTGGCTGCACTGTCTGCCCACGCGATCACCTCGGCGACCTTTGTCAAGCGACGTCTGCCCGTCTTGCAAGGGTAGAGTGTTCCTGTCGCATATGTCGCCGGAGCCTCAGGCGTGTCCCTGGTGCGGGGCCAAAACAAAGCCGGAATCGGTGGAGTGAACCGATTATTTGACTCTTGTTTTGAACCCCGAATCGGTTTTTCCCATCTCTTAAGCATCATGAGACAAAGGCGGGAAAATCTTTTTAAGTATCACTAAAAGATATCATAATAAACATAAAAAAATCTTTTTCAATGCTATAGTGAGGCAAATATTCGCAGGTTACATGCCCGCGCTTGCAGCCCCTTCGTTGGAGAACTCTCAATGACTATTTCCGTAAACAACAACAGCCAGTTCTCTCAGGTCATGTCCTCGATCGATCTGGGTCCCACCGAGAGCGTGCAGTTCCAGTTTGCCAAGCTCCAGATGGCCCAGGCCCAGCTCTGCAAGGAGCAGGCGACGAGCTACATGAAGCAGATCGAGGACATTCAGGCCGAGCAGAAGAAGACCGCCGAGATGATTGCAAGAGCACGCGATTTGGGAAACCAGGCCAAGGCAGCCAATCATGTGACTGCGATGCCTGAAGATATGAAAACGTTCTTTAAGGAGCGTGGCCTTTCCTGGGGTTCGCAGGACGACGACGCCCATAACAAGGACGAGTGGGAGTACAACGTCCAGTCCCTCACGAACTACCAGGAGTCGATCAGCAACAAGACCCAGACCCTGATGGTCTATCTGCAGGACTTCATCGGCCAGTACAACTCCTACACCCAGGGCGCAAGCAACCAGGTCTCGCAGGGCATCCAGACCCTCACCGCCGTTGCCACGGCTCGTTAAGTCAAGGCGTTCAGAGCCCTTTTCGCCATTGCAAGGAAAGGGCAATGTCATCGACACCCCTGCAGGGTTTTACCCAAAACCCCGTTGCAGATTCCTTCTGCGGCGGGGCTTTCTTCTTTATCGCCTTCGCAAAGGATCCGGAACCGGTCCATCCGACCCCTAGCGTCTGCGTCTGCCCGTCCTGCAAGGGAAGAGTGTTCCTGTCGCCTACGTCGATATCAAATGAGTCTACTCATTCAAAATATGGATCGGCTGCTCACCGCGCAGGACCTTGTCGGCCAGGCCTCCTCCTTTGTCCAGGGCGCTGGACGCTAGATTCTGCCGAGTAACTGACCCCGCGTGAATCTGCTACCGTTGTCCCTTGGTCCCTCATAGACTTTTTTCCGGAGCAGCCATGAACTATCAGACACCCGGTGCCGCTACTTCCCGCAGAAGTCTTCTGCTTGCCTCAGCCGGAGCCTCCGTCGCCCTCGCGATGACCGGACAGGCCCAGGCCGCCCCTGCGGCCGTCTGGACCGGCACTCAGCCCGCGCCTCAGAAAGACGGATGGTTCACCCTGAGGGCCGCCGGTGCGACCATCCACGCAATTTCCGACGGAACCGGCGTGCAGAGCATCGAGCTCGCCCTTGCACCGCCAGAAACCGTCGCGGGGTGCATCCGGCGCTCCTTCCTCTCGCCCGACACGCTCGAGTCGTACCGCAACGTTTTTCTGATTGAGACCGCCGGGCGCCGCATCCTGGTCGACACCGGCTACGGAACCCCGAAGGGAAAGGCGGCGCAGCGTCTTGCCGAGGCGGGCGTCAAGCCTGAGTCCGTCACGGACATTCTCATCACGCACTGCCACGGCGACCACATCAGCGGGCTGCTCAGCGATGGCCGGTGCGCCTTTCCCAAGGCCGTAGTCTGGGTCGCCAAGGCCGATCTGGAGTTCTTCCGCAGCAAGGCTCCCAAAGAGGCCGTACGCCAGTCCACAGACCGTGCCTTCGCTCCGTATTTCGCGCGCGGCGCCGTGCGGTTTTTCAGCGACGGCGAGCAGATCCTTCCCGGAATCCGGGCCGGCCTGCATCCGGGGCACACGCCCGGACACACTTATTTCGAGATGAGCGAGCAGGGCCAGAGCATTGTCTTTGCTGGAGACGTCGCCCACATGGCCGCCCTGCAGTTCGCCAGGCCCGACATTTCCGTCAGGTACGACATGCAGCCCGATCAGGCAGCGCGCGAGCGCGAAGCGCTGTTCGCGAGCGCCAGCGACAGCGGCGTGCTCATTGCAGGAGCCCACCTGCCGTTCCCCGGGATCGGACACGTGCGCCGCGAGGCTCAGGGATTCTCCTTCATCCCGGTGCCTTTCCGGGACAGGGTCTGATTCCTGCATCATCCTGAGGCCGCCGCTCCGGATGCTCGGAGGCGGCCCGGCGGGTGCGGCCACCCAATGTAATAGGATGCAACACCTAGACAGCACTTGCAGGTTCTACACAGGAGATTTGGGATGAACAGGCGAATGATCGTTTGTTCCGCAGCCGCTCTGGGGCTGGCCGCTTCCTTTTCCGTACCGCTGACAGCATCCGAGGCTCGGCAGCCGTCTGGGGCTCCGCTGGTTCCAAAACCGGGGCAGCGGCAGATCTACCTTGCGGGCGGCTGCTTCTGGGGTACGGAGCACTTCATGAGCCAGATCGAAGGTGTCGTTGCGGCCGAATCCGGCTACGCGAACTCCTCGGTCGAGAATCCCTCCTACGAGCAGGTCTGCAGCGGCCGCACTGGCGCCGCCGAGACTGTTCACGTCATCTACGACCCGGCTCGTGCCGATCTTGCCTTTCTGCTCGGACTGTTCTTCAAGACGATCGATCCGACGGCCGTCAACCGGCAGGGCAACGACCACGGCACACAGTACCGCAGTGGCGTCTACTACACCGATCCGGCCGACCTGCCGGTCATCCGCTCTGAACTGGACCGCGTGGCCCAGCGCTGCAGCGGCCCCGTCGCAACCGAAGTGCTGCCGCTCAGGAACTTTTTCCGGGCCGAAGAGTACCATCAGCAGTACCTTCGCAAGCACCCGCGCGGGTACTGCCACATAGAACCTGAACTCTTCGAAGAGGCAAGAAGCGCGCGCATGAATCCTGGACTGAAGAAATTTCTCCGGTCAAGCGAGGCCGAGCTGCGAGAGCGGCTCACGCCCCTGCAGTACCGCGTCACGCAGCAGTGCGGCACCGAGCCCGCGTTCCACAACGAATACTGGGATGAGCACCGGCCCGGCATCTACGTCGACATCACGAGCGGCGAGCCGCTCTTCTCCTCAAGCGACAAGTTTGACTCGGGCACCGGCTGGCCGAGCTTTACACGCCCGATCAGCGAATCAGTTCTCTCGAAGAGCACGGACCGCTCCTGGGGCATGGTGCGCACCGAGGTCAAGGCTGCGGCAAGCGGCGCGCATCTGGGGCATGTTTTTCCGGACGGGCCGCGGGACCGCGGCGGGCTGCGCTATTGCATGAACAGTGCCTCCCTGCGGTTCATCCCGCTCGAAGAGATGGAAAAGCAGGGCTACGGAAAATATATCAAGTTTGTAAAATAACTCTTTTCTTCAGGAGTTGTTCTCTCTTGTTGAGCATCACAGAACCTCCACGGGCAGAGGTTCTGCGCCACAGAAAAGCCCTTTTGCTCTCACAAGGTGGACTTCCCGGCCTTTTTCGGAGAAGTGCGCACCTTGTGGGACGGAGTCTCATATTCCCTCATTCCTTCCTTTGTGGGTGCGAAAAATTCCTGAAGTTCTTCGGAAATCGAGCAGAGAAACCGCGTGCACTCATCGCAAAACGTTGTATCGATGCACTTTGCCTTCTGACCGTTCGTGACGAAGCGCCACGCGCTCAGCCAGTCGAGATCCGTCTTAGGCGATTCGGACATCCGGGGGCCGATCAAGGGAGGGCGCTCGTCTTCGGTCATCCGCTCGATCTTCCAGAAGCTGAGGGCGAGGGGCTTCAGCGCATCCTTCCATTCCCGCCAGACGGATTTCTTCGGGAGATCAGCCCGGCAGAGCGTCTTCATGAACACCACGTTGCCGTCCTTCTGCAGGAACGGCCCGAACACCTCGACCTTGGGGCTGCGCTGACCGACAGCCGCAAGAAAGCGCGGGGCCTGACTCGCGATCGGGCCGGCAAGGGCGAGATCAGCCGCCCTGGTTCGTTCGATTTGAAGTTCCTTGTCCAGGGACTCGCACTGATCCGTCAACTCGATGAGTGCTGCAAAGGGAAGCCAGACACCGACGAATTCCTCGTCCCCGCTGGAAGATGGAGCTATCTGCCGGATGATCTTGAGACTGTAGTGTGCGAGGGCTTTGCCGGGATTGACAGCATCGAAGGCATTTTTGCAGGCGTCAATGAAGGCTTGGGCTTCAGGCAGAACCTCGTTGATCTGTTCGCTGCCTTCCTGTTTGTGGCCTCGGGCAATCAGCAGCATCCCGTTCCTGACAGTGCCGAGCTCCTTCAGGTTGTCAGGCCAGAAAGTCGTATCCATGGATTGAAACTCAAAAATCTAGGAGGGAGCGGAGATTACCACTGATTTGAATCGAGCTCTTTCCGCTCTACGGCGAAACGGTGTCCTTTGGACAAGTCTCGTTCTCGGCTGCAGCATGCACTCTTATCCCGGAATGATGGTCTGACCCGCGGCGCTGCACGGGGGCGGCCGTGCAGCGGCATCGCTTTTCAGCGCTAGAATCACACCGTAAGACCGAAATACGTTCGATCTTCCCGCTTGTTTGCATTTTTGAGCGGCCTGCCTCAGCGTAGGCCGCGTGGTGGTTTATCAAAATGTCGGCGTTGAAGCACAGTCTGCCCGCGCGGGTATCGATCACGGCAGGATTAATGGGCGCATTGATCCTGCTTGTTTATTTTCTGAACATTCCCAATCCGAACATGATCCTGATTGCGGGGCTTGTCATTTGTTCGGCGCTTTTCGGATTCGCAGGCGGCATCGTGGCCTCCTTGACCATGTTCGCCTACACGCTCTTTTTCTTTTCCATTGATCACAGCTTCACGCACTACACCTCCGTGGGAATGCAGAAGGTTGTCGTGTCCTTTGTCGGCATCATCGTCGACATGCTTTTCGTGTGCTTTTTGAAGGAAGCTGAGACCAACGCCTTCGCGAAGGTCGAAGAGCTCCACCGCAAGCTCATTGCCGAAAATGAAATGCTGCAGCACATGTCGCGCACGGATGCGCTCACCGGCATTCCCAACAGACTGGCGCTTTATGAAAGCGAGGACTCGTATGCCGGCCATGACGTTGCGGTCGTGATGATCGATCTCAACTCTTTCAAGCAGATCAATGACACGCTCGGTCATGTGGTCGGCGACAGGCTCCTCAAGGAGACTGCGGCTCTGCTTGTCCGGATCTTCGGCCGCGAGCACTGCTTCCGCTATGGCGGAGACGAGTTCCTCATTGTCGTTCCCGACATGGCGGTCGAGGACTACGGGAAAAAAATCGAGGCCCTGCGGGCTGAGGCGCCGGAGGTTGACAGCGCGGCCCGCGCTGAATTTTCCGTGGGATTCGTGCATGCGGTGATCGAAGACAAAAAGGGCCTCATTACGCTCATCGCCCAGGCCGACAAGAAGATGTACGAGGAAAAGCGGGCGATGAAGCGCGCTCGCACGCCGGCCCGAATCTCCATCCAACCCCTTGCCGCGGTTCAGGAAAAGCCTGCCGTTCAGCCTGAGCCGGCCGAACGAGCCAAGGAGATGCCCCGGGAGTACACGGTCGGGCAGATGAAGGCCTTTCTCAAGGAGATGGCCGGAAAGTATGATCTTGCGCGCGTGGTCGATCCTGTCGAGTGCCGTATTCTCGACCTTCAGGACGATGGAAAAATCAATATCTCCGAGCGCTGCTACAGCATCTGGAATTCCGGCCAGAAGTGCCTGAACTGCTCAAGCGCCACCGCCTGCAGGACTGGCTCCCAGCAGAGCAAGACCGAACACTTCAGGGATCGCGACTATTTCATTCAGTCCGAGCCCGTGACGCTGAAGCTTGACAACGGCAGCGACTATCGGGCCGTGGTCGAGCTCGTGAATGTCGGCAATCCCGGAGAGGGCCGCTCGGGCAACGACAGGGAGGCGGAGAACATTGGCTCCCTGGCTGCGCACTACCGCGCCCATCACGACATTCTCACGAACGTGCTCAATCCGGATGCGTTCTATGAACTCTCTCGCGGGATGATCAAGGCAAGCGCCGGCCTCTCCTGGGTCATGATCACGAGCAACATCAGGAACTACCGCCTCATCAACACGCTGTTCGGTGTCTTGAAGGGCAACGAAGTGCTGGTGAGGACGGCCTCCAAGCTCCGGGAGTTCACCGGGCAGGCAGGAGGCCTGTGCGGCAGGCTGGGCGGCGATCAGTTTGCGCTGCTCGTTCCCGGGGACAAGTTCCGCGAGCAGGCGCTCCTTTCCATCGCACAGTCGCTTTCAAGCATTTTCAACAGCGGCATCTACACCTTCTGCATCCATTTCGGCGTGTACGAGGTGGAGGACCCGGAGATTCCCGTCTCTGTCATGTGCGGGCGCGCAAACTCCGCCCTGAGCACGATCCGGGATGACTTGATGCACAACGTGGCGTACTTCGACGAGAACATCCAGCAGAAACTTCTGCTCGAGCAGAAGGTGATCGGCGGACTCGAGCAGGCGCTCAAGGAAGGTCAGATCAGGATGCATCTGCAGCCGCTTGTCGACCAGACGGGCAGGGTGATCGGCGCAGAGGCGCTCGCCCGCTGGGTCTGTCCCGATGGAACGATCATCATGCCGGGCGACTTCATTGAGACGCTCGAGCAGGCAGGACTCATCCACAAGCTTGACGTCCGCATCTGGGAGCTTGCCGTCATGAAGCTGAGCGAATGGAAGAATACGGACAAGGACGACCTCACGATCTCCGTGAACATGTCCGCGAAAGACTTCTTCAGCATCGACGTGTACGAGACGCTCACCACGCTTGCCGACCGGTACGGCGTCCAGAGGGGCAGGCTGCGGCTTGAGATCACCGAAACGGCGCTGCTTGTCGAGCCCGAAAAGACCGGCGACATCGTCTCGAGGCTGAGGCAGGCCGGGTTCATTGTGGAGATTGACGACTTCGGCAAGGGGTATTCCTCGCTCGGGCTTCTGAAGAACATCCGGGCCGACATACTCAAGATCGACATGAGCTTCCTGCATGAGATTCATAACAAGGAGCGCAGCCGGATCATCCTGCAGTCCGTGATCGGCATGGCCGGAATCCTCGGCATGGACGTGATCACCGAAGGGGTGGAGAGCGTCGAGCAGCTTGAGATCCTCACGAAGATGGGATGCCGGCACTTCCAGGGGTACTACTTCTCCAGGCCGATTCCTGTGGACAAGTTTGAGGCCAGGATCTCGGAGAGCCGAACATTGCCTTGAGGGCGCAGGAGAGTCTGGGGATTTCTTGCACGGCACCTTTTCAGATCGTATACTCCGACGATAGGGTAATGTCCTTTTCCCCGGGGTATAGCGTACGTTTGCGTGTCTTTATCGTGATGCTTTTGCCTGAGGAGTGCTCATGACGACAACACGATTGAAGAAATTTCTGATCTGGGCCTGTGTGCTCTATGTCGCCGGCTTTTACGGCCTCATCCTGCTCAATCACCCGATCCTCAAGTATTCCGACATCATCTCTGTCTGTGGGACTTCGATTTCCATTCCGGTGCTCGCGTACGTGGTGTCCCGGCACAAGCCTGAAACGAGGCTGCCCTGGATCTTGTTCCTCCTGATGTCGGCTCTGTTCTTCATCGGGGATGCGCTCTGGGCGTACTTCGCTCATACCACGGGCGACCCTGACACCCCATCGGTCTGCGACATCTTCTACATCAGCAACACGGTCGTGGGCATCGGCGCCTTCATCGTCTACCTTCTGCAGAGCAAGAAGGTCAATCTCGTCGGCCTGTCCTTTGACGTGTTTCTCTCGGCGTTTGCCTCGGCCGGCATCATCTTCATTGCGGTCGTCCTGCCGATCATTCACGAAACGAACGAGTCCATGATCTCGGTGCTCGTGCAGATCTGCTACCCGATCGGCGACATTCTGCTGCTCGTGATCTTCTTCATCCTGTTTTTCAACACGACGCATCTTGCGCGGTACAGGAAGGTCTACTCCCTGCTGGGGCTGCACTGCCTGATTTCACTGCTTGCTGACCAGGTTAGCCTCATCAACGACATCTATGAGCTTGACGTGGGCGTATACCTGGATCCGCTCTGGGGCACCATCATGCCGGTCCTTGCGCTTGCCGGCCTTTATGACTGCGAGGTTGAAGCCGCTTCAGCGAAGAAAGAGGCCGATCCCGAGGTTCTCGATCGCTCGGTTCTTGAGAAAGTGCGTGTGGCCCTGCCGTACGTGCTGACGTTCTCGATTCTCGGCTATGTGTTCGCGCAGCACAAAATGACGGATCTGCCCTCGCTCTGGGCGATATCGCTCTTTTTGCTGCTGTGCCTGCGCCAGATCGTGGTCATCATGACCAACGAACGGCTGCTCCTGGCGATTCAAAAGAAGGAGCTCGCGCTCAATCAGAAGAATCAGGAGCTCGAAAAGCTCAACCAGCAGGTTCTTCATGATTCCCAGGTTGACTTCCTCACGCAGCTCTTCAACCGCCGGCACATCGGCGAGATCCTTGGCCAGCTGGCTCCGAAGGGCGAGTCGCCTGAAGCGCTTGGCCTGCTGCTCATTGACGTAGACAAGTTCAAGCAGGTGAACGACACCTACGGCCATCAGATCGGCGACGAGGTGCTCCACCAGGTGGCCGACTGGATCCGCAGAACGATCGGCACGACGGACGTCGCCGGCCGCTACGGCGGCGACGAATTCATCGCGATCCTTCCGAAGGCCGATCAGGCGGCCGTCGCTGAGGCCGCGAACAAGCTCCTTGAAGCCGTCCGGGGCGACTCTGACCTTTCGAACCGCAATGTGACGCTCAGCATCGGCGGCTCAAGCTGGAAGGTGAACCGCGCGGACTATCACATCGAGAAGCTGCTCAAGGCGGCCGACGATGCGCTCTACGATGCCAAGGAGGGCGGCCGCAACCAGATGCAGTACAAGGCTGTGGCCTAGGCGGGAAGGGGGGCTGCGGCGCGGAACCGCCTGCGGCCTGTGTCTTTTCTCGCCTGCTTGAGACAATTCCGCTCGGCATCGCGCATGCGACCTGCAGTCGGCGCCGGCGCTCTGGCTCTCACCCTGATTTCTGATTTCCTTTGCTGCGAGATCCTTGCGCCGGCCGGCATCGTCGGCATTCTCATGATTGCCGGGGACATGGCGCTCTGCAACTGCTCCGGCACCGAGGGACACGGCCGGTGCTCAGCAACTCTGTGTTCTTTTCTGCCGGACCGCCGCGCCGATTCCGGCGGTGCAGACAACGGCCATGCCAAGCCACGAGAGGCCGTCCGGACTCTCGGCAAAGAAGATCGCCCCGAAGACCACGGCAAAGAGAATGCCCGAGTACTGAAAGATGGCGTTCAGAAGCGCATGCCCGTAGGTCCAGGCGATCGTCACCATGATCTGGGCGAGGCCGCCCGCGATCCCGACGCCGACCAGAAGCGCCGTCGTGAGCGGCGAGTGAAGCTCAAAGCCGCCCGTCGCGAGCGTGCCGAAAAAGCCGACGATCACCCCGGAGAGCATGAAGTAGAACACCGTCCGCTCCGTGGGCTCCCCGTACTTTGCAAGATTCCTGAGGCACATGCCGACCGCTGCGGCAAAGAATGCGCCTGAAAAGGCGAAGAGCGTTCCCGCGGGATTGATCCCAGAGACATCCGGCCGGATGATGAGCAGAGTCCCGCCAAAGCCGAGGGCCGCGGCGGCTATGAGCATTCTGTCAAGGGAGCGTCCGAGCAAGAGGCACTCGATGCTGAGGAACAGGCAGAAGAAAAGAGGGGCGGTGTAGGTGATCATCTGCTCGAGCGCAAGCGGAATGAAGGACAGGGCGACGAGCTCGCTTCCGAATGCCGTGATGCCGCAGAAGCAGCGCCGGGCGTGCGCCCAGGGGTGCTTCGTTCTCGGGCTGATTCCCTTGCGGATCATCAGAGCCGAGATGAAGGCAAGTCCCACTGCCGTCCGGTAGAACATGATCTCGAACACACTGGCCTCAGCGGTGCAGAGCTTGCTGAGCAGAAACATGACCGAGAACAAGAACGTGGCGGCGATCATCCAGAGCGACTGGCGTGCCATCTGAAAACCTGTTGCGACGATTAAACGAGGAGACTTTTACGCTTTCGGGCGATTTTTTTCCAGTCCAGATGGCTGTGCGGGGAACGAGGAGCGCTCCAGTCGATTGCCGGCGGAAGCTTTGTCGTATACTGCCCAGCTGAACAAACTCATTTTTTACTGCAGTACGTTTCTCCCATGTCCATGTTCAGAGACCGTGTCGATATTCTTCTGCGCCTCGGGTTCGGGGCGCTGATCATGATTGGCTGCTTTCTTGTGATCCAGCCATTTCTGACGGCAATTCTCCTTTCCGCAATCCTGTGCGTCGTCACCTGGCCGCTGTACATTCATGCGATTGAATCGTGCCGGGGCAGCAAGACGATTGCAGCCGGGCTCCTTGTGACAGTGCTCATCATCACGGTGCTCATTCCGTTGACGGTGCTTGCCATCTTCATCGGCCGCGAGATCCCGATTCTGATCGAATGGGTGAAGAGCTGGGTTGCGCAGGGGATGCCCCTGCCGCACTGGATCGTCACGCTTCCCTATATCGGGGACTTCATCTCCGACTCCTACCATGTCGGCGTTGATCCCGAGGCGCTCGGAAAAGTTCTGCAAAAGGCCATCGATCCGCTTTCCAAGTCCGTTGTCACGATTTCCGTCGGGGTCGGCAACGCGCTCTTTCAGGTTGCGCTCGTCGCCTTCATTTCGTTTTTCTTCTACCGCGACGGCACGACGCTCGCCCGGCGCGTCTCGATGTTCCTGAACCGAATCTCCGGGGGCCTGGCCAAGGAGTTCAACTCGATCCTCGTCAACACGACCCGCTCGGTGGTGTTCGGCATCATCGGCACCGCAATCGGGCAGGGGCTTGTTGCCTCCGTGGGCTTCATGATCGCGGACGTGCCCAATGTCCTGCTCCTGTCCTTTGCCGTGTGCATCCTCTCGGTGGTGCCGGTCGGGCCGCCGCTCGTCTGGGGGCCCGTTGCGCTCTGGCTCTGGTCCACGGGGCACGTCGGCATGGCGATCTTCATCGTGGTCTGGGGCGTTGCCGCCGTGAGCAGCGTGGACAACTTCCTCAAGCCCGTCCTCATCGCCCGCGGCACGACGCTGCCGCTTGCGCTCGTGTTCCTCGGCGTCT
>Ga0310786_10007431_pt1 | contig 14293 bp, 28 predicted proteins | sample AusTroGonzalo_MG_FD_203881 | JGI IMG/M metagenome (GOLD analysis project Ga0310786, IMG submission 203881) | Bovine rumen microbial communities from tropical cattle in Woodstock, Queensland, Australia - Gonzalo_03 (v2) (version 2) | ecosystem: Host-associated > Mammals > Digestive system >... | reverse complement strand
TGAAACACAGAAGAAGTGGACAGAGCATAGTTGAATGGCTAGTGATTGCTGGAATAGTGGCATTTGTGATTGCTATAGTCGGTGGGCTGCTCTACCCAAGAGTAGTCGGCAACAAGCAGTTCATAGACTTCAAGCAGAGCTTCAATGTTGCATATGTGCTTGGTGATGACAGCAAGTTTGTGCGGCATGAGATCAAGGCTTGGAATGACTATAAGAATTCAGACTCAGTCCAAGTCATCTTGAAAGACGGCACTCCTATCTACACACATCTGCGCAATGTCAAGCTGACAAAGGAAGCTAAGTGATGACATATGGATTTAGGACATATGGTCTTTGGAAGACTAGCTGGTGGCGGAATGATGATGACAAAGCCAAGCTTCTGCATACTAGCACTGATGAGTACAGCGAGATGAATGAAGATCTGTTCAAGCAGGTGCTGCTTGACCAGCTTGACATTCCTGAGTATGAGCTGACGCCAGAGAAGATAAAAGAAGAGTTCTTCAGCTTTTCTGCAGACAAGCAGGCAGTCTCAGATGCATGTGTGCAGCGGATCATCAAATACTACAGCTTCCGCAAAGAGCTGTATGAGAAGATCATCAAGCTGTTCACAGGTGACGGCATTGCTAAGAAGCTGCTTGAAGATGCAAAGCCTGAGACTCTGTCAATGCATTTTGACATTCCGCCTGAAGGCAACAACTTCAGCTGTGAAGACCCTGAGTACACAGGCGGACAGATCAACGCTTGGATTGAAGTTGCTGTCTCAGAGAGCTGAGATGAAGATTGAAGTCAGAAGAGACGGTGCGTTTGTGGAAGTTGAGCCGGAAGAGCTTACGACAGATGAGCTCTGCGACCAGCTCAACTACATCCAGATAGACTCAGATGAATTCATTCCACAGAAAGAGATTGATGCAGGATATGCTGCAATCTCAGAAGCAATAAGAAGGCTTAGAGAACATGACGCTTGAAGAGCGGAAGAAGGAATCCATATGAACATTGACATGACAATTGACTATGACAAGCTGCTTGAAGAGGCGAAGAAGAGGTACGAGAAGGTTCTTAATCTCAGTGACGAAGCCCAGAGGATGTTCATCTATGATGCCAAGCCGGAGGAATACTGGCCCGTCCAAAAAAAGTACCTTGCTGCGAGAGACGAATTCCTTGACTGGGAGAAGAAGAACATTGACAAACTTGGGGTGAGGCTCATAACAGATTTCAGTAACGGTACCCCAATCGGGATTGACGCTGTGGTTTCTGGACATGACAACTTTGGTAGAGGGACGCATTGATGACGATTGAAGAGAGAAAGATGGCTATTGCCTACGCAGACCTTCTGAACATTCAGGAACTTGTCCAGCACATACTGCGAATGGACGCGGATGAACTGTTCAATCCTGAAACTAGAAAAGCATTTGTCCAGATCGCAGTTCAGCTGGACACTGTAATGGCGGGCGTTAGACATTACGTGTCCAGACACACTGACTTCATTGTGAACAAGAATGAGAAGTATGCGGACGATTTGCAGAATACCGAAAAGAATGGAAGTGAAAAATGATGACGATTGAGGAAATGAAATTGCTATCGGAAAGGCTCTATGCAGAGGCTTTGAGGTACAACACGATAAGCCAGGTGTACCATGACTTGATGGATGCCTGCGCAATCATAGACCACTACGTTAAATTGGTGGAATCCAAAAGCATTGAGGAAGACGATGGCGAATAAGTTGTTCAGCCCGGATTTACCTGTTGAACAAGTATTGAAGATTGGAAGGGAGTTCCAAGACCAGGATAGATGGCGTGGTGCACATTATGACACGGCAAGGCTGCTTTGCGACACTATAGAGAGACTAAATCAGAAACTAAAGGAAAAGAGAGCTGAAATGACTTACGAAGAATACCAGAAGATCTATGACGAGTGGGAGAAGACTGACTCCATCAAGCGCAAAGAAGAGCTTGAAGAGCAGATCTATGACGCTGCGCTTGGACTCATGAAGAAGATGATCGGCATATATGCCAAGTATGGCAAACGGTTTGTCCAGGATGATGACTACCGAGATGACCGCGGCGGCATCTCTCTTAACACAGAAGAGCTGGGATATAGCGGCAAAGAGCGTGTCTGGCTGAGATATTATGACCATTGGAAATATGGCGGCGAATGCGACTTTGGCATTGATGTGCATATGAAGTACCTTAACGAGAAGAGCTTGCAGGAGCTTGAAGACCAGCTGCTTGAAGACAGAATTGAGCTGCTTCGCAAGAAGATTGATGAAGCTAGTGCTGGAATCCGGGTGCTTGAGGAAAACAAGATTAAATACTGCAAAGAGCTTTCTGACAAGAACAAGATGAAGGAAGAGCGAGACGCGAAAAAGAAAAAGACTGCCAATGAATGAAGAAGTGAAGATCATGGATGATGAGAAGTTTGACCAGATGTTCAAGGAACTAGAAAATGATCCTGAATATCTGGAAGAACTCAAGAAGATTGAGGAAGATGAGAGAAAAACTAATGACAGCAAAACAGTGCATTAAAATGATTGAAGAAGTTTTGTCAAGGGAAATCACTATTGCTGATGGACCGTATTTTCATATAAATGGAACTTCAACTACTATTATGCATTAGGGCGGCAGGGAAGTACTTGAAAAAACTATTTGAAATCTCAAACATCATAAGAATGTACAAGAATAATGCCAAGAGAACAATCCAATGACGATATCTGAACTGAGAAAGAACTACCCGTTCATAACCTATGGCAGATTCTACGAGCAATTCAAGGAGCATCTGAAGTACTTGAAGTGGCTGCTTGAGAAGCTGAAGACAGAAAGCCCTACATCTAGCACATGCCATAAATGGAGAGGCTTGTACTGGAACTTCAAGAAGGCAGCTGCTGAATTCGACAAAGCTATAAAGGGTCTACCAAAGCCGACAGCTGAGCAGAAGAAAGAAGTTGAGTATGACCAGAAAGCGCTATGGCCTGATGACAGGATTGAAGACATTGATGACTGCATTGTGCTTGAAAGCAAAGTGACAAAGCTGTCAAGACAAGGCGCTGCGCTTCTAGTTGAGACTGAATATGACCATGATGTGCTTGGCAGCAAGCTGTATGAGTCTATCCAGAAGAAGGGCTATGACAAATGAAAGCTGAGACGGCGGATCCAGAGCTGTTCACTTGGTACAACTACGAGCCAGACTTCGGCCAGAGGATGGGTCTAAGCTTTGCTGACACTCTTGAACTTGGAAAGATGAAGAGGGAGATTGCCAGAAGACTAGTCGGCTACTGTGACGGCTCAAGACTTTCAGTCCGCCCTAGAAATGACTCTTATGCTGTCATGCTAGAAGATGATGACAATGAGAAGTTCTGGTTCCACTATCCAAAAGACAGCTTTGATGAGATCATAGAAAGAAGATGATGCACATATGATAGACATTAGAAAGACAATGAGCATAGTTGAGCTAGCTCGGCAGCACATCATAGACACACATGGGTTCTATGACATTGACGCTGACAGTGACTATGAGCCGCTAGTCAAAGATCTAGACGGCTTGCTAGATGAGCTGAGCTTAGAGAACAGCAAGCAGGAGGAGCAGTGACATGGCCCCAGGCGGATATACATGGCTAGCAGTGATATTCAGCATCATAACTGCATTGTCAGTCTGCTTTCTGTTTGCAGCGCTCACTGTAGCTAATGAGAGGTCTTCTGATGACATGTTCAAATGGGCATTCAAAGTGATTGGCCCATGCATTCTAGTCTCGTTTGCTGTGACGCTTGCAGCTATAGTGATGAGATACCGCCAGCCAGATGTCTATGCTGAAGATGGAAAGAAAGACATCCAGCAGGAGATGGTAGACAATGCTGTGAAGAAGTACTTTGACAGCATGCCAGTTGAAGAGAAGTACAAGATCTTGACAAATGGGAGCAAGAACTGATGAAAAGCGGTCTTAAGACAGCAGACCGTCTCACTGACAGCGAGAAGGAAGTCATTGAGTGGGCATTCAACTTTGCCTACTCAGTTGTAGCAGGCGACTACCATATGCCCAAGCCCATGTGCTATGCTGCCAACAATCTGCAAGATGCAGTGTTTGCTCTAGCTCAAGAGCGTGGGACTTCAATAAAAGACGGCTGCTCTAGCATGTTCTTGGGATACTGCGAAGGGCATGATGAAGCTTTGAAAGAGAAGCTGAGCAGTCTGCCGGAAAGTAAATAAGTGTTTTATGAAGAAATGCTCAGACATAGTGCTCCAGACATTGATATTCATCACAGCTATTCTGCTGTGCTGGATCATAGTCCGCTGCGAGATGGGTGCTTGGACTGTCAAAGAGGTTGAGTCACCTAAGCTTCTGCAGAAGGTCAATGACTTGAAACGCGAAGTCTTGGTGGCTGCAGCGTCGCGAGACAAGATCATAGACATGATGGCAGACCAGAATGCTGCGTTGAAAGCGACAAATGCTGTGCTGAGAGCAGAGATCATGGCTCTCAAGAAAGCTGTGAGGTGAAAATGTACGAAGACGAGATAGAATACGTTCTAAGAAGATATGAAGAGCTTTTTGGCTTTGACTTGTCTTACATGAAGTTCAAAGTTGACAAGCAGCCTGTCTACAACAATGGCGAGCCCTGCTATGAGTATGACTTTGATGAGTGTGCTGGTGACTGGACAAAGCTTGGCTTCATAAGGCTGAATCCAGACATGATGTCAGTCATGAAGCGGTATGGAGTCAAATGGCATGGGGCACATGATGTGCTTGACTTCACTATAAAGATAATAGCGCATGAGCTGGCGCATGAAGTCTGGAACAAGCTGTATGACGGCCCATCTGGAGACAGCTTCAAGCAGGACATCATAGATGCTGCAGAAGAAGAGGGCTTCACTACTGTGTATCTTGACACAGTCCGGCCAAGCAAGTACAGAGAAGAGCTGTTTTGCGAGTACATGGCAAAGCTCATTTCAGGACATGTTGACGACAAGGTCAAGCAGATCTCATTTGCAGAAGACCGCATTCCACCTCTGGTGAAGCCAATCTCCTTTCCAGAAGATGAAATCCCATTTCTGAAGGGAAGGAAGACTATATGGACGACACGCGTGTCTGATGACTTCGACAGATTTGACGTTGATGACATAGTAGAGGCTCCATGGGGCAATAAGTATGAAGTGCAGATGTTCAAAGTCATATACAACATTGACGACCATCCATTCTATGATGAGCTCACTGATGAGCAGATAGACTTCTTGAGCAGCTTTGATGAAATGAAAGTTCTCAAGCTCGTAGAAGCCGACGCAGTCTACAAGATCACTGGCGCAATACTTGGATGCCTAGGCAGCCGTGCAGATGAAGTAGACTATAAAGTCACTGAAGACCTCAAAGATGATCCATGGCTAGCAATCATAGAGAGCAGGGGCCCTGTGACTAGAGAAGAAGTCATCAGATGGCATGAGCGGCATACAGCAGATCCAGATGGAAAGGGCATTCCATACTACTTCTGTGTCAGAGACATAAGGGACAACAGAGACTATGTGCTGTTCAGTGATGAAGACAAGTGGTGGCCAGTGAACACAAAAGCTGAGAAGAAAGCTGCAGTTGAAGCTGGCTTGGCAAAGGGAATTCTAGAAGAGCAGCTTGACTTCTGACTTGGAAAGTAAAATATATTCTTCAGGAAACCAAAATGCTAGACAAAGAGAAGATATATTCAGTTGTATGCGAGAATGAGGATGATCCATGGTGTGCGCATTGGGATGACATTCTGCTGATGACGCCCTACTTTGACATTGCAAAGCAGAAGATCATAGACTGCTTTGCATATCATGAGAATGCGGGCTGGATTTCTGGCAGGCCGTCAGGCTATTTTCCAAGGCTTAAGACATATGAGTATGACATAATGACTGGTCTGCTGAAAGAAGCCGGTGAGACTGGCACATTCGGCAATGTGATTCGCTTCAAGGATGAGAAAGCTGCAGCTGCAAAAGTCAGAGAGCAGTTTGGAAAGACACCTCCTGCTGATGGAAGCACTATGCTGGAAGAAGCGATTTTTGAGCTAGAAGTTGATGACTTGCTTCTTGGAAAGAAGACAATTGAGCTCAAATGCATGTTCAAGCACAATGCCATCCCATGGACATCTTTTGCATTCATAGACAGCAGCAATGCACGTGTGGAAGTCTGCGGCAAACTAGAGCAGATAGACTTAGTCATGCATGACATAGACGGCGAGACTGTGGCTGACACTCAGTTCTACAGCAAGTTCACTCCAAACAGCATGTCTGACCTTGGTGCTGAGAAAGCTAAGTATGACTTTGAAGACAAAATGCATCCATTCCATCTTTGGACACCAAGGCGTGCAAGTCTGCTGCAGAAGCAGCTGCGAAAAGAATGCTCTGATGCAATGGACAAGATAAAGGGAAGAACATGAGAAAGATCATCATACTATTTTCAATGATCTTAGCTGGAATTGCTCTTTGTGAGCCGGCTAAGAAGGACGGCTGGCGCCATGTCCTGATGGGCCAGGCCAAGTGGGAGGGCGTCAAAGGCGTGCTTGACAAAGGCCGGCCCGTCGAGTTCAAGAAGGAAGGCGTGACCTTAGCCGTGACGAACAAGTGGCCCGACGGCGTGAAGGCCGACGTGAAGATCGACACGAACACGTGGGAGAAGGTGAAGCGGACGGTCGACGGCTACTTTCCATGGTACTTCAAGAAAGAGAAGGTGTCTATATGCGTGACCAACGGCATGGATACTTTAGTTGTGCGCCCATACATGCCAGCTCCGGGCGGACAGAGGAAGATCAAGAAGAAAGAACCAACACCATATATAGGACAGTCATTATGAAGAAGCTTGTTTTATTTTTATTAGCAACATTGACCTTCCAGACGCTGGAAGGCGATGTGCTTTTGTGGACAGTTGACAAAGACGCCGAAGTGGTCGGCGTCGGAGACCAGAGCCTCGGAAGCCTCGAGCATTTTCTGGTCGACGTTCCATGGACATCAGCAGACAACAATCCCATAAATGTTGATGAGCATGGACAGCCAATAGTCGACGAGCATGGCGACTATGTCAGAGGAAATGGCATAGCAGATGCACTGGTTGTAGCAAGAGTCAATGTCTATGACAAAGATGGAACATGGCTGCGGACGATGGAGAACATCCACGGAAACGTGATCGACGAGTCATGGAAGGCGCCAGTCGACGTCGGGCATCCAAATTCGCCAAATGGGACTGGAGCCACTGCTGCTTCGTCTGACTTGAACAGCAGTGTGATAGACCTGGATGAGTACTACCAGATAATGCTTTTGAAGAGAGATGAGACAGACTGGAATGGAAATCCGACACTTCAGGAGCTGGCGTGGTCCGACTGGTATTCGGGCAGATGGCTCGAGCACAACGGCAGCTACGACCTGTACAATGACGGCACTGGGTCTTTCGACTACTTGACAGCATGGACGCCCGACACTTTCTACACTTACAAGCCTGTTGAGAGACATGACTGGCAGGCAATTCCAGAGCCAAGTGCTTTGATGCTGCTGGCCGTGGGAATAGGAATGCTCAGCCTAAAGAGAAGATTGAGATGAAGAAAATTGTTTGTTTACTTGGATTTATTTTAATTAGTTTATACTGTAAAGCATATTATCATCCATGGTTTACAGACGAAACTACTACTCCTGTTCTTTATTGGATGTCTAGTGATAGCGCTACGGTTGATGATATACCAATTGCTACGTTCATTGATCCATATTATTATGAAGATGAAGGGGGTAATGGTTATGATGCCGCTGTAAGAGTTAAAGTAACAGGAGGTGATTTATTATCTCCAACTTTTTTAAGCATTTATGTTGGTGATGGACAATCTTGGGATGGCACTGATGGTATGTCTTTTATGGAAGACATTGGTGGCTATTGGGGATCAGGAGTTCCAGTTGGAAATCAGTCTTCAATGATTGATGGATTAACAAGAGAACTACTTGATGAATATGTATTTCAAATGGAACTTGGAATGTATGATGAATCACAAGACTGGGCATTTGTTACATTAGCAGTAAGTGATCCAAAAACATTTCAACAATTAGATGAAGCTGGATATATTTATCGTACTTTCGATTTAGGCCCTAACTATCATCAAGCTTGGAATCCTAATTTTTATACTCATCCGCCGATTCCTGAGCCGTCTATCCCGTTGCTGATGTTAATCGGCGTAGGGCTGCTCGGACTAAGGCGGGTAAATATAAAAAATTAAAATAATAAAAGAAATAAAAAAAAATGATTGAAATTATTTTTAGTGGATTAGGTGGAACTATAATTGGTGCATGGTTAGTATTTGCGTGCGATAAATATCGTTTTTTAAAAAATGAACATAAAGAATGGGCTAAAAGCATTAATAAATGGTATGAAGTTTGTCCTGAAGAAGTTAAAAAAGAATGGTCTAATAATGGTACAAAATTGAAAGCTGATATAGCATTAATGTATGATAATGATGTAATAAATTTTGATGATACGACATGGTATAAAAGTTGGTGGCAAATGATTAAATGTTTAGTTAAACCCTTTTAAATAAAAACAAATAATTTTATATTTTAAGAAAGCCGTTGGACAGTATAAAGTCTGACGGCTTTATGGTATAATCATATCGTTAAAGAGAAATAATCATAATTAAAAAGAAAGACAATGAAAAGATTAATGGTCTTAATATTTATTACTGTTGAGGTGATATGTGCATTTGCTCAGATTCATCCAGACATTCCACTATATGGTATACAACGACATGGTGGGTATATGTCTGGTGGTGGAAACTCAAAAAAGAGAAATCCAGCTTCATGGAAATCTGAAACCGAAGCCAGAAAAAACGCGATTACATTGAAGAAAACCAACTTGCCAAAAAAGTATTGTGCAAGGTGCAACGGTAGAGGGTATTATGGGAAATCGTTGCCAGGAGACCCTCATAGATTGGGGTCAGGCGGTCATATCTATGTTCAATGCCCTGATTGTGAAAAGAGATACAATGAGTGGAGAGATGAGCAGGAAAGCGAACAGCAAAGGAAAAAGAGAGATGCGATTATAGTGGCGAGTGCAGACGAAGATACTCCTGCCAGGGTCTATAGATATGTTGCAGATGCAATTAGATCGGCAAATGTTCCTGAAATTGGGGAGATATTCAAGACAGGTGAAGGCAGTCCTTTGGTAATTGAACAGGTCATAGATAGCAAAACTATTAGAGTTTATTATGCAATTCACGGAAAATACAGATGGGAATCTCAGTACCATGAGATTGAACGATGGCATGGCATATTGAAATTCAAGAAACCAATTCCCTATGTTGATGGTGATGTTATTAAGGGTGAAGGTTATTTTAAGTATATTGGTCCGATTTCATACACTTCTGTACTAGGTGCAAGGATAACGGTAAGAGGTTTTGAGTGGTGCGATGATGAAATAGAGAAGAAGGAACAACAGGCAAAGAAAGATAGACAGAACGAGTCTAAACAATTGCTCTGTAAAGAATTGGAGGACAAAATAGCTAAAACTGAATCTAACATCGCACTAAAAACAAAAAAGTTAGATGAACTATGTGTAGAACGAATAAAAGTCACAAAAGCAATTGAGATATGTAAACGAGAAGGTTATCAGACATCTCTCAAGCGAAGAGAGAAACAAGGTGTTGAACTGGACAAGCAAATTAATGAATTGAGAACAGAAATTAAATCTAACAAGGAAAAATTGCAAATATTAAAACATACATTGGAACTTAATGCATAATTGAATGATAATAGTCAAAGATAGAAGAGGATTTATGGAATACGAAAAACTGCAGGAAGAGATAAAGAAGGCGATGCTCGCGCACGACGACGTGAAGCGCAACTGCCTGCGCGGCCTTCTGTCCGAAGTCAAGAACAGGACCGTCAACGAGGGAAAGCCGATAACGGACGACGCTGTTATAATATGTGCAGCAAAGGCAGTCAAGATGCGCAAAGAGTCGATCGAGCAGTTTGAGAAGGCCGGACGCGAAGACCTGGCCGCCAGCGAGAAGGCGGAGCTTGAGTGCTTGTCGATGTTTACGCCGAGGACGCTGTCCGAAGACGAGACGCGCATGCTGGTCGACAAGGCGATCGCCGGCGGGGCGGCGAACATAGGCGCCGTCATGAAGACGCTTCCGAAAAACGCGGACAAGAAGTTCGCGTCGACGTACACCAAAGAGAAGCTCGCTGCCATATAATTAATATTAATTAGGAATAACAATGAAGAAGATGATGTCTATTCTATTGATGCTGCTGATGTGCGGCAATGTATTCGCTGACTTCTATGAAGATGGTGAAACCATATGTTTCAATGAACCATGTGACATTCGCATTATTGACTATTATTTAGAAACTCGTGGTTTATGGATAGGTTATTCAACACACGATGTGGAACTTGAATATAATATGGCACATGGCTGGGCTAATATTGATTATATTAACAATCACACTCAAATGAGTTATGTATATATAACAAATGATGTCATTGTTTCTGTTAAACCTAATATTGGTGAAGATGGTAATTATATTGTTTCTACATATTACAGCCAGATGCCAACTAACACATATTGCATATGGTATAATGAGTTCAACACAGAACGATCAAAAGAACTTCCAGTAAATAGAAAAATTTTATTCAAGCCAGCAAATGGCACAGAATGGGTTGATAAAAATGGAGTTTCACAAGAAGAGTTCATTGCAGACCTAAAGCATAAGGAGTTTATTCAGGCAGCACAACATCAGGACAATCTTGAAAGTACAGCAATAATAGCCAAATATGATGCTGACAAGGTTCAGTACACATATCTGACAAACTATGTGGAGACAGTGAGCATCACGAACTATGTGGATGTTGCTGTCACGAACACGACATACGAGACTATAACAGAGACTAATCTAATCACCATCATTAGCCATCAGACGAACATCGTTGAACATAGTATAGTGAACATCACCAACATATTCAACGTCATCGACTGCTTTGTGACGAACTACACAGACGAGGTTATATTCACGACAAACACCATATATGAAGTTTCAACGAACTACATAGACCAGGTGAACTACATAACCAATGTGGTTTCAGAGATGCAGACGAACATCGTGAGCATATCGTCTATTGAGCATATGCAGGATTCTGACGTCGGTAAAGGCCAAAACGAGCTTGAGCTTCAGCCAGGAATAACCACTGTTGCGAGAAAGACAAGTAGCTTGATCTATGATGGAGACTATTGTGCCGGAATAGTGTATCTGAACATCTACAAGTCTTCGTCTGCCAGCAAGGTGAAGGTTGATGGAAAAATCGCATTTGGTGATGGCAAAGTCTATTTGATTACTGCTGGGTATGGAAAGATAGTTAATGGCATATTGTCAGTGTCCTTGAAAAGCGGACTTGGGCAATGTGTTCTAAATGTTGGCATTAATGGCATAATGGGAGCAGTGGCAAATAAATACGATGTGCTGCCTATCATCTCGGACGCCAATATGGGCACACTCAACGGCAATCTCAATTTCAGATATTTCGACAAGTCTAAAGGTCTTGCTTCTAGAACGATGAAGATCAAAGGCATTACGGTCAATGGCGAGCATCTGCTTGTGATTTCAGATGGGACAAATGCGCCATATAAAGTATATGGTGAAAGGGTGAAATAAGCTATGGCTGCCAAGAAGATATACGTAGTCAAGTTCGACATAGGCCGCAGCGAAGACGACCTGGACGCAGTGCACGTCAAGGCGTTCGCGAGCAGGCTGAAGGCGAGCGTCTACGTCGAGGACAAGGCTAAAGAGCTGTTCAAAGAAAGCTTCAGGCCTGAGAACGGCGCTTGGGATGATCCTTGGCACTACTGGTACAAGCCAGACAGCAATCCAGCAAATGAATATATGTGGGAGATCGAGGAGGTCGAAGTCGAAGACGGCGTCGATCTGCCTGACATTCCGGATGTTGAGAAGGAGAACAAGGCGCTCAAGGCCGAGAACGCGAAGCTGAAGATAGACGCCGAGAAGATGTCTTCGCAGATCGCCGCGGCGGAGTGCTGGCTGTCGATGTGGGACGGCGGCTGGGACTACGGCAAAGAGATCATTCTCGAGAACGTGAACGCGGCAAAGGCGATCCTCAAAGGCTCGAAAGAGGCCGACAGCAAGATCCATGAGATGTTCGAGGCCTGGCTGAAGACTAGAGATCTCAGCAAAAATGACAATTGAAAAGTGTATAGAATGCCATTTATATGATATAATAATGTCATATGAAAGAGCAGCGTAAGAAATCACTCATCAAGCGGATGTCAGACATTATTGCTGGCATCTGCAAGACTGTCAACATATTTCCAAGTGATGACTTTTGTGAGAAGTGCGGCGGCTGGCTAGATGAGATAGACTACACAATTGATGGAACAGCCGCAACTGCTGGACAGAAGACTTATAGATGCAGAAGCTGCGGGCACAAGCAAGTGAAGACATGCCACACTTATGACTGAGGAAAGACAATGAGCAGAGAAGAGAAGCCAAAGAAGATATTCATATCTGGTCCGATGACTGGATATCCTGAGTTCAATTTTCCGTACTTCAACTGTGTAGCTAGACAGCTTAAAGATGCTGGTCTAGACTTTGTCAATCCAGTTGAAGTGTGCAAGAAGTTCAAGAAGGAGACTGTCCTGTCAGACAAAACCGCGTTCCAGCGGATGGTGGATGAGCAGCAGAAGCTTGAGCGTGAGTGTGATGCAATTCTGCTGCTTGACGGCTGGGAGAAGTCAATAGGTGTCAGACTTGAGCTGAAGACTGCTCTTGAGCTAGACATGAAGATCTACCTCGAGAGCGACCTGGACGTGCTGAATGGACGTCTATGCGGAAAGTTCTAAGCAAGAGAGCAAGAGAAAATGATGAGAAAGAAAAGACTGACAAAAAGTCTGCTGAAGAAGACGCTTAAGGTCAAGCAGTACGTAGAGCTCGCGCCAGGCTATTCCGACCTGTGCATACCGATATTCGTCGAAAACTACAAAGACGACCCGGAATACTACAAGTTCCTCGGCCAGTTTGACATATGGAAAGACGGGAAATAATGGACAGCTTTGATACAGGGTTCGACAAGATGATGGCAGCCGCGATAGAATATGAGCGGCTTAGGCGGCAGGGCAAGCCGATCCCAGATGAGCTACTGCAACGTCTGGACGAGTCCAGCGCCTGGCTTCGGTGCCTTTCGGACGAAGACTACTCAAGACTTATACACTGAAGGAAAAGACATGCTTGACGCGGCGGTAGAAGAGGACATCAAGAGGGTGGTAGCGATAGCGGCGGAGCACGCCGGCGACGTCGAGGCCCTGAAGAAGAGCATGGCGGCTGCGTGCAGGGTGTTCTACCTGCAGGGCTGCAGGGACGGCTACAGGGAGGGGCACGCCGACGCGGAGAACGGCGTCGACCAGAGGACCACGGCGCATTTGAACTGAAGAGGAGAAGCGTATGATCAGAGGCATTTGAACTGAAAAGGAGAGGCGTATATGATCAGAGAAGTGACGAACGAAGTGCGGGAGGCGCCTAAGGCCGGGAAGGCCTTAGAATGGGCCGACCTGAAGGACATAGTCCTGGCGCAGGTCCAGAGCGTCCTGAAGGAGTCCGTCCTGCGCGGGAAGAACGACGCCGGAACGAGGGCCGAGGCCGTGCAGACGGTGGACGCCGAGGCCCTGAGGAAGAGCATGGCGGCGGCGTGCAGGGTGTTCTACCTGCAGGGCCGCAGGGACGGCTACAGGGAAGGGCACGCCGCCGCCGACACCACAGAGACCATCGTTGGAGGTGGCTTTCTGAACAACAAGAGGGATGTCATATACACCACCCCTGATGGATTCACAGCCACCATCTTCGCTGACCTGAGGAACAAGGGCTTCGGTGGAAAGGCGAATCTGGTGTCACCGAACATAGAGGCATATAGGAAGTACTTGACCACAAGCCACGCAGTTGCCTTCTTCTGGGTGTTCTGGGTGGTCTTCATTGGCATAGTGCTATTCGCCTTCTACTACACAGACAACAATTGGCTTGAGGATAACAACAAGAAAGGACACATCAATGCCTAAACACAACCTAGCAGGACTAATCGCGTTTCTGTCAATGCTGATTCCAGTTGGATTCGCATTCCTTCTGTCGCACATAGAGAAGGTGAAGTATGGAAAGTCGCTGAAGGAATGGAACGAACTATGCGACAGACTCAGAGAGCAGGGCTATCACCGCCATTTCTTCTTCACATCGTACAAGGGACTGGACAAGGCGATAAACATGCTGCTTGAGACAGTGCCAAGGGAGCATATATTCATCCGAAGTGACGAGG
>Ga0310786_10007430_pt1 | contig 14294 bp, 13 predicted proteins | sample AusTroGonzalo_MG_FD_203881 | JGI IMG/M metagenome (GOLD analysis project Ga0310786, IMG submission 203881) | Bovine rumen microbial communities from tropical cattle in Woodstock, Queensland, Australia - Gonzalo_03 (v2) (version 2) | ecosystem: Host-associated > Mammals > Digestive system >... | reverse complement strand
GCAACCATTGTTCGACATTATAAACCGGGATAATAACAGAAACTTTTGGAATATAATTTATTTTATTTTGAATCAAAATTGTTGCAGTTGTATCCGTTTCACCATCTGCATTTTTAACAGTAATCACCTGGGGGGCTTGCGTATTTTTTACAGATTGTGCCATATTTTTCAATATTTTTGTCGCTTTCTTGGTCAATTTTTTTGCCATAACAAACCCCATTATTTGCTGTTTTTCAAATTTCTGATTGTATCTTTTAATCTGTGGTATTTTTCATGAACACGTATTGGATATTCAATCGCGCGTTTTATTTTTTCTTTTCTATAACTAAATACACGTAAACCCAACACATATATTACGCGTTCGTTATCTTTCATTATTTTTTTATTAAATAATTTCATTTTTGGTCTATTTTTTATGCACACAGGAATATTTTTATATAAAAATTCCGAAAAATCAAGATTTGTGCACAAAAAAACATTATGTATTATATTCGTGTTATTTTCAAAGATTCAAAACCAATGGCCAGATTTCTATTGTCTTTGCCCTGCCCTAATTTTTTTGGTGAAATTGTTTTTGAATATGCAAATTTTATAGCGATAACACCATTTTTATTCAACAGATTATTTGGTATAACAATTTCTGTTTTTGGTGATACTTTTTTATTAACAAAATTCCATGTTGCGATTTTTTTATTTTTCACAAAAACGTCCACTTTTTGATTTAATATTTTGTTTAATGCAAAAACCTGCAATTTAAAATCTATCTTTAAATCTTTGTTAGTATAATACACGGGTAAAAGTATTTCAGATTTCCGACCATGTGACCATCGTCCCCAAGATTCAGCATCATAAAAACCTTTCAGACATTCGCTTGGTATTTTTTTAAAACATAAATTTTTGTTAAATATGCGTGCTTTGAACCTTATACTTAACCCAAACAATCGTATTTCGGTATAGAAAGCATTTCTATTATAATAAAACAACTTTGTTATTCTTTGTTTCAAAGATATTTTTGGTTTTTCTTTGTATTTTATTTTTTTGTGTTTTAACACAGATTTATAATAATATTTTGCCCACAAAGCATTGCCATAAACATCTTTGTAATCCCATGGTTTTTCTTTATTGGTCAAATGTATAACAGAAGCATACGAATCAAAATTCTGCATTAAATTTTGTGGTATATTATAAAAATCAGCAATTTGTTCATCTGTAAAATCCGTTTGATTTATCGGCATATAATTATATTTGCAATTCAAAAATACAACATCGTCATTAAATACAGCATTCAAACAATCTTGGTCCATAAATCTTTGTGTATCTTTGTGTAATTTATAATCAATCAATTTTTCGCATATATTTTCTTCGCGCATTTTTTTGATGTTTAACAACATCATACCTGAATTAAAATAATTGCTTAAATTTAATCGTTTGTCCGCGTGTTTTAATGACGTCGCAGCCATATCTTTGACGACCGCCGCATATTTATCATTTATATCTGTATCAAATAATTCAGACAAATCATGCTGAATTATCATATCCGTATCCAGATATAAAATCTTATCATATTGCGGAAATTTATCAGCAATCTTGAATTTTAATAACGCACTTGCCGAAACGTGTTGATGGGTCCCGATAAATTCAGAAAATTCGTTTTCAAATGGTATTATCTCTATACAAGAATTTATACTTGATAATATTTTTTTAGATTTTTCTGACAACGAATTACAAAAAACATATATCTTGTATTTTGTGTTATTGTGTTTATTCATCAAAATAGAAGTTATCGTAACAATGGTTGGACGTAAATAATTTTCATCAGTTATTAAAACTATCGGACATTCATTACTGTTTGTGTTTATCACATTATCACATCTATGTTTTTGCATCTCGTTTATAATCGTATCAACTGTTTTGTCCCATGAAAATTGTTTCGAACGTTGCAGGCCTTTTTTTGCCATTGATTCACGATATTCTTTGTCAAAATAATATTTTTCATATGCCGCGATATGTTGTTCATCACTGTCCCAGTCTATTGTTTGTGCGGCATCACCAACAACCTCTGGAATAGATGAATTATTTGAAGCAATCACTGGTGCGCCACATTTCATCGCTTCCAATGGTGGCAACCCAAAACCTTCGTATTGTGATGTATAAACAAAAAATTCAGCCCCACTGTAAAGCGCGCTTAAATCTTCATCTTCAATATATCCAGCCTGAATAATTTTATTTTTATATTTACCCAAATCTTTGATTTCTGCTTCTAATTGTTTAATAAATTCGGCCCAATGCCCACCACCCAGAACAAAAACCATATCTTTTATTTTGTTTTTTGTTATAAATTCTATGAAGGTTTTAACACAACGAATTAAATTTTTTCGCGGTTCCAAAGTGCACAATGAAAACACATATTTTTTATCAGTCGGTATATTATATTTTTTACACACAGATTTAATTTTATCGTTATCTGTTTCATGATAAAAATTATCGCCAGCCGCCAATGACGCAACGATTATATCATCAGGATTCATATTTAATAGTTTAACAAAATCATTTTTGGTTGATATTGAATTAGCAAAAAACAAACATTTTTTACCTGATTTTATATATTGAATTAAATCATAATACCAATATTTTTTATATCCCATTTGCGGATAATATTGCGGAAACAACAAAGGAATACAATCGTGCAATAAAATATATTTTTTATTTGCAACGATTTTATCTGGAAAACACCGAAACGGTGAAAAAGCAATATCAAACCGTGGCAATTTTACAAATTTACCAAAAAATTTAATTGGTTTACGAACAAATATATTCAACAATAATTTTGTAATATTGTGTTTATTTGCGCGTAATTTTTTATCCAGCACAGCCAATTTTTCTATTAAATCACCATATCTGTTACCAAAGCAAATTTTTATATCTTTGCCAAAATTATCATGCATAAAATCTATTATTTTATTGTTGTATATTGTTCCACAATATAAACTTATGCTGAATTTTTCAGATTTTATTAAACCTTTTAATATATTATAGGCTGTAAAATATATACCCGAACGCCCAGAACCATTATTTAAATTTTCAGCAATCACAGACGCATCAAACAATAGAGTTTTTTTCATATTAAAACCTATTTTTCAAATTCGCTTTTGTTTGGAAATTTAGTTTCAAAAAATAATTTATTATGTTCGCGTGTAATATCATTATTATAAACACTGTCGTTTATACATACAATTGGTGCCTTGCATGATAAAACTTTTGATTCAATGGCATCATGACAATAAAAAACCGAATTTTTTATAGATTTTGAATATAATAAATTATACAAAAAATCCAATGCAATATTATGCCCAATATGTTTTGAATGTGAAATTATCATATTGGACCTATTATTTATAACGTCATACAAATTAAATATCAGTCTATGAACATCTGTTTCATCACGAAATGTATGATATTTAGTATTATTTATATATTTTGATAAACCATCGTTTTCACAACATTCTTTCATTGATGATTTTATATAAGAATCAATTCCATGTGATGATTTGAATTGATGCATACGTTTTCCAAATACTTGTTCAATTGCATTGGCAGAATTTATCAATTGTAATAAATATATACTTTTTTTATCGCGCAAAAAATGGCCATTTTTACGATATATACATCTGAACTTTGTACGACCTTGTTCATCAAAAAAGTATTCTGGTAAAACCGGCATGTTAAAAAACATATCATCGTTTGCTATTAAAAAATGTTCCGATAAATTTGGTATATTCGCGACACATGCTTCTATGGCACACGAATTAAATACAGGCCCCGCATCTGATGGTAAAATAGATTCTTGTGGAACCATAGTTATTTTTGGATGTTTAATATCCAACCATGTTGGCACTTGATTAAAACCAGTCACAATATAAATATGATTTATCCATGGCGCATTTTGTTCAATTGAACGCAAAGAATATTTTAATTCATCATTATCACGAAAAAGTTGATCTTTGATATCATCCACATATTTATGTGTATCTTTTTTCATAGATTTTAAATATTTGTTTTTTATGGAATTAAAATTCTTATCACTGCCATCAGCCCATAAATAAACAATATCTATTGGAAAAGATACGCTTTGTTGTGCCATTTTTTCTCTATTAGCTATCATAAACACATATATATAACAAAAAACACCAAAAAGCAAATATTTATATACTTGAAATAAATTACTAAATTTGTGTAAAATTGTTCTGAACACAAGGTGTAGGAGTATATTTCTATGAAATATCTTTTTCAATTTATGATTATTTTATTATTCGTGTTTTTGGGTGAATTATGCGAATATTTTATACATTTGCCAATCGCCGGCAGTATTTATGGTTTATTATTATTATTTATCGCACTTTGTTTACATATTGTGAAATTGGAATGGGTCAGTGACGTGGCAGATTGGTTTCATAGTATTATGGCTTTGTTTTTTATTGCCCCAGCGGTCGCGGTTATCGATATTTGGGCACAAATTTCAGATATTTGGTATTATTTAGTGTTTTTATTGGTTGCCGCCTATGTTGCCACTATGGTTATTACTGGAAAAACAGCAGATTTTTGCATTGAAAAATCAAAACGGAATAAAAAATGATAGATTTAATAACAAATTCTACTTATTTTGGTGTGGTAATAACAATTGCCATGTTTATAATTGCAACAATTATAAATAAAAAATGGCCAAATCCATTTACAACACCACTATTCTTGGCAACTATGTTTGTAATTGCCGTTTTGTTATCGTTCAAGATACCATATAAAACATATAACGAAACAGCAAAATATTTAACTTATTTTTTGGTGCCAGTGACTGTTTGTTTTGCGATTCCAATGTATCGACAATTAAATTTATTAAAACAACACATTTGGTCGATTTTATTTGCTATGTTTGTCGGGGTTTGTGCTTCTGTATTAACTATATGTATATTGGTACTTTTGCTTGGTTTATCAGATATAATTGCGCGTTCTTTGGTTTCTATATCTGTCACAACAGCATTGGCAATCGGAATAACACAAAAATTAGGCGGTATGGTTTCTTTGACGGTATCCGCTGTTATTATAACTGGAATTTTGGGTGCATCTGTCAGTGATAAATTATGTAAATGGATAAAATTAAAAAATCCCATATCTCGTGGATTGGCTATTGGTAATGCCGCACATGCTGCGGGTACTGTGAAAGCAATGGAAATGGGTAAAATAGAAGGTTCGTTCAGTTCTTTGGCTATTGTTTTATCTGGTCTTATGACTGCGGTTATCGCACCATTGGCTGTTTGGGTATATTTTGGATAAAATTATTTATAACATTTTTTTAATGTATCGTAATTATCATTTAAATCTACATTTTTATTACGAATTTCTTCGTCTGCTTTTAATTGTTGATTTAATAATATGATTTCAGGATGATTTTGTACTTTGTTATTTAATTCATCTATTGCATTTTCTATATCTTGTTTGTTTTTTACAAATATTGGTGTAATAGAATCAGCCGCTAAAAATATAGATTGTTTCATCATTTGTTTATTATCATCTATGACTGATAAATATGCACGAATATGTTCGTCTTCGTGTTGTAAAATTGCATCATATGGGCATGTGTTTTTTTTATAAGATATATCAATTTGAACTAAAAAATCACTATAACCAATGGTTGCATCTATCTTTTTTAACGCAACACAAAAACCATCTTCTATGGATGTAATATCTGTTGTTATCTCGTAATTATTTACCATGGTGGCAATAACTTCACCATGTAAAATATCCATTTTTTTCAACGGTTGTACAACACTTTTTTGCCATGTTGGAATATGCATATAAATTTTTGGTGTTAATTTATACGTCAAACAATCATCCATTGAATAAGCATTGGATATAAATGAAAATATATAAACAAAGATAAATAAAAATTTTTTCATCAATTTAAATTTATACAATAAATTTTAACTTTGTTTTTTTAAATATTCACTAACAAAACTATTTCCATAATGTTTATACAATTCTTCGGCTAATAACACAGATGACCGCCCAGATTCAAATAAATGTAATAAATTACCCAAACCACCAAGTTCAGTATTTAAAATTACAGATTCATTGTTAACCGGTCTTGATAATAATACTGCACGTTTAAGATTTGGATATGCCTTTCCTTGGATAAAAGCCATTTCCAAAGGATTCAAATTCCATTTTGCATAATCGGATATATCGGCTGCAGGATTTCTGAAAAACAGAACAGTTTGTGCCTGACCACGAACAACATCACCTATACCTAATTTATCCAAAACATTTGCACGTTGAAATGCGACCATATATGCCTGACGATTTTTTCTACCTTCTTGCAAACCAACTATGAAATTATCGCGGAACATTTTGTTTTCAAGCATTGGTGCTGTTTCATCTATCATAATCAATGATGGATTACCCCCAGATACAGTGACATTATTTATTCTATGTAAAATATAAGATATCACCGCAGGGGCTAAAATTTCATCTTGTAAAATTTCGGTAAAATCAAACGTAGTAAGACGCGATTGTAAATCTAATGTATCTTCTTCTTCATTGAAAATATCACCATATTGCAATGGATCTATCCATTTTTTTAATTCACCACGCATCGTTCCATTTGATGAAAAACAACTTTCATAAAGATTTTTTAATAATCTGTCTTTGTCAGATAAATAATCAAAATTCACAGATACTGCACGTGCAATTTCATCACCAGATAACACATCACTTTGTCCAGTAATCATCGCAAACCAACGACGTAAAAACGCCCTGTTGGCCGCTGTATCTGGCATTTTCAAAGGATTTAAATGTGTTAAAAATGTATTTGATAGTTTATCTTTTTCTTTGCCGTTCATGGTTATATATTTTCCACCCACAGCCAACGTAAATATTTCGGCACCTTTGTTTCTGTCAAAGAAAAACGCTTTTAATTTTTGATGTCTTAAAGATTGTGCGATTAAGAAGGAAAATAATGTCGTTTTACCACCACCTGTTGGACCAATAGTCAATGTGTGTCCAACCGCTGCTGGTTTATCAGATACATGAAATTGAAATTGATATGGTGTTCCTTGGGCGGTTGGAAAAACAACCAATGGACCTTCGCCCCAATCAGAATTTGTAATTCCACGTGGCATTGTCGACAAAGGTATACTTATAACCGCTGTTTTTGATAACATTTTGTAAATACGCGGAAATACATCAAATCCCGGTATCATAGAGAAAAATGATACACGCGCCGCAAAATTTTCAACAACTGGTGATACACCAAACGAAGCACATATTTTCTTAAAATCTTCTATGTTATGATTTAAATCATCTTCATTATATCCAAATAACACGAACAAAGGATAATAATCAACCAACGTCTGTGCACCAGTTATATTTTCATCCATTGAAGATTGAGCCTCTATGATTTGTTCAACCATAGAATCTTCATTTTTTTCTGTTATTGTTGATCTATATTGACGTATCAAAGTATCAACATCACCAGATTGTAAAATATGAAATCCATTCATAGATATCATTTCACATTGTATAGTTGACAAAGCATTAAAAAATTCTTCGTCCATATAATCAGGTGCCGTTTTAAAAGATAACATAGCGGCATAATAAGATTTATCACCACTTGAATATTTCACAATACCATTTTTGATAAAATCTACATTATCCACAGTGACCATTTTTGATATATCATTATCACATTTTTTTACAATAGGTCGTGTAATTGGTGATAAAATACGCGCAAAAAATGTAGACATATTATTAACACTGTTATTTTTTAACAATTCTGGTTTATATGCAGATAAAATAGATTCGATATAATTACAATACTGATTTAATCTTTCTTTTTTATTTAATCCATCTACAGAAATAACAACATAATATGTGTTATTAAATATCTTTAAACCTTGGTTATTCCATTTATCATATATTTTTTGCAACACAGGTTGATGAAATTCGTAATTTGTTTTTTCATCTGCAGCATTACGAATCATAAAAAATCGCATATAAACCCCAGGATCTTGAATTTGATTAAATAATTGGGCACGCAAATCCAATAATTTTTCTTTATTTATATCATCCATTATACTGGTTTGAATACCATTTATTTTATAAACCCTGACTAATGATCCATCATCTATCTCTAAAACATCATCATTATAAACCTGTTTAAAAGGCAAATAATCAGAATATTTAACATAACCAAATTTCGGAAAAATTTTTTTTGTTAAAATTGGAATATAAATTAATAAACCAATAAATATCAATAAAACAAGCATTGATATTATAACAAAAGTCAATGTCACATCTGTTCCGGCAAAATAATAAAAAATTTCTTTCATTTTATGACACTAACCTTTTTGGTATTTTTCTTTTTAAAACCTGAAATTTTGATAAAATTATTTGTGCAATCTGTGAATCTTTTTTTGAATAAAACATCAAAACAGAATGAACTATTATAACACCACCAAAAAAAATCCATGGTAATAACATAGGAATATTAGATGTAAAAATCAAACTAACAACCATTGTTATTATAAAAACAAAGAACCAAAACAAAAAATTTAATACAGCAAGAGAATAAGGCACATAAAATATACGCGCCGGATTTGCCAATGCTTTAAGAACTTTTTGCTTCAAATTCACTCTCCTGACGTATCAATTATAACAATTTCAACTTTTTTCAACAAGTATAAAAGTAAAAATATTTAAAATTGTTGAATTTATTAAAAAAGTGATTTTTTTCAACTTAATTTCTTATTTATTTATTTTTCAACATTTTTTGTAAAAACCGCTGAAATCCTTGATTTTTATGTTGAAAAATTGTTTAAAAAAAGTTAATTAAAGTTTTTAATATTTTCAACAGGTACAATAAAAACAACAAAAAATATAATAAATATTTGATTTTTTATAAAAAGCGTTTATAATTCGTCGGTAAAAAGGATTTTGATATGAAATTTTTAAGTTCTTTAAAGGCTTGGAAAAAACGCGGCAATGTAAAACAAATTCGTCGTGGAAAGCAAGTTATTTTAATTGATCCTGCTAACCCTAAATTAAAGGCAAAACAGGGATTTAAAAGAAAATAAATATATTTGATATATATATCGAATGTGTTTACCCGATGTTTATTCGGGTATTTTTTTAATTTTGTGATAAAAACGCTTCTTGTAAAACCTGTTTTACTTGTTCACCTGACAAACCTGCACCACGTAAATAATCAATTTGATTATCATTTATTTTATAAAGTGATGCAGAATGTGATGCTGTATTTGGTATTGATTTTATATATTGTGTTGGTTTTAAGATAATTTTAGCGGTTTCATCAGCCATAACTGAAAAAGATATATCAGAATCACATTCTGGAATATTTTTTTGAATTTCAGCACATCCATTTAAAATAGTTTCTGAATTTTTATGTGCCAATACACGTGTTTTTACAAAAATACCGGTATTTTCACATAAATGTTCACCTTTTACATCGATTTTTAATGAATTATAATTTTGCGCAATAATTTGCCCATTAAGTACACTATTTTTCCCGGTATTTTTGATAAAAAAGTTTAAAAAAGCCGGCTTTTTATTAATTATTTTTATTGTTGATATAATATTTTGATTTTCAACAGAAATATCAATATTTAAATCAATATTTCCCGAAATTTCACCAACATATATAATATGAACAGGTAATTCAGATTTTTTTGTTATATGAATTGTATTTTGTTTATCATCAAAATAACCACTTTCACAATCTGATAATTCATCACGAAAAATACCATCCTTGAAAACAAGCGTTTCACTTTCAAATGTTTTTATATTGAATTCTTGCCAAAGGTATGACATATTTATACCTGTATTATATTTGTTTATTTAACATATATGATATATAAAAATAAATAAAAAACAACTTTTATTGGTGAAAAAAATGGGATTTAATTGTGGTATAGTTGGTCTACCAAATGTTGGTAAATCTACATTATTTAATGCTTTGACACAAAGTGCAGCGGCTGATGCGCAAAATTATCCGTTTTGCACAATTGAACCAAATACAGGACGCGTCGTTGTACCTGATGCTACATTGATGAATTTAGCACATGTTGCAGGTGCGGAACGTATAATACCAACACAACTTGAAATTGTTGACATAGCAGGTCTTGTCAAAGGTGCATCAACAGGTGAAGGTTTAGGAAATAAATTTTTATCAAATATTCTTGAAACTGATGCAATTATTCATGTTGTTCGGTGTTTTGAAAATGATGATATAGTCCATGTAAATGGCCGTATAGATCCATTATTAGATATTGAAACAATAGAAACAGAATTAATGTTAGCGGACATGGAAAGTTTAGATAATCAAATAAAAAAACTTGAAAAGAAAGTCCATGGCCAAGATAAAAATGCTACTAAATTATTAGAGGCCGCAACGGCAATTAAATCTGGACTTGAAAAATCTATACCTGCGCGTGACCAAGAAACAGATGCTACACCGTTTAATTTATTAACAAAAAAACCGGTAATTTACGTTTGTAATGTCGAAGAATCGGCTGCGGCAACCGGAAATAAATATTCTGATATGGTTCGTGAAAAATATGGATCAAAAGCACCTGTATTGATAATTTCAAGTAAAATTGAAATGGAAATTGCACAAATTGTTGATACAGATGAAAGAAAAATGTTCTTAAATGAACTGGGATTAAATGAATCTGGTCTGGACCAGGTTATTCATACAGGATATGACACACTTGGATTACAAACTTTTTATACTGTTGGACCAAAGGAAGCACATGCATGGACTATATTAAAAGGCATGACCGCACCCCAGGCCGCCGGTAAAATACACACTGATTTTGAACGTGGATTTATACGTGCTGAAATTATTTCTCCGTCTGATTATTTACAATATGGTGGTGAAGTAGCCGTCAAAGAAGCCGGAAAAATGAGATTAGTTGGCAAAGAATACATAATGCAAGATGGTGATATATGTCATTTCTTGTTTAATGTATAAAAAATAAAATTTCCCGGTGTTTTTGATAAAAAAGTTCAAAAAAGCCGGGAAATTAAAAGGTATATTTTATGAAAAATAATAAAAAAAATTTTGTACAAATATTAAAACAAAAACAAAGAATCAAAGATAAAACAAATTATATAAAAGCCGATAAAATATTGGCTAAAAATTATACATATGACGATATTATCGATATAAAAGCACGTTGGAAAATGTTAAATTTAGATGAAAAAACTCAAGATATAATAAATCAAGCCGCTGAAATTGCCGCAAAAAGTTTAAATTTTTTATCGTGTGTAGAGGTTCATTATAAAAATTTAAACAAATTAAATACGTTTGAAAATGCAACAAAAAAAGGCCTTACCCAGGAAATGACAGATAAACAAAAAGAAACATTGAAAAAAATTTCAAAAGATGTTTCTTTGGCGCGTATTCTTTTTGTTTCTGGTAAATATTTATCAAAAATTGCATTTTATATAGCATGTATAAATCTTATGACATTTGTTTTTTGGCAAGATTTATATCAACAATATAAAAATCCAGAAAATATAATTGTTTATTCAATGTTAACATATTCTATATATTGTTTAATACACGGCAGAATCTTAACAAGAAAAATAGATAAAAATGTAGTGAAAATGGTGTATTCAAATATGCGATGAAATTTTTATTTCATATCCAATAATAATTCAAGTTTTTCGTGTACTTCATTAATTTTATCATCAATTTCTTTGATATTATCATGATAATCTATGTTATTTTTTAATGCATCTGATAATAATTGTTGTTTGTCATCATTTAATTTTTTTAAATATTTTTGTAATTTAAAAGATACAATGAATTTTTCGGCTGCTTCTAAACTTAAATCTGTTTTTGGTGCATCTGTATCCAAATCTATATTTAATGTAGTTAAAAAATCTATATATTTTTCCGCCAATTCAGGATATGTTTGAACCACAGATTTTATAATATTTATAGTCATTAAATCTGTATCAGGTAATTCGATTTCAGGCGTATATTTTTGTTGTTTCCATTTATGCCATTGATTAAATTTTCGATTGTTATATTCTTGTTCAATTTCGTTTTGAAAAATTTTATCGTTAATTTTTGATATACAATCTTTTAAATATTTTTCAGCCTGTGCACGACCACCTGGGGTATTTATTAAATAACTTTTATTAACAGTTTCCCATAAAAAATCAATCAAAGGAACAGACGAATCAATAATTTTACGCATAGCATCTTCGCCATGTGTTTTTAATATTTCGTCCGGATCTTTGCCACCAGTCACAAAAGCAAATCTGACATCACTGTTATCACGTAAAAACGGTAAAACCAGCGTGGCGGCACGTACAGCGGCCTTTTGACCAGCCGTATCCCCATCAAAACAAAATGTTATGTTATGATTTGATTTACACAAAATTGCAATATGATCTTCGGTTAATGCCGTTCCAAGTGGCGCAACAGTTTCACCAAAACCGTGTACCTGCATTTGAATTGCATCTATTTGGCCTTCGACTACGATGCTGCGATTATTACGATGAATTGCATCGCGTGCAAAATTAAACCCAAACAAAGTTTGCCGTTTATGGAATAATTCTGTATCCGTTGTGTTTATGTATTTTGGTTCGCTGCCGTCCAAAGAACGTCCAGAAAAAGCAACAATTTGATTATGTGCATTAAATATAGGAAACATCAATTTATCACGGAAAAAATCATATGGACCATAATCACCAATTCTGACAAGTCCGGTTGCAACCAATTTATCATGTTTTATATTTGAAAATCGCGCAGAAATAATATTATTTTTTGGTGCATAACCAATACCATATTTTTTTATCATTTCGTCACTAAATCCGCGCTTTTTTACATAATCCAAAGCATGTTTACCGGTATCAGAATATAATAATTCCGCATAAATTTTTGCCGCATCACTTGTTATTTTTACATAATTTTCTTCTGCTTCTATTTGTTGCGGCGTTTTTTGTTTTATTTCTGGCATTTTTATTCCTGCCATATCTGCCAGTTCTGATATAGCAGTTTTAAAATCTACATTTTCAGATTTCATAACAAAAGAAATTATATCGCCATGTTCGCCACAACCAAAACAATGATAAAAACCTTTGTCTTCGGATACAGAAAAAGATGGTGTTTTTTCATTATGAAACGGACAACACCCCCAATAATTTTGACCTTTCTTAACCAGCGGTATACGGCGGCCAATAACGTCTACAAGGGATAAACGTTGTCTTAATTCATCAGTAAAAGAATTATCAAATTTAGACAATTATTTTGCCTTTTTCTTAAAAAATTTTTTGGTTGTTTTTTTGTTATTTATTAAATCTATTGCTTCGTCTAAACTTGGCTGTTCTTTCACAGAAACATTTACTTTGTTCGATGATAAATATGGACCATATCGACCATCGCTGTAATAATAAATCGGTTTATCTGTTTCTGGGTTGTTTCCTAAAATAATTGGTTCAACTTTCTTTTTTTCAGAATACAACAATTCTTTTGCTATATCCAAAGTGATTGTTTCAATATTGTATTTCTTAGCGGAAACATTTTTTTGACCATCTGTCACATATGGACCATATTTTCCAATTTTGAATACAATATTTTCACCCAATGTTTTTTCTTTGATTTCGCTTTTCACTTCATTTGAATTTTCATCAGATGTATTTTGCGTATCATCAGATAATTTCATAGTATAATTACACGTTGGATAATTACTGCATCCAATAAATGGACCAAATTTAGATAATTTTATACCCAAATCAGCCCCACATTTTGGACATTTATTATCGCCATCTTTGAATAAATGAAAACGCATAAATTCATTTATATTTTCAATAATATCGGATGTTTTTACACCGCGCGCCAATTCGATAATTTCATTTGTTGGTGTCCAAAATGATTTAAGTGATGATAATTTATCGCTTTTGCCATTTGATACATCATCCAAAGTATCTTCTGTTTTCGCGGTAAAATTCACATCAACCAAATCTTTAAAATAATTTGATAGATAAGATACTAAAACCCAACCAGAAATAGTCGGATGAAAACGATGTTGTTTATCTTGTTCAACATATTTTCTGTCCACGATTGTTGACATAATCGTTGCATACGTCGAAGGACGGCCTATGCCAAGTTCTTCAAGTTTTTTTACAAGTGATGCCTCTGTAAATCTGGCTGGCGGTTGAGTAAAATGTTGTTCTGTTTTCAAAGATTCAATTTGAATTTCATCATTTAA
>Ga0310786_10007428_pt1 | contig 14295 bp, 15 predicted proteins | sample AusTroGonzalo_MG_FD_203881 | JGI IMG/M metagenome (GOLD analysis project Ga0310786, IMG submission 203881) | Bovine rumen microbial communities from tropical cattle in Woodstock, Queensland, Australia - Gonzalo_03 (v2) (version 2) | ecosystem: Host-associated > Mammals > Digestive system >... | reverse complement strand
AAGAGATATCAGTATTTTTTTCATTTTACCTGTCATTATCCGCACCTCCTGATGTTGATTTTTTTCTTTTGATAATTACCGCGACTGTGCAGACAATCATAGCAGCCGCAACCATACAGATAACAACCACGATACTGCCGCTGCTGAAAAGCGAAGCGACAATCGGCGTGTCAACGGTTTTCTCCGGATTGAACGAAACATTTTTGCTGTTTTCAATCTTAATATATCTTGTCTGGTATTCGCTTATTTCCTTTGCTACGGTTTTCCCTTCCGCAGTTACATATATTTCAGAGCCCTTATACAGACCGGGATTGGAGATATATGAGTCCTTGGTGAGGAGAACATTGCAGGCCGCATAATTGCCGCCGCCGCTGTTTCCGTTTGTGTTGTTCTTGATTGTACACAGACCCTTTGCGCCGATGGCGGCCTTATTGGCATAGATTGCGCCGCCTTCTTTTGCGTTGTTTTCGGTTATGGTTACATCGGTAAGTCCGATTAAACTTCTATCCAGGTCTCCGGCAAAAATCGCGCCGCCTCTGCCGTTGTCCGCGTGCTGATTCTTCATGTCGCAGGAAAACAGCGTAACGGTTCCCTTGCCCTGAACGTAAACTCCGCCGCCGTTCTGAGAAGCGCTGTTGCCTCTGAATTTGCAGGTCCTTAAATCGCAGGAGCTGTTATCGTTGTTGCCGACCCATACGGCGCCGCCGTTTTTCGAAGCGTCGTTGTCAATAAACTCTGTTTTGCCGACAATCGCGCGCGAGCCGCCGAGTACATAAATACCCGCGCCCCACTGCGCAGAATTTTTCTTTAAGGTGCAGCCGTTCATATATACGGCATAATCGTTGCTGCTGACGTACAAAGCGCCGCCGTCGGTACCCGCTTTGTTATTCAGAAAAGCCGTATTGTTAATCTCAAGCGCCGAATTATTGTTATTCATAATTGCGCCTGCCTTTTCGGGGCTGACATTATTGCTGAATTCCGAATCGCTGACAACGCATTCGGAATAATAGTTGTTGAAAAGACCGCCGACATGGCCGCTTGCGCTGTTGCCTGTTATTTTACAGTTTGTAATAACGGCTGTTGCTCTTTTAAAGTAAATACCGCCGCCGTACTTTGCGGTGTTGTTTCTGACAGCGCAGTTCTTTATTTCAAGATTTGATTTTTCGTGGCCGTATATTCCGCCGCCGTCGGTACCTGCGGAGTTTCCGGAAACAGTCATCTTGCTGATAACCGCCTTGCAGTCGCCGTCAACATAAATTCCGCCGCCGTAGTTTGCGCTGTTATCTGTTAAAAATCCGCCTGTGATTTCCAATTTTGCGTTAAACCCGCCGTAGTTTCTGGTTAAAATACCGCCGCCGTCTTTGCTCGCGCGGTTGCCCGTAACCGTGCCGCCTTTGAAAACAAGTTCGCCGTGGTTGCAGATGCCGCCGCCGTTCACAGAGTTGCCGCCGGTGATTTTTCCGCTGTTATTTCCGCTGCTGTCGATAACAGTAAGCCTGCTGTATGCCTCCACGCGTAAAACTCCGCCCCGGTCAGCCGACTTGCTCATATGCCTGTCAAGGGTGAATCCGTTAAGGTCGATTGTAACATAACGTGCGTTTGAAATAATTATTTCTTTATCTGAGCCGGACGCGACAAGATCCTGCGATAAGATTACATTCTTAGCCGAGCCGCTTTCAATATCGCTTTTAAGCTCGCTCCAGGTTGAATAAAGCTTGTCATCTCTGACCTTTGTAGGCAATACCCGGAAGAAGTCTGATGTGTCCTCCCTGTAAAAGCTGTTGCCGTAGCTGCCGTAATCATATCCGGTCTGGCCGGGGGCGGTGTTGTTGAAAAGGGTAAAACCGATGATATAGACATAACCGCCTTTTGAGGAATAAATCGCGGCTCCCTTATTGCCGGCCTTATTGCAGCTGATGCTTGCATCCGGTTTGTTTTCCATTTTTTTCAGTGATGCTCCATAGCATATATAAAATGCTCCGCCGTTTTCGGTAGCGGTATTGTTTCTGATGATACCGCCGGCCAGGGTAAGAGTAGTGTTTACTCCGCAGTAAATACCTCCGCCGTACTTCGCGGTATTGTTATCAATAACACCGCCTTTTATTGTGGCGTTGCCGCCGTTGAGAAAAATGCCGGCGCCTTTGTCTTCACTTTTATTTCCGGTTATTGAGCCGCTCTCAAAAATCAGCGTGCCGTAAACATATATGCCCGCGCCGTTATAAGTCGCCCAGCCGCCGGTGATTTTTCCGCTGTTATTGCCGCTGCTGTCTTTAACCGTCAGGGTAGCGCCTTTGTGAACAACTATTACCTGACCTGTGCCGTGCGCCGACGAGCGGTTTCTTGACAGGGTGTATCCGTTCAGATCAAGCACAACGTTCTTATCGCGTATCTGAAGGGGAGCGGTGACCGAGCCCGGCGCAATAATATCCTGCGTCAGCGTGAATTCGGTCTTGTCACTTTCGCTTATCGCTTTCTGCAGTCCGTCCCATGAAGTGTATTCCGCCTCGGCGCCCGTAACAGGAATTGCGGGCACAACACTCAGCACAAGCAAAAGCGTGAGCACAAGCAGTAAAAATGTTTTACACCGTTTTTTCATACTCTCTAACCTCAAAAAATAAAATTTTAGAAAATAAGTTTTTGAATAATCTGCGGCTTATACAGGAAAAATACATATACTATCCGCTATTCTAAAAATAATTTAACATATAGGGTGACGAAAAGGTGACAAATAATGAGCGATTAAAATAATGACCGTGCAGCGCGGCAAAACGTTTAACGCCTTAAAAATCAACGGTTTTAAATATGTTTAATGATTTTAGATGTGCTTTTATAAAAATCTATAAAAATTATATTAAACACAATTTTTTGTAATTGTGTTAAATTCTTTGATTATCGCCTTTGGCCCCTCAATCTTTATCTTTCCACCATATCCCAGCACCCAGCCAAAAAATGTGGGCGAGATTTCTGTGGTTACAAACGCTTTGAAATGTTCATTATCTACCTTCTCTGTTTTAAGTTTTGTACCGAATTTATCTATTATTCCGTACATAACATCCTTATGGCAGAAGAGGACAACTTCGGATTCATAGCCGGAGAGCATTCTTGTCTGCTCGGCAAACTTTTTAGCGCTGAATGACTTTGGCTCGGGAACGGCATCCATCACAGTTATTGAAAGAGAGTCAACCTTGTCAATTCGGAAAGTTTTTACTATTCCTTCCTCATCTTCAAATCCGGCGAAGTAATACTTGCCGTCATCTATTACCATAGCATAAGGGGACACATAGTATTTCTTGTTTCCTTTATGTTCTTTTTTACCTTCAACGGTGTAGTCAAAATACTTAAATGATATTTTCTTTTTTTCAGTTATTGCTTTTGATATCTTGTTTGCATTCTTTATAACATTGCTGTTCTTGGTTTTTACCGAAGCATCAATAAAAGCGGGGGAGTTTAATCCTTCCCTTGCGCTCGGTCCGACGAAAGACTCAAACTCTGAAATGAACTCCTTAGCTTTTTTATCGGAAATGAAGTAGGAAGCGCGGACAGCATCACAAAGCATCTTAACTTCGGCCTCGTTAAAAAAGCGCCTGGTAACATAGTAGCGATTCTGAATGCTGCGGTCGTGCTCGATATCGAAGAATCCGATAGAGTTCAGCATCTCTATATCCTTGGCAAGTGTCTTCCTGTCAGGATTAAAACCGAGACCTTGCAGATACTTCTGCATATCCACGATAGTTGCATAGTGCTCCTTGTCGGTTTTATCCCAAAGGTATTTCATCAGTTCAATAAGTCTTATCTGGTTTTGTTGTTTTTCCATAAAAATACCCCATTATGTATTTACTTGAATATTATAACAAGTAAAAATAAGGATGTAAAGAAAAAATTTGAAGATTTTTGCGAGAATGTGGTCATAATTCCCCACCTTGAAAATTTTCTTTGAAAACCTATTGACACGAATAATTGTTTGATGTACAATACAACCACAACAGGCAACGACCCGTTGCGGGTTATGAGCAAAAAAACTCCTGCCCAATTAAGAGCAGGAATTATGCATAATACAGTAGTTTCTTAAAAATCGCAAACTATATCGTTTTGAATTGGATACTTACCATTTACTTTTTTGTTAAGTATTTCTACTGCATTAGCAATAAGGGCTTTTAACTCTTGACGTGTTTCTTCATCAGGGCACCCTACGTAGCTAAACTCTTGTTTGGTGTCAATGAAGAAAGTATCATACAAATCGCTGACTGCCATAAAAGCATCTGTCAGTTCCTTGTCGTCCTTCCATTCGGGTGGATTATCATTATCAATAATTTCGTCATCTTCATTGTAAAGCCACACACAATATGTGTTGTACTCTAGCATTAATCTAATCTTACTAATCATATTTATTCCTCCTTTAAACTTTTGGGATTAGCACCAACAATATAGCCGTTGCTACCAACTTGAACTGCTATCCGTTGAGTCTGTCCATTATAGACGAATTCATAAACAGCACGAGGATTACGCTTTCCCTGAGTTCCAACAACATTGCCTTGATAAACTGCTTCTAGAACATAGTCTGGTATTTCTTCATTTGAAATACCCTTGCCGTTGAATTCATGCCCATGTTCATTAATAATGTGTTGAAGCCCAGAACTTTGATTTCCAGTTTCAAGCCAAACAATTTTACCCGATGGAACTTTCGTAATCATAACAACTTTGTCGGGCGAAATTTTTTCTCCATTAGCTATAACTTCATTTATTAAGGCTTGTCCTTCTCCGCTAGTGCCAGAAAAGAGATGTGAACTTCCTTTACTCATAGTGACGACCTCCTTTTCGTGAAGGCCGATGCTGTCTGACTGGGATAAGATAATACTATGATACCCATATCCCTAAGCTTGTCAAAGCAAGGATAATTGGCAGATCCATAGACAATAATAGTATGAGGTTTAAGCTTCTCAACCATTTTGAAGAGGCCGTCTTCAAAACGATTTCTGTCTGCAAGTTTGCGCGGATTTCCGCCGACAGTTCCAATAGCGACAATGCTGTTTACAGGAATACCCTCAAAACAATAATCATATGTTTCGGGTGTTCCCCAGCGAACATTGTTGATTACCGCAATTTCGTTCTTTCCGAGCCAGTAACCCATCAATCTCATTCGGTAAGTCGCATAAATCTTGATTGGCTCAGGAAAATCCTGGTAGGTTGAAAAGTCAGGCGTTATAACCCCGGCAAAATGACAAAGAACTTTTATCGCCTGTGCGGAATCGTGCCAGATGCCTCTGGAACCATCGAACTTATAATCATCTATGTAGAAGCAGACGAAAGCATTTTGAGCAAAATCATATTCTTTGACAGTTATATGCTTTTTGTAAATGCTCTTTGCATCTTCCCAGGTAATAATGGAATTAGGCACATCGGTTGCGGTAGTCGGGCAGAACGGGATGTCATGTTTCCCGAAAACGGCACCTTCAGCCATATAGGCATTCCAGATGTCTTTTAAGCCCGGTCGGATTGGGTTAATTATAGCATCTTTTTTAGGTTCAATCAACATAAAGATCGACCTCCTTTAATATTAATTTAAAGTCGCTGCTATATCTCGACTTCATCTGTAATATTAAAGGTTTCAGCCACAAAAATCGTTCCTGAAAGGTTGCGAGGAAGGTTGCGATAAGTTGCTATTATATTTTAGATTGATTATTTATTTTTGAGGTGAATATGTTTAACTTCAATTCTGTTGTAAAAACATTTAAAAAATATGTTATTAATCAAAGAGTTTCGGATAAAGATTTTATAAACGACTATCTTGGAAATATCGTTGTTGCTGCAAGTCTCAACAACAAGAATGGCGAAGAGATTTATCTCGATAAATCAAGGGTGAGTGAACTTATAAATGGCAAAGCTGATGTTCCGGTTAGGATTAAGGCATCAGTTTCAAATAAGATATATGATCAAGATCTTAAAGAAAACATCGGGTATTTTTTGGATGAAAACATTGATCCTAACTCCAGAAATGTCCTTCGAGAAGAACTAATTAATCTTTTAAAATCAGACCCGATTATTTCTACTGATACAAAGCTAAAAATTGAAAATTCAGAAGAAGATTTTTGGCTACTGATTTATAAGGAGTCTTTGAAAGCGAATAATCAAATGGCTTCTACAAGCGTAAAACTATGGAAAAGAGGTTTAAGTTCTTTTGATGTAGTAGCCGGAGATATATTTAGATACTCTTTTAATAGCAAGCGAAAAGAAACAACAATAACTGTTATACCAGTCAATACATCTTTTGATACTCACATCTCGAGAAAGTATGAAAACGATAAATACCCGATTATTTCTGAAAAAACATTGCATGGTCAATGGCTAGACAGAATGATTAAAAGCGGCGCCGAGGAAGATGATATTTACGCTTCAATTATTAAATATTTAACTACTAAAGGTATTAATCCATCTCACAAAAGCGCCTCTGATAATGCAAAAGCTGATTGTTATCCAATTGGAACTATTGCGATTTGTGAGCACAAAGATAATATATTCTACCTTGTTGCCGTCTCGGAGTTTGATTTAAAAAACAATGCCCATGGAACAGCTGAAACTATAAAAGAATCAATAAATTCTATTTTAAAAGAATATGATGAAACGGGGCAAGGGTATGATTTATACATACCGCTATTAGGGACAGGGCATTCAAGGGCAAACCTTTCATACCAAGAGTCTTTTAATTTGATTAAAAACTGCATAAAAGAAAATACAAATATTATTCAAGGGAAAATCACACTTGTGATAAAGCCTGATGAATTTAACACTTTAGATATTGGATGGTGATAATATGTATAGAACAAGGACTTATATTGCTGCAGACTGGGACGAAGATAAAGAGGTTGTTGATAAGCTTAGGCAATGGAACGACAGTGATTATTGGTCGTTATCATTTACAGATGCTCATGATCTCACTCAGGCCAGAGATACCAGTGACTATTGCAATATAAAAAGGTCGCTTGCAGAGAGAATGAATGCATCAAAAACATTTGTTCTTATTGTTGGAGCAAAGACGAAGATTATAAGAAAAGGTGGATGCCAATATTGCGATGATTATTCTTCCTATTACGGAAAGTGTAACAAAAATCATTATGTAGACTATCGTAGTTATATTGAATATGAATGTGAAAAGGCAAAAAATGACGATTTGAAAATAGTTGTTATTTACAATTATGCAAATGTTGATAAATCAAAATGTCCAGATGTTTTAAAAAATGAAGGCACTCACATTCCAGCCTTTTATTATGATAATGGCATAAAAAAATGGTGTTATTATTCAATTAAAGAAGCCTTGCAAGACGATTGATAAACATGAACGGAGGGGCTTTATGCTGAAGAAAAATCCAATTCTTAAGCGACAAATAAAGGAATTCATTGATAATTTCTATCGTGAAGAACATCGATCTCCTTCATTTCGTGAAATAGGAATAAGATTCAATATTAATAAAACAACCGCTTATCGATATATACTTGAAATGTCAGAAGAAGGTTTGGTTAAATATGATGGGGAATCTATCATAACCGATGTTATTTCTAAATGCATTTCACCTTCTAAAGTCAGTGTACCGATAGTTGGTGCAATAGGTTGCGGCGATCCTACTACTGAAGAAGAGAATGTTGAGGAATATGTCAATCTTCCTGAGTCTGTATTCGGTAAAGGCGACTTCTATATCCTCCGCGCTTACGGAGACTCAATGGTCGATTCGGGTATTGAACCCGGCGTTCTCGTGGTTGTTGACAAAAATGCAAAACCGAAAGTCGATGACATCGTCGTGGTTCTGAATGCCGACAATGAAAATACTCTTAAACAGTATAAAGGAAAGAAAAATGGCAAATACATATTTGCCTATATGAACGAAGAAAAATATCCCGGCGAAACAATAGAGCTTGATTCTTTCGTCTGTCAGGGAGTCGCAAAACATATGATTAAACATTTCTAAAAAAGTAATACGCCACACGGCGTTTGCTCAGCTGAAGCAGCATAACTCGAGTAACTGTTGCCAGGCGAAATAATAAATATTGCATAAGTAAAGGTTTAAGGAGTGTGATTTTATGAAAGACAGAGCAATATTTGATTTGGATACTTATGACAATACTTTGATGTTCTGCAACAACTGCGCCAATATCCTGACGGTGTTTTTCAACGTTGACGGTGTCGGCAAAGTTCACTGCCCGAAATGCGGATGTGATATGAGAGTAACCCGTTTCAGACGGAACCTCAGAACCGAATTGTATCCTCCGAAGGGATATACCTTTATTGATATTCCGGGCTGTGTTCATTTCAATACAAAAACCGGTTGATATCTTATACAATCGAATAAAGAAAGACGGTGCTTTAAACGGTATGGTAACCGGCGAGGCTGATTTTACAGCTGACGGACGCGAAGTAAATCCATAAAACGCATTGCATTCGCCGCCGACAAGGTTAATACCAGACATACGTGGAAACGCCCTCGGCAGAAACAGACGACCTACGGGTTGAATTCTGTTCTCTGTTGGGGGCGTTTTGTTTTTTATCACGGATGAATAAATAAAAGGAGGAATAACAATGTTTGACACATCATAACCTGCACTTCATTACCGTAACAAATTTATAATGAAAAGAGGCGAAAAATATAGAAGCTGCATTAAAAGAAATGACCGTTCCCGATATGCCTGATGGCGCAGGCACGGAACAGTCACCTAAAACTAACAAATATAATATAGCACAGGACGATGATGATTGCAACCCTCTTTCTGAAGTGAAGATTTATCTCGCGGAAAAGGATAAGAGAGAGGCAGGATTTGTTCCGGCAAAGCCGTGTCTGTCTGTCACCAACCTTAACGACCTTTACAGCTACTCGTTCAAAGGCACTCCGCCGATTATCGAAAACTTCCTTTATCCGGGAGTTCAGATTCTCGCGGGCGCGCCGAAGGTAGGCAAGAGTTTTCTTGTGGGCCAGATCGCGTACCACGTGAGTATGGGTATTCCGTTCTGGGGTATGAAGGTTACCCAGGGTAACGTTCTTTATCTTGCCCTTGAAGATGATCTCAGCCGCCTTCAGAAAAGAATGAGCACAATGTTCGGAGTGGAAGGAACCGACAAACTGGATTTTGCAATTAACGCAGGCACGATAACAGACGGACTTGAAACTCAGCTGGAGCATTATCTCGGAGGCCGCCCGAACACGAATCTTATCATTATCGATACTCTGCAGAAGGTAAGAGAGAATACTCACGAAGGATACAGCTACGCCGGCGATTACGAAGTCATTTCGAGACTCAAACAATTTGCCGACGCAAACAAAATCTGTATTCTCCCTGTTCATCATACCAGAAAGCAGAAGGCAACCGATATTTATGAAATGATATCGGGCACAACGGGAATACTCGGCTGCGCGGACGGAGCGATGGTTCTCACAAAAGAAAACCGTACCGACAACAACGCCGAACTCTCAATTGTCGGCAGAGATATGCCGGACCAGAAACTGCTGCTTGTGAGAAACACCGAAACTCTCTGCTGGGATATGACTGAACGCGAAGTTGAAACTTTCGAGACAAGGATTGATCCCGAGCTGATGAAGATTGTAAATCTGATAACGGATGATAATCCCGAGTGGATCGGAACTCCGAGCGACCTGATTGAAGAATCCGGAGCCGTCATACCGGTAAACATGATAACCAAGACGCTCAACGTCAACTCTTCCGAACTTAAAAACCGCTTCAATATCAACTATATCAGCGGAAGAACGAGCGTCAGCAGATGGATCCGTCTCTATCGTGATACGCCCGAAAATGACAGCAATGACAGCAATGACGGCTTAAATGGTACCCCAAAACAGCTGTCACAGCCGTCACAGCCGTCATAAAAAATGAAATTATTAACAACAAGGAGGAATAATTTTGAATCCCAAAATACAGAAAATTGAGGAAAGTATTCTGAAAAACAATCAGAGAATTTCCGATTGCAAAGCAAAAATATCCGAACTGCAGAAACGCAATGCCGAGCTTGAAGCGGAAAAAGCCGCGGCGAAGGATGATGAGATTCTCGCCTTTATGCGAGAGAACGGCAAGAGCATCGACGATCTTAAGAGAGCTTTCGCGAAGCGCAACATTTCCGAACCGGAAGGAATAAACCATGTCCAGAGACGCGAAGAGTCAGATTAATGAGCTTTCTTCCGAGCAGGAAGCAAACGCGAAAAAGCTGAGGATGTATCAGGATAAGGTCAAAGCCCTGGAAGCGAAAGAGGAACTGCTGACTAAAAAAGGCAGAAACAAATTTATATTTTCTCTCGGACTTAAGGCCGAGAAATGTATTCCCGATGCGGAATACCTTACCGATGAGGAGCTGCGTATCATATTCAATTACGCATTTGATATGCCGGAGGTAAAGAAACTTATAGCACGGTTCTCTGCGGAGAACAGGGAATTACGGAAATAAACCCATAGCAACCTGTTGCTATGCGCAATTATACACCGAAGGTGCCATTGCGCCCTGAAGGGGACGTTCGGCTCCGCTCACTTACAGACAAAGGGCTGACGCCCCTTCGCAACAGGTGTTGCTACCCCATATTATATTACAAGGAGATGATTCATATATAGCGTGTCCGCATTTTAAAATTACAATCAGAAACCGCATGAGTTCCTCCGCCCTTGCCGGCGCCGCTTACGCCGCGGGTGAAAAACTCTTCAGCGAATATGAACAGCGGTTTAAAGATTATACAGATAAGAAGCCCGAGGTTCTATATTCCGAAATACTTCTGCCTGCCAATGCTCCCGAAAAGTTTTATGACAGAGCTACACTATGGAACTCAGCCGAGTCTGTTGAAACAAGTTACAATTCTCAGCTTGCGAGAAATATTGTTGCCGCTCTTCCGAATGAAATTCCGAAAGAGCAGCTGCCGGAACTTGTGAGAGAATTCTGCAATGAGCAGTTTGTGAAAAAAGGAATGTGCTGTGATTTTTCAATTCACGATAAAGGCGACGGCAATCCTCACGTGCATATACTTCTCACTCTCAGGTCGCTGAATGAAAACGGAGAGTGGATGCCGAAGTGCAGAAAAGAATATGATCTCGATGAAAACGGAGAAAAAATAAAATTGCCTTCCGGCGAATTCAAAAGCCACAGAGTTGATTTAACCGACTGGAACAAAAGAGAAAACTGTGAACTCTGGCGCAGCGAATGGGCGAAGATACAGAATAAGTATTATGAAAAAAATAATATAGATGTACGTATCGATTTACGCTCATACGAGAGACAGGAGATTGACAAGCTTCCGTCTGTTCATCTCGGACCTTACGCATCCAATCTTGAGAAAAACGGAGAGAAAACCGAACTCGGAAATTTCAACAGAGCCATTGAGGAACACAACAAAGAAAAAATGACTCTGCTTGAATTAATCGGAAAGATTAAATCGGTCATTTCGGAAATTGCCGATAAGCTTCGCAGGCTCAGAACAAATTCAGTCAAAGAACCTACACTTACGGAAATACTTATCGATTATCTTGAAATCCGCAAGAGCGGGAGAAGCGACTGGGGCTTTTACGCGAAAAGAAACTGCACGATAAAAGATCTCAAGGAAGTTTCAGCGGCTATAGTATTTCTGAGCAATAACAATCTGAGGACCGTCAAAGATCTCAGACGGATAATAGATTCCGCAGACAAAAAGGAAAAGATCCGCAAAGAGATGAAAGACACAAAACAGATTATTCTGAAACTCAGGGATATTTATGATACCGAGGATACTTACGGCAAGTATCTGAAATCATTTTTCAAAGACGGTTACTACAAAACCCACAAGGAACAGATTGACAGATACCGTAAAGCCGAAAAATATCTAAAGAGCCGCGGTTACGATTCGCTGACAAATATTGAGCCGTTTGAAGCAGAATATGACCGGCTCAAGGCTGAATACAAATCATTCGGAGATGATGTTCCCGAAAAGAACAGCGATAAATACAAAGAAATGTATCGCATCAGCAGAATTGTTTCAACCGTGCTTGACGATATGGATCTCAAAGACCAGGGTAATCAGCCCGAAAAACAAAAAGAAACACCTCTCGAAATGCTTGAAAGACACAAGCAGGAAATCAAGCAGAGAGACGCAGAAAAGGCTAAAAATAAAAACAGGGGCAAAACCTATGCCCCGGAAAGGTGAAAAATATGGAAAAAAGAATAAGAACAGTCAATACTGCTTTTGAAGAAATCAAAGCAAAGGATCCCAACAGTGCCATTACAAAAACGGCTATAAGAAGGCTGCTCAGTAACGGCATTATTCCCTCAATAAACATCGGCAACAAGGTTATTTTCAACATGGATGATCTGGAGAATATCCTTGCCGAAGTAGGCTGAAAAGCGGTTATGTTTATTGATAATTATATAAAAATATGTTATTATAAGCGTAATCGTGGCAGCATGATATACGCCGGGAGGAATTAAATAATGGCGTATTATAAAAAGCGAAAAGGTTATTATGAACTGCGCGCTTATGACGGCAAAGACCTTAACGGCAAGCCGATTATGCGCTACAGAACCTTCAGGCCTCCGGAAGGCCTTACACAGAATCAGCTGAATGTTCTGCTTGATGAACAGCTCGAGGAATTTGAAAGAGACCTCAAAAAAGAGAACCGCATAAACGGTTACTCGACTTTTGAAGAGACAGCCGATTTTTGGATGGAAACCAACGGCAAAAACAGATTGGCTCCGAAAACCTATGAGAGATACAACGAATTGCTTTATCGCATTTACCATTCTCCTATAGGTAAGACGAAAATCAAGGATATTGATCCCCAGGCACTGAACTGGTTTTATCGTGAGTTGGCAAAACCGGGAGCAAACAGAAAAACCGGTGAAGGACTTTCGGCAAAGACCATCCGTGAACACCATAACGTTATATCAAGAATACTTGAAGCGGCGTGGAAATGGGGAGCAATAAAGGAAAATGTCGCCAGAAGAGCCGATCCGCCTTCGGTAAGGCATAAAGAAATTGACTGTATGAACGAAGACGAAGTCGCAGATGTTCTCAAACTTCTGGAAGAAGAGCCTATACAGTACAGAACGATGATAACACTGTTAATAATCTACGGATGCCGTAAAGGTGAGCTTTGCGGACTTGAATGGAAAGATATCGATTTCAAAAAGCGTGTCGTTCATATCAGGCGTTCCTCGCAGTATGTCAACAAGCAGATAATCACGAAGGAACCCAAAACCGAGAAGAGCAAACGTGAAGTTTCAATGGACGGTTATTCTGCCGCTCTGATGCAGGAATATAAAAAGTGGCAGGATGAAAAACGAATTGAAGCTGGAAGTCTTTGGACTGAAACGGACCGCCTCTTTACCAAAGCGGACGGAACACCTATTCATCCCGATACTGTCGGAGACTGGTGGGATAAGTTTCAGAAGAAATACAGCCTTACACATCATTCCCTTCATTCGCTCAGGCACACAAGCGCATCTATTCTTATTGCGAATGATACGGATGTTGCTACTGTATCCGGCAGACTCGGTCATGCAAACGCAACAACAACCCTCAAGATTTACACTCATCAATTCAAGACGAGGGATGCATCCGCGGCGGCAATGATGGGCAACTTTGTAGAATCCGCACTCGGCATTCAGCCTCCTGAGCCGATACAGCCCGTTTTCACTGTAATTAAAGGCGGACTTGAGGCGAAATACGGTTAAATAGTGGTGAAATATGTGGTAAACGGTCGAAAAAATGCTTTCTTCCGTTTGCCACGACACCTGAGAACCGTTTAATCACAAGGGATTGTAAAAAATCCCTTTTCAAAAACCTCTGATTTGACCTCCGGGTTTTTACCGAAAAAGGTCAGAAAAAAAGAAAAACCGTCCTTCAGAACGGCTTAAAAAATGCTGTTGAACCTACGGAAAGGCCTATAACGCCTTGATTCTCCGAAACCGACAAAAATTGACGATGTTTCACGATGCAAAAAGCAGTTGAACATCGTTAAAAAGCCAAAATAGTGGTGAAAATTGTGGTATTTCGGTCCGAAAAAAAGAATCACCGCCGATGCTTAAAACCTGCGAAGTCTTAAGTATCAACGGTTTTCCTTTGGTTGCGGAGGGAGGATTTGAACCTCCGACCTCCGGGTTATGAGCCCGACGAGCTACCAACTGCTCTACCCCGCGATATGTTGTATTGATATTATACACGATATCCGCGAAATGTCAAGCGTAAATTTGAAATAATAAGAATTGCAGTATCCGCGATGATTAAAGAAATCAAGCAAATTAGTCATAAGGTTCAAACAGAAAACTGTTTTAATTGAAAATTCCCC
>Ga0310786_10007427_pt1 | contig 14296 bp, 10 predicted proteins | sample AusTroGonzalo_MG_FD_203881 | JGI IMG/M metagenome (GOLD analysis project Ga0310786, IMG submission 203881) | Bovine rumen microbial communities from tropical cattle in Woodstock, Queensland, Australia - Gonzalo_03 (v2) (version 2) | ecosystem: Host-associated > Mammals > Digestive system >... | reverse complement strand
TCACGCCGCCCCCCCTCAGCGGTCTTTGCCCGACGAACCGGAAATCCGCCCCGCGGCCGTTTTGCCAATGTTTGGCAAAAACCGGGAAAATTTGCCAAGCATTGGCAAAACGGCAAAATCGCGCGGCTACTTCACTCCGCGGTCATCACCTTGAAATAATCGCAGACGCGCGTGACGGAATCCGGCACGGGTACCGTCGAAAGCCAGCAGGCGCGCGAGTCTTCGTCTGCGGGGTCGAAACCGTGCATCCCGTTGAGCGGCTTGACGCCCATGTCGCTCGGAACGAACTGCCAACCCGTTTCCGCGAGGTAGATCGCATCGCCGAACTTCTTGTCCTCCCGCCAGATGCCGTGGTGTCTCATTTCTTCTTCTGTCAGCCAGTGGCCGCGGAACCCCGCGAACGCTGCCCGGACCTTTTCCTCCGCGCCGGGCGCGAGCCACCAGAACCGCGCCATCGTCGAGTCGATGGCGCTCGCGTAATCTTTTCCCCAGGCGAGGCCGGTCGCCGCCAGCGCCGCGGGCGCGTCCTGCGTCCCGCGGAGCGGCGTCATCCCGTGGTCGGAAAAGACCGTCAGCTCGAACGGCCGCCCGCCCGCCGCGAGCGCGGCGTGGAGGGCGCGGATCGACTCCGCGTAGCGCGCGACCTTCGGGGCGAGCACTTCGTCGCGGCCCGCGTTGTCGTGCTGGAGCGCGTCGAACGCCGCGGAATAGACGAACGCCCGGTCCACGGCGCCGCGCCGGAACGCCGCCTCCGCCTCGCGGAAATTTTCCGCCTCGCTTTTCCGCCAGTCGGAGATGAGCCACCGCCGCCCCTGCGCGGTCCACGCATCGGCGAGATTCGGGACGGATTCGAGCCCGCCGGGCGCGAAAAGGTTGCGCTTTTCGCAGTAGTCGAGCTTCGGCAGGCGCTCGACCGGAACGCCGTAGAGCTGGAAATAGCCCGTGAAACCGTAGAAGCGCTTGACGAGCCGCGAAAGCACGTTGCGCACCCGCCCGCGGTTCCAGAACGACCGCGGCCGCAGCAGCGGCGCGAGGAACCGCATCGCCTTGAACGGGCTTTTTTCCGGCGCCCACTCGTAGAACGCGAGGTGGCCGTGCACGTCGGGCCGCACGCCGCTCAGGATGGTCGGGATGGCCGTGCAGCTGTAGCCGAACTGCATCTCGACGCCCCTCCGGTGCGGCAGCAAATCCCGGAGAAACCCGTATTTCTCCACCTGTTTCCACCCGAGCGCATCGACGAAAACGAACGCCTTGACCGTATCCGCTTGTTTCATGGCGGGATCTCCTCCAGCGCGCGCGCCAGCGCCGCGACATCGCCCGGCGGCACCAGCACCGCCTTGCCGCCGCAGGCTTCCGGCAATCCGCCGACATCGCTCGCGACGACGCGCCGCCCCAGCGCGACCGCTTCCGCCGCGACCAGCCCGTAGGGCTCCGGCCAGATGCTCGGTGCCACGACGCACCGCGCCGCCGCCATCCAGTCCTGCACGTTCTCCACGAACCCGTGCCAGCGGACCCGCTCCCCCAGCCCCAGCCTCGCCGCCAGCGACTTCAGTTCCGCCTCCAGGTTGCCCGTGCCGACCACGTCCAGCGTCCGGGAAACGTCCAACAGCGCCATCGCCGGCAGCAGGATCTGCAAGCCCTTCCCCTTGAGCAGTTGCCCGGCAAACAGCAAATCCACCGGCCGCCCCAACGGCGAAACGGCCCCCAGGCGGATTTCCGGCGGCACGACTTCGATTTTTTCCGCCGGAAGCCCGTTCGCCACCATCCGCTCCTTCATGAACCGCGAAATGACGACGAGTTTCCGGAAGCGCGACAGGATTTCCTTCCGCCGCGCCTGCGCGAACACCCGCCCCAGCGCCCCCTTCCAGTCCCGGCAGACCGGTGCGCAGAACAGGCACGGCCAGACCGCGCCGGGCCGTTCGCAGTGGTGCCCGAACGGCGTGTAGGCGTGCCGCCTCGGGCAGATCGCCTCGTGGTCGTGGAGATACGCCACCGTCTTCTCCGGCGGGAACGACGCCAGCATGCCGATGTCGCTGCACTTGTGCACGACGATCTCGTCGCACCGCGCGATCGCCTCCGCGTCCGCCCCGGCCACCAGCGACACCTCGTGCCCCTCCGCCCGCAGCCGCGCCGCGTGCCGCTCCGCGAACGTCTCGATGCCCCCCTTCCCCTCCGCCTTTTCCGCAACCAACAGGATATTCATCCTGCCGGCTCCTCCCGCGTTCCGCGCCAGTGCGCGACGTGCTTCACCAGCCGCCGCACCGGTGCGCCCGGGATTTCCCGCCAGCTGCGCGGATGGCGCACCAGGTGCGCCCAGTCCCGCAGCGTCGCCGCCCCCGCCCCCGCCAGCTCGCGCGCCAGCGACGGCCGGTCGCCGAAAATCGCGCGCGCGTCCGCCCCTTCGAGCCGGAAACGCACCGCCAGCTCGCGCAGCGTGTAGTTGTGGGAATGTTCGACGCGGGCCCCGGGGCAGTACACCACGCGCAGGGGATTTTCCGCGCGCCGGGAATTCCGCCACGCCCATTCGACGTCCTCGGAAATGCGCAACCGCTCGTCGAACGGGGATTCGAGGATCAGGCGCCGCCACGTCGCGGCGCTGGCGATCGAAAAGAAGAAGCGCCAGGTCGCCTGCACCCTGCCGTCGCCGAACGCCCGCTCCTGTTCCCGCCGCACCGTCGCGAGCGCGCCGGCGCGCGCCAGCTGGTTGGCGAAGGTCGCGCGCGGCGATTCCGGCGCCTCCAGGAGGGGCGCGACCAGTTCGCGCAGCCAGGAGCGGTCCAGCGGAACGGCGTCGGAATTGTCGAACGCCACGATGTCGCCGTCCACCGCGCGCGCCAGCGCGTTGAGGGTCCGCCCCGGCACGTAGGGCCGCGGCGGCGGTTCGATGAACTTCACGGGAAAGCGGGACGCGACTTCCTTCGTGCGGTCGGTCGAAGCGTCGTCGCAGACGTACACCTCGAACGGCACGGGCGCCTCCTGCGCGAAAATCCCTTCCAGCGTCCGCCCCACCAGCGCTTCGTCGTTCCGCGCCCGCACCACCACGCTGACCCGCGGTTTTCCCGTGCTCACGGCAGCACCCAATAGCCGGGAAGGTCGCGCAGCGCCCTGGCGGGTTCGCGTTGCGGCGGGGGCGGCTTGCCGGAGGGCGAAAGCAGGTAGCCCGTCACGCTCGCCGCCGGCCCGATGGTGTCCGAAACGGTGTACTCGCTCGCGGTGACGGTCTGGTTTTCCATGTTGCTCCAGCGGCGCCAGATGGGCCATTGCGAGGCCCTTTCCTTGTCGCCGCCGAACACCCGCTGGACGATTTTCCACGACAGCCCGTACGTCCACCGGTACGGCGTGATTCCCGGCACGTATTCGGCGATGCCGTCCACGTAGGACGGGAAATCCAGGAACGCCACCGGATACACCTCCCCGAGCCCGCTGGTGAGCGTGCTCCCCATCGGATTGCAGCCGTTGTGGAAATCGTTCGCCAGCGACGCCACCTCCAGGTACTTCGCCTCGCCGGTCGCGCCGTGCGCCGCGACGAGTTTCTGCGCCTGCACGAGGGGATGGGCGCGGCCGTATCCCATCGTGTGGACCCATCCCGTCTGCGGGGCGTGCCACGGCGCGCGGTAGGCGTAGGCGGTTTCCATCTGCTGCAGGACCTCGTCCGCGTTTTTCAGCAGGCGGCGTTTCCAGTGTTCGAAAAAGGAAGCCGCCGCGGGCGGCGTCCCCAGGGCCATCTCCCCGGAAAACGTCAGCGGCCGCCAGGACCACCCGTTGCGGCCCATGGATTCCATCAGGCGCGGCATTTCCGCCTCCAGCGTTTCCAGGTAGCGCCCGTCGCCCGTGAGCGCGTGGAGGTTGAGCGCCGCCTTGACGAGGTGCGTCGCCGGCCATTCCTTGTCCTCGTCCCAGTAGACGACGACGGTCGAAGTGATGAAGCGCCCTTCCTTGCGCCGGACTTCGAACAGCTCCGAACGGGGTTTTTCCCGCATCGCGAAATCCCACGCCCGTTCCGCCGATCCCAGGTACTTCTCCCGGAACCGGCCGTCGCAGCGGACCAGCAGCGCCGCGTGCGCCGCATACGCCAGCGAACTCCGCCGCGTCGCCCGCGAAAGCGCGTAGGGCATCCTGTCGCGCTCCGCCACGTTCCCCGGCCCCGGATGCGCCGTGCTCTCCACCCACGTGCCCACCCCGCCGTCTTCCTGCTGCCCCGCCAGCAGGTGCCGGAGCCCCCACTCCGCTTCGTCGAGGATGTCCGGGATGCCGTTCGCGTTCTCCGGGATCGCCAGCTGCCCGTCCCGGAAATTCCCCGGCCGCATCAGGTAGACCGCGCAGAGGTCGTTGACGATGTCCACGTGCTGCGGCCGCCGGTCGTAGTCGGCCGCGTCGTGCCAGCCGCCGGCCAGGTGCAGCCGCTCCCCGCGTTTCCAATCCGTGTTGTCGCGGATGATGGCGAACCACCCGACGTCCGGCGCCAGTTTCCCCTCGCCGGGCGGGAAGGTGCCGCGCACGACGTTGGTGTGGCACGCGCCGGCCGTCCAGTGGGTGTAGGGCTCCTCCTTCGCGATGCCGCAGCGCTTCTGGTAGAGCCCGCCCATGTGCACCCGGAACGCCGCCTCCGCCGCGCCGCGCCAGATCCGGAAATTCGCGCTCCGCCCCACGCTCGGAATCCGCAGGTAGTATTCCCCTTCCCGCTTCACCTTCGAAAAATCCATCTCGTAGGTCTCTTCCCCCGTGAACGGCACCCCTTCCGGCGTCGTGCCGTCCGGCACCCGGAAAAGCGGCGGCTTTTTGCTGTCCTTGACCACCTTCCCCGTCTCCGCGTCCACCAGCTGCCAGCCCGTCATCGGCTCCCGCGGTTTCCACGGCCCCAGGTCCGGCCCCAGCCACCCGCCGACGTAGGCGAACTTCGGCGCGTCCGGCATGTAGCCGACCTGGTTCACCTTGAACAGCGGGCTCGGCTCCTCCGGGTCGTATCCCGCCGGCGGTTCGTCGTAGGTCAGGAACCGCGCGTGGAGGATGCGCGGCTGCCGCCAGTGGGTCGACTCCCAGCGCCGACCGACGGCCGGCACCACCTTGCGCGCCGCGCGCACCGCCAGCGACGGCTGCGGCGCCGGGGCGAGCGGATCGGCAAGACCCACCGCCATCGGCCAGTAGTTGGATTGTCCGGCCCACGACGCCCCTATGTTCGCGTCGTCCGTCTGTTCGACGGCCGTGAAGGGGTCCAGGAACCGCAGCAACACAGCCGCCACCATGGCATTCGTCAGAATCATGCCCCACTTCTACCCCATCCGCCCGCCCGCCGCAATCGTCCAGTTTCCCCCGCGGGAAACCGCCCCCCGCCGCCCCGTGGCTACGGGCCGTCTTCCGGGGCGGCCGCGCCCGTCCCGGCGCGGGTGCCGTCCGGCTTGAAAACCCGGAAACCGGTGAATGCATCCGTCTGCCGCAGGCCGTGGTCCGAAATGTAGCGGGCGAGATGCCCCTTCATGTCCCACGTGTCCGGCCGGTTGACGAACACCACGTCCGGGGGCGGAACGGATGCGAGCTTTTCCGGGGTCGGGGCGAGAAGCAGCACGGTTTGGCCCGTCGGCACGGCATCCATGCCGTAGATCGAAGCGGTGTTGGCGTCGGCCGCCCACCACACGCATTGCCCTTCCCGCAACGCCTCCGCGGCCATGGCGGCCGCCTGCCGGTAGTTTTCCTTCCCGTGGAGCCCGCTGAAGCGGATCGAAAGCGACGAAATCCCCATCGCCGCCAGCAGCACCGCCACCGCCGCGCGGGCAGCCGCCCGCCGGGTGGCCAGCATCCGGTCCGCCCAGACGGCCGCCACGAAAAGCGCGGCGGGGAAAACGGGCATCACGTGGCGCGCCCGGACCGCCATGTCGTCGACGACCCCGACGACATGCATCGAGAGGATGCCCAGCAGTCCCAGAAGCAAGGGCACGGCATGCGCGGGCACGCGGAAGCGGCGGGAGCGCCCCTTCGCGGAGGCGCGGCGGAGGCTCCGCCACGTCCGCCACCATTCGAGCGCGAAGAACGCGTTTGCCGCCGCGTAGAGCGCCAGCGGCACGGCGAAGGGCCGCAGGGCCCGCGCCCCTTCCACCCGCATGACGAGCCGCGCCGGACCCGCGCCGGAAAAACCGAACCATTCGTAGGCCAGGAACCCCACCGTCGCCACCGACGGCGGCCCCAGGTCCGTCCCCCTCGCCCCGACCAGCAGCGTGTGGACGTACCAACCGCCCAGCACCGCCAGTGCCGCCGCATCGGCCGCCAGCCATCCCCGGTGCGCCGACAGGAAGCGCGCCAGGCTTTTTTGCCGGACCAACCGCACCAGCAGCCACAGGCAGGCCCAGAACGCGTACACCACCCCCGTCAAGGCCAGGCCGCACGTCAGCAGGACGCCGGCCGAAAACGTCCCGAAGGCGAATTTCCCGGTCCGCCCGTCCCCGGCTTCCGCGATGGGCAGGAACATCAGCGTCCCCGCCGCGAAATGCATGATGTAGCCCTTCGCCTCGTCCATGTACATGGCCAGGAAAGGCGACAGCGCCGCCAGCGCGCACCACAGCAAGCGCACCCGCCGGTTCCACCGCCGGCGCGACGCCACGAAGCCGAACGCCAGGGCCATCCAAAGCCAGTTCTGGGCGCGCAGACCCCATTCGGAACGCCCGGCGATCTTCGCCCACGTCCACGACGCGAACATGTAGAGCGGCTGCTGGATGTCCGAAGCGCGGGTCCCGCAAAATCCCTCCCAGAACCCTTTCAGCGTCGGCTGGAGGGACTTGGACAGGGCCATGCCTTCGTCCAGCCAGAGCGACTGCCCCGTGATCCACAATCCCAGCACCAGCCAGCACGCCGCCACCGCCGCGGCGAACCGCCACCGGCCCGCCTTCCCGCCGCATTCCGCGAATCCGCTCCTGTCCGTCATCTTTCGCTCCCTTCCCGGTTCGGTTGTCCGGGTTGGAACCGGATCGTGTTCCGGTCCAAGTTCTTGTAAACCGTGAAATGCTTGCCGCGGAGTTCCCCGACGGGTTCGACGTTGGCCAGCGCCATCCCCTGCCCCGCGCCGCCGCTGTCGCTGTTTTCCGTGAGGATGTAATCGATGCCCGGCACGGTGTGGCTCCGCTTCAAATCGGCGGCCCGCACCGGCCCCGAAAGCCCGGCTTCGTCCCCGGCGAGGTTGTTCAGCTCCCAGCCGGCCACCCGGATCGCCCCGTCTTCCCCGGCCGGCGGCAGGTCGCAGGCGCGCGCGACGTGGAGGTGGCGCCGGCGGTCCAGGTAGGTGTCGGCGTACCGGTTGAAGCGGTCGTGGCGGGTTTCCGCCCTGCCGTAGTTCAGGTAGAGGATTTCGGAGGCCGGGTCGTCCTTGAAGTACGCGCCTATCCGCACCATTTCCCCCACCGTCCCGGAATCGACGCGGTAGGCGTACGCGATCACGCCGCCCGCCGCCACGTTGAGCCCGGCGGCCATGGCGGCAAGGACGGCGAACCAGAGCCGCCCCGCCGGCCCTTTGCCTTTTTTCGCGTAAACCAGGAAAAACAGCAGGGACAGCGACACGACGAACAGGCAGGACACGGCGGCCGCGGGATGGGCCACCGGCCACCGCCCCCCGGGAGGCGGCAGCACCTGGACCGCTTTCTCCAGCGCCAGGTGCCACAGCAGGATGTACTGGTCCGCGCTGTTCGAAACCACATAGCCCTTGAACATGGCGCACGCATAGGCCAGCGCGGCGAAAAGCCCCCCCGCGAACCATTTGCGGGAGGCCTTCGCGCGTTCCGGTTCCACCTGTTCCAGGGCGCCGAAGAAAACCAGGACGAGCACGACGAAAAACGGCCCGAAATACCGCAGGTGGAGGGCCGGCGCCACATCCCCGAAATTCTCGCGCACCGAAATCGTGTAGGCGATCGTCGCGGCGACGACCAGTCCGAAAAGGCAGAGATAAAGGAACAGGCTGCGGCAGCTCCGGCCCATGTGCCGGAAGTGGACGGCGGGATGCACCACCGGGACGGCGAACGAGGCCACCAGCACGGCGGCGATGTAGTAGAAGAACGCGTAGAGGAGGTAGCGGAGCCGCGGCAACGACAGGAGCGCCCCGATTCCCATCTGGTCGTACGAATTGCCCATGCCGCGGAAAAGCGTCGCCTTCATCGCCGCGTGGCACGCCGCGAACACCGCCAGGACCGCGGCCAGCACCGCCAGCCGCCTTTTCCATCCCCGCCGGTCCCCGGGTTCCGCGAACGGGCGCAGCGCCTCGAACGCGGCGGCCGCGACGAGGAAGGAAAGCGAAATCTCCTTCGTGAGGTACAGGACGTAGCACAGGAGGCCTTCTGCGGCGGCGATGGCGAACGACTGCCGCCGGTCGTTCGCAAGCCAGAGCAGGAAAAACAGGACCGCCAGCGGCCAGTAGAGGATTTCCGACATGTACGTCATCGAATACATCATGTCGGGCCAGATCGCCGTCAGGAAGCAGACGGCGAATTTGGCGCGCCGGCCGAGTCCCGCTTCGCTCCCCAGCAACCACACGAACCAGACGGCAAGGCTCATGACCGCGATGTTGGCCATCCCGATGGCCTTCTGCCGGGCCACGGGATCCTTGACGGCAAAAAACGGCGCCATCACGAGCGAATAGCCGATTTTCTGGAAACTGGCCTCCTCCCCCCGGATCGTCAGCCCGCTTCCGTCGAAAAGGCCGCGGGCGACGTCGTAGTACCGCAGTTCGTCTGGATAGATGCGGAGGGCCCTGTCGAACCCGAAAACGGAGAAAAGAAGCGCGGCATGGAAAAGGACGGAGAAAAGACAGAGGAAAAACACGCATGCCGCATCGGCGCGCCTGCGGGATTCCGGTTTCAGCTGCATCATGTTGGCCTGTTCCTTTCGTTTTCTTGCGGCGGGATGCCGGGGGGCCGCGTTTTCCGCTTCAGTCCTCGTCGGATGCCTCGGGATCCTTGAGCTCGATGCCCACGTCCTTCATCGTGAGCGTCATCAGGTCTTCTTTCGTCGGATTCTCCATCTCCGACACGCGCATCGCCTGCCGTTCGACCGTTTTCTCGAACAAATTGCGCACGTACCGGCCGTTGCCGAACTTCCGGTCGCGGTCCTTCGTCCACAGGGCCATAGCCGGGTCGAGCCACCGCTCCACGTCCTCCGAAAGCACGTACTGGTTCTTCTTCGCCTGCTGCCGGAAAATCGCGGCGAGTTCCTCCGCCGTGTAGTCGGGGAAATGGATGTAGCGCGTGAAGCGGCTTTCGAGCCCCGGATTCGAGTCGATGAACCGCTTCATCTCCTCCGGATACCCCGCGACGATGACCACGAGCCGGTCGCGGTCGTCCTCCATGCGCTTCAAAAGGGTCGCGATGCATTCCCCGCCGTAGCCCTGCTCGCCGCCTTCGGTGATGGCGTACGCCTCGTCGATGAAAAGCACCCCGTCGAGCGCAAAGTCGATGACCTTCCCGGTCTTGATGGCCGTCTGCCCGACGTACTGCGCGATGAGCCCGCCGCGGTCCGTCTCCACCAAATGCCCGTTCTCCACGACGCCGAGCGCCCGGTAGATTTTGGCCATGATCCGCGCCACGGTCGTCTTGCCCGTGCCCGGATTGCCCGTGAAGACCATGTGGTAGGAGATGGGCGCCACCTTGAGCCCCTCCTCCTGCCGCATCCGCGCCACCTTGATGAATTTCGCGAACTTTTCGACTTCCGCCTTCACTTCGCCGAGTCCGATGAGGTCGTTCAATTCCTCCAGCGCCGCTTCCAGGGTCACGCTTTCGTCCGCCGCCGCGTACCGCACGCCCGGCGGCACCTCCCCTTCCCAATGCGGCTTGTCCGCCTCCGCCGTCGCTCCGTCTTCCTCCCCGTCGCCGTCCTTCTTCCCGCCCATCGCGTCCGCGACCTTGTCCGCCACCGCGTTGCCGATGGTTTCCGGCGTCGCGACCACCTCTTCCCCCTCCGAATCCGCGAGCGTGATGGGATGGATGAACGCCAGCGCAATCGCCACGGCGAGAAACGCCGGCCCCATCAGCCGCTCGATCCACGCGCCCGCGTTCCCGTCCATCAGTCCCGTGAAGTGCAGCACCCAGCGGAGCCCCAGCGACAGCAATCCCAGCACCATCGCATACGCCAGCACGCTGACGCACCGGTCCGTATTCGCCAGGCAGAAAACGCCGATCATCACCGCGATGTCGACGAGACACCCCAACCCCATGTTCCCCGCCCAGTTGTCGTTTCCGTTGCTCTTGTCCATGGAAAAATCTCCCGGAGCGCCGCTCCGTTCCCGCGTATCATCCCAAAATCCCCGCCCGATTCAAGCCCCTCCCCCCTCTTCCCCCACCCACCCCGCATTTCCCGCCGATTTGACTTAAGATTAAGGAAATATCTTGCATTTGATATGAATTTCATTCACTATTATCCCCATGAAATCCCGCCGCCCACCCTCCCGCCGCCGCCGAAATCTGGAACTCCGTTACCCCGACCACTCCGGTCTCTACCGCGACGTCCCAGGTTCCCTCCGCCAGTCCCTCGCCTTCTGGGACTTCCTCGTCCTCTCCCCCGCCGAGTTCCTCCTCGCCCTCACGTTCCGTGGTGTCCGACATCTCTTCCATGAAATCCTGCGTAGCGCCCGCATGAAAGAACTGCGCCCCACCCCTTCCCTCCGCGGCACCCCACAACCCGCCGACATCGACGAAATCTGGACCCTCAAACCCCGCACCCTCCTCGACCGCCTCCGCCTCGGCTCCCGCCTCCTCGATCTCGAACCTTCTGTCGACAACACCTTTGTTTTCAGCGAGAACCGTCAATCCGGCCGCCGCGAAATCATCGCCCGCCACAGCGGCATCAAAGGCTGGCTCCTAGACCACTGCCCCACCGTCGCCTACACCACGGCCATGGCGTGGAAGAAACTCGCCTCGCGCCTCAAGACCCTCTGCGGCGCCCCGGCGAACATACCCCTCGAGTGGCTTTTGCCCGACGCGCCCGAGATTTCCTCCCTGACCCAAGACCCGGCAGTAGCCGCCGCCATCGAGGCGGGACGGAAGCGCCTCTCGGGATTTTTGGAGGAGGGAAAGAGCATTGTCGGGTTGCAAAAGTTGGCGGAACGCAAGATGAATATCATCAGATTTCCATCGAAAAAGGCAGGAAATTCCTTAATCTTGAGTTCTGGAGGGAAGAAATCCGGAAGGGGGCAGAAATCTTGGGTAGAGAGGGAGGAAAAGGGACGCGGGAACGGGCTGACGCGGGGTGGAAAAGGGAAAATCCGGGGGCCTGGCAGCGATCAGGAGGCATTGCGGCAGGCAAGGCGGACCGAAATGCGGGCGCGACGGCAAGCGGAAGCGATGCCGGGTCAGTTGGCCGCGCTGGCGGATGCTTTGCGCCAAAGCGAAATCGACCCGCGCAACATTCACGCGCTCCGCCAGCTCCTTCCCTTGCTCCGAATCGGGCAGTCGTGAAACCACGGGGCCATGCCAGCTCTCTGTACGGAAGACACTCCCGATGCATCCATTCTTTACTCCCCCGTGCTGCGCGCGTATGATGCGCCGGACATGACCCTTCCGGCCCCAGAATCCCCCGTGCCCGAAGCCCTCGGCGTCATCGCCGGCCGCGGCAGCTATCCCTGGCGCCTCGCCCGCAGCGCCCACGCCCAGGGCGTCCGCCGCGTCGTCGCGTTCGCCTTCAAGTGGGAAACCGACCGCGCCATCGCGCGCCACGCCGACGAAGTCGTATGGCTCCACCTCGGCGCGCTCGGCGCGCTGCTTGAAGCCATGCGCGCGTCCGGCGTCCGCCACGCCGTCATGGCCGGCCAAATCAAGCCCACGCGCCTTTTCACCATGCGCTTCGACGCGAAGAGCCTCGAAGAACTCCGCAAGCTCAAAGTCCGCAACGCGCACACGATTTTCGGCGCCATCGGCCGCTGCCTCGCCGAAACGGGCATCGAGCTGCTTCCCGCTTCGCGTTTCATGGAAACGGAAATGCCCGCCGAGGGACTCCTTTCCGCCCGCGCGCCGACCGACCGCGAATGGGCCGACATCCGCATCGGCTGCAAGGTGGCGAAGGCGACGAGCGATTTGGAAATCGGCCAGACCGTCGGCGTGAAGGAAGGCACGGTGCTCGCCGCGGAAGGCTTCGAAGGCACGGACCAGGCCATCCTCCGCACGGGAAAGCTCGGCGGCCCGGGCACGGTCGTCGTCAAAGTTTCCCGCCCCGGCCACGACATGCGGTTCGACATCCCGGTCATCGGCGACCGCACCTTCCGCACGCTCCGCAAGGCGCGCGCCTCGTGCCTCGCGGTGGAAGCGGGCCGCGCCATTTTCCTCGACCGCGAGCGCATCCTCGAAATGGCCGACCGCTGGGGCATCGCGGTCGTCGCCGTCGATGCCGCCCGCCTCGCCGCCGAAGCCCCCGCACGACTCTAAACCGAAAGGACCCGCAATGAACGAATCCGCAACTCCCCTCCGCTTCGGCGTCATGGGCGTCGGCAGCCTCGGCCAGTGGCACGCCCGCATCTACTCCGAAATCCCCGGCATCGCCTTCGCCGGCGTCTATGACGCCGACCCCCGCCGCGCCGCCGAAATCGCCGAACGCTACCACACCTCCGCCTTTTCCACCCCCGACGCCCTCCTCGGCGCCTGCGACGCGCTCTCCATCGTCGTCCCCACCGACAAGCACCGCGCCGTCGCTGGCCGCGCCCTCGAAGCCGGCAAGCACGTCCTCGTCGAAAAACCCATCGCCGCCTCGACGCGCGAAGCCGAGGAACTGGTGGCCATCGCGCACGACCGCAACCTCATCCTGCAGGTCGGCCACGTCGAACGCTTCAACCCGGTCCTCGACGTCATCAACCCCGCCAAGCAGCACCCCCTCTACATCGAAGCCCTCCGCATCGCCACCTACCCGCCCCCCCGCTTCGGCCTCCTCCCCCGCGGCACCGAAGTCAGCGTCATCCTCGACCTGATGATCCACGACCTCGAAGTCATCCTCCACCTCGTCCGCTCCAAGGTCGTCGACATCCGCGCCGTCGGCGTCCCCATCCTCAGCAAGTCGGAAGACATCGCCAACGCCCGCCTCCGCTTCGAAAACGGCTGCATCGCCAACGTGACGGCCAGCCGCATCTCCACGGAGAAACAGCGCAAGATCCGCATGTTCCTCCCGGACGCCTACGTCTCCCTCGACTACCAGAACCAAACCGGAAAGATCCTCCGCAAGAAACTCCTCGGCATCTCGAAGGAAGACATCCCCATCCACAAGGACGAACCCCTCGCCCGCGAACTCCGCTCCTTCGTCGACTGCGTCCGCACCCACGGCACCCCCGTCGTCGACGGCGCCCACGCCGCCGAAGCCCTCAAGCTCGCCGTCGCCATCACCCAATCCATCCGCCGGGGCCAGACCTGATGCCCCCCGACCCGCGCCGCGATTTGCCAAGCCTTGGCAAAAACGGGGGAAATTTGCCGAACCTTGGCAAAATGCCAAAACCGGATTTGCCAAGCATTGGCAAAAACGACGCTTTTTTGCCAAACCTTGGCAAAACCCCGCCGGGTTCAAATGCACTTCCATGCGAAGCGGAGGAAGTGCAAGCAATGGACCTCCGGCCCTTGCCAAACCTTGGCAAAACGCGCCGCATCATGATCGTCGCCGGCGAAATGAGCGGCGACCAGCACGCCGCCCGCCTCGTCCGCGCCGCCCGCGCCGAAGGCCTCCGGGCCCGCTTCTACGGCATCGGCGGCGACGCCCTCCGCGCCGAAGGCGTCGAAACCCTCGTCGACGCCCGCGAAATGGCCGTCCTCGGCTTCTCCGAAGTCATCGCCAAGTACCGCACCCTCAAGCGCGCCTTCGACCTCCTCGCGAACCTCCTGCGCACCGATCCGCCCGACGCCCTCCTCCTCGTCGACTACCCCGGCTTCAACCTCCGCCTCGCCAAGATCGCCAAGGCCGCCCGCGTCCCCGTCTGGTACTACATTTCCCCCCAGGTCTGGGCCTGGAACCGCGCCCGCATCCCCCGCATGGCCCGCCTCATCGACCACCTCCTCGTCATCTTCCCCTTCGAACCCGCCGTCTTCGCCTCCACCCCCCTCCCCGTCACCTTCGTCGGCCACCCCCTCGTCGAATCCGTCCGCAAAACCCTCGCCGCCCCCCCTGCCGACCTCCCCTGGCCCGGCGCCGGCGGCCCCCGCGTCGCCATCCTCCCCGGCAGCCGCCGCCAGGAAATCGCCCGCATCCTCCCCCTCCAGCTCGCCGCCGCCCAGCACCTCCTCCGCCACCCCGGCCCCACCCGCCCCCGCGGCCCCCCCCCCCCCCGGGGCGGGGGCCCCGCGCCCCGAGGGGGCGGGCG
>Ga0310786_10007426_pt1 | contig 14296 bp, 10 predicted proteins | sample AusTroGonzalo_MG_FD_203881 | JGI IMG/M metagenome (GOLD analysis project Ga0310786, IMG submission 203881) | Bovine rumen microbial communities from tropical cattle in Woodstock, Queensland, Australia - Gonzalo_03 (v2) (version 2) | ecosystem: Host-associated > Mammals > Digestive system >... | reverse complement strand
AAGACCTCGCGCCAAGGCAGATTGCCAAACGAGGTAGTATCCTGCACCACCAGCGTATCAGCATCGTTGAAAGCATCGCGAACCAATCCCGTTGTATTCACGTCTGGACGCTCGTACTTATTATATACACCGCAACTGCCCATCAGCAGCGTAGCGGCAGCAAATATCATTATTTTCTTCATAGTCGTTTATTTCTCCAATTCATAAGTAACGGGTTCGGTATGTGCATACTGTTCCAACTCGGCAGCAACCTCTGCATTCTCCTCGTCCTCGAACTTCAGCGGTGTGAACTTCTCCTGCAACGTCTGGAAAATGACAAACAGCGTCGGAACGACGAAGATCTGCAGAAGGGTACCAATCAACATACCGCCAACGGCAGCAGCACCCAGTGTCTGGTTACCATTCTTACCGACACCCGAGGCGAACATCATCGGCAGCAGACCGATAACCATAGCCATTGACGTCATCAAGATAGGACGCAGACGGGCTGCGGCACCCAGTACTGCTGACCACGAGATGGCCATACCCGTCTGACGGCGTTCAAGGGCGAACTGCACAATCAGAATAGCGTTCTTGGCCAACAGACCAATCAGCATGATGAGCGAAATCTGCATGTAGATATCGTTGGCATGACCGAACATCATCGTGAAGAGGAAACAGCCTGCCAGTCCGAAAGGTACGGAGAGCACTACCGACAGCGGCAGAATGTACGATTCATACTGTGCCGACAAAATCAGGTAGATGAAGATGAAGCACAGCACGAAGATGATGCCCGTGGTGTTCGAGGCCTTGGCCTCCTCTCGTGTCAGACCTTGATAGTCATAGGTATAACCAGCGGGCAGCACGTTTGCAGCCACCTCCTGAGCAGCCTTGATAGCCTCACCCGTTGAGTAGCCGCTGGCCACCGTTGCCGTCACATTGATACTCGTGAACAGGTTGAAACGGTTGATGTTCGACGGACCATAGACGCGCTCCATGCGGCAGAACTCCAAGACTGGTGACATGCCCCCGGGCGTGCGTACATATATACTATTAAGCGACTCGGGCGTCATGCGTGTCTCAGGCGAGCCCTGAATCATCACACGGTAGAGTTTACCATAGCTGTTGAAGTTTGATGCATAGAGTCCACCGTAATAACCTTGCAGCGTAGAAAGCACTGTGTTTGGCGATATACCGGCCTGCTTACATTTTGCCACGTCCATATACAGCATATACTGCGGATAGTTCGGGTTATAGGACGTCTGAGCAGTCTGGAATTCAGGACGCTTATTCAGCTCGGCCAGATAGTCCTTGACAATACCGAAGAACTTGTTCAGCGAACCGCCCGTGCGGTCCTGCATGACAATGGACACACCACTATTGGCCGAGAAGCCAGGAATCATAGGCGGCGAGAAGGCCAGAATCTGGGCATCCTTGATATGAGCCGTCTTGATGAATATCTGGGCTATGACACCTGTTGACTCGTAGGGATTCAGGAAGAAACGGTAGATACCGTCACCCTGCCACAGTCCGCTGAGTTTCCAGAAGAATCCCTTCTGGCGCTCTGAGAACGGCTTCAACTTGATGATGAATGTAGCCTGGTCGGAACCTGAACCGGCAATGAAGTTATAACCCTGAATCTGCTCACGGCTCTGGATGGCAGGGTCGGCACCCAGAATAGAGTCCACCTGATTGATTATCTGCTTAGTACGCGCCACAGACGTAGCTGGCGGCATAGAAACAGTACAGAAGATGGTACCGGTATCCTCATCAGGCACCAGACCCGACTTGGAAGTCAGCATCGTCGTTGCCATCACACCAATACCCAGCAAGACAGCAAGAATAATCAGTACAGGCTTTCGCACAAGTTTCTCAACACGGTTCTTATATTTGCCTAACACCTTGTCGTATGCCGTATTGAAAGCCATGTGGAAACGGTCAATACGTGACAGTTTGCGTTCCTTGCCATCCTTGTCGTGGGGCTTCAGGAAGATAGCACAGAGGGCAGGCGACAGCGTCAAGGCGTTCAGAGCCGAGATAAAGATAGAGACAGCCATTGTCACACCGAACTCACGGTAGAACGTACCGCTGGTGCCACCGATGAACGACACAGGGATGAACACAGAAGCCATCACCAACGTGATGGAGATAATAGCACCCGAAATCTCGTTCATGGCGTCGATAGAGGCCGTCAGTGTCGACTTATAACCTTGGTCCAGCTTGGCATGCACGGCCTCGACCACCACAATGGCGTCGTCCACCACGATAGCAATAGCCAATAGCAGTGCCGAAAGCGTCAACAGGTTGATGGAGAACCCGAATACAGACAGGAAGAAGAACGTACCCACCAGCGACACAGGTACGGCAATCAGCGGGATAAGTGTCGAACGCCAGTCTTGCAGGAAGATGTAAATCACGATGAACACCAGTATCAGCGTAAAGAACAGCGTGAATACGACCTCCTCGATTGAAGCATACAGGAACTCCGTGACGTCGTAGTTAATCTTATAGGTCATGCCTGGGGGGAACAGTTTGGCCTGTTCTTCCAGCTCAGCCTTCACCTGTTTGGCTATCTCGTTGGCGTTCGAACCGGCAATCTGCTGCACCATACCCAGCACCGACGGGATGTTGTTGTTCTTCATCGATACTGAATACTGCTGACCACCCAATTCTATCTTGGCAACGTCCTTCAGTTTCAGCGTCTGACCGTTGACATCGCTCTGGATGATGATGTTTCCAAACTCTTCAGCCGTTTTCAGACGACCCGTATAGCGCATAGCATACTCATAGGCCACGTCAGCCTGCTCACCAAACGAGCCAGGTGCAGCCTCGATGTTCTGCTCGGCCAGTACAGCCGAGATGTCTGAAGGCATCAGGTTGTATTGTTTCATCACATCGGGCTTCAGCCAGATACGCATCGAATAGGTCTTCATACCAGGCGACTGCACGTCACCCACACCCTGAATACGCTTAATGGCAGGAACGATGTTGATATTGTTATAGTTCGTCAGGAACTCGTCATCATAACGACCGTCACTGGTCAGCGTGAACATCAGCACCTGAGAGGTCTGACGCTTCATCACCGTCACACCGACGCGCGTCACCTCAGCAGGCAACAAGGCCTGAGCCTGCTGCACACGGTTCTGCACGTTAACGGCGCACATATCGGCATTCATACCCTGACGGAACAGCACGCTAATCTGTGCCGAACCAGCACCGGCAGTCGACGAGATATAGTCCATACCCTCCACACCGTTGATACTCTCTTCCAACGGCGTGATGACAGAGTTCTTCACTGTCTCGGCATCAGCACCAGGATAGCTGGTCCACACCACCACCGTAGGCGGTGCAATATTGGGATACTGCTCAATAGGCAGCGATACCAATCCGATGAAACCCAGCAGCACGATGACAATAGATATCACCGTCGACAATACCGGGCGTTTAATAAAGTTTGTAAAAGTCATATTTCTTACCTCTTACTTCTTACCTCTTACTTATTATTTCTTCATCGCACCGACAATGTCGCCAGCTGACATGGCCTTGGCCTGTTCAGCAATCTTCTGTTCGTAACGCTCAGGCGTGATGGGCTTGATTTCCATACCATCCGACAGTTTCGTGATACCGTTGGTCACGTACTTGTCGCCAACCTTCAAGCCTTCTGTCACGATGTAGTTCATACCGTCGTTCTGGGCATCAACCTTAATCTCAGTGTACTTCACCTTGTTGTCGCTACCCAAGAGATAGATGAACTTCTTGTTCTGCACCTCACTGACGCAACTCTGTGGAATGACAATGGCATCGGTGGCCTGACGCGGAATAATAATCGTACCGGCACCGCCGCTCTTCAGTATTCTCTCAGGGTTCTGGAACAGCGCAATGAGCTGTACTGAACCTGTAGCCTGGTCAATAACACCGCTCATCTTCGCCACCTTACCCTCATGGCCATAGATACTACCATCGGCTAACTGTAACTTTACACTGGGCAGCGACTGCAAGCCAGCAGCCTGCAACTGCATGCCTGCTTTCTCCGTAACAGAAAAGTACACCTCCATCGACGAATTATTAGACACGGTTGTCAGCACGTTAGAGGCACTGACCAATGCGCCCTTTTTGTACGGCAGGGTACCCACCACACCAGCGGCAGGACTCTTCACGTAGCAATAGCTCAGCTGTTCCCTGGCCGATGCCAAAGCAGCCTGAGCCTGAGCCAACTGGGCTTGAGCCACCTCGTAAGAGTTCTGTGAGGTCTGCAACTCGAAGTCACCAATGACGCGACTCTCATGCAATTTCTGTGAATTCTCGTAGGTCAGCTTGGCAGTATTACACTGCTGCTGAGCCGTATTGACAGCTGCCTGGGCCTGACGCACCTGCTGCTGAGCTGTCTCGTTGTCAATCACGAAGAGCACCTGTCCGGCACCCACCGTCTGACCTTCTTTCACATTAATCTGCATAATGAAACCCGTAGCTTTCGGACGGATTTCCACATCCTGCACACCCTTGATCGTTGCAGGGAAAGTGCTCTGCATGTCGGCACTCGACGTTCCTACAGCTGTCACAGGAAACTCATTGTCGCCGAACTGGGGACGACCACCGCCGCCACCACAAGACACTAACGTTGCAGCAATGGCTGCAAACATCATCATTTTTTTCATTTTCATACCTATAAAAATCTTTTTGTTCGAATATTCACTTTCTCTTAATCTATCCCAGACATGCAAGCCTTGATGAAAAACCTAAAACGATTTTTCGGTTTTCAAATTGCAAAGTTACGAAAAAAGTAGCATACCTATTTAATAGGTACGACACTTTTAACAATATTTGTCGATTTCCCGTTAAAATCTAAAAAAATCGACTTTCCTTTTGGCTTTTTGCTCACTAATTCGTACCTTTGTACCCTCATTCATTTTGAGAAATAGGTTAAAAATGGCTTGCATACTACATATAGAAACGAGTACAAACGTCTGTTCAGTAGCTGTCTCAGAGAACGGACAGTGCATTTTTGAACAAAAAGAAGAGGGCGAACGTGGTGCTGGCGCCGAACGTCTGGGAACGATGGTCGACGAGGCCATGTCGTTTACCGATAACCATGCCATTCCTTTCGATGCTGTCGCAGTCAGCTGCGGCCCAGGTTCCTATACAGGACTGCGCATCGGCGTTTCGATGGCGAAAGGCATCTGTTACGGACGCGACCTGAAGCTGATTGCCATACCCACGCTGGAACTGATGTGTGTACCCTTGCTATTGAGAGAGACTGTTCAGGAAGAGAACGCCCTATTGTGTCCGATGATTGATGCACGTAGAATGGAAGTGTATTCAGCATTATACGACCGCGGGTTGAAGACCATACGTGAAGTGAAAGCCGACGTAGTGACTACCGATACCTACCAGGAATGGCTGGACCAACGTCCCATCTACTTCTTTGGCAATGGCGCCAAGAAATGTATGGACACCATCGTTCATCCCAACGCCCACTTTATAGAAGGCATTGAACCCCTGGCTAAATGGATGCAGCCGCTGGCCGAGAAGCGTTTCCTCAACGAGCAGTTTGAAGACGTGGCCTACTTCGTGCCCTTCTATCTGAAGGACTTCGTGGCCATCAAGGCAAAGCCGCTGCTTTAAGTGAAAAATGAAAAATGAAAAGTGAAAAATTATGGATATAAAAGGATTAGACTATAACACCCAGCGCGAAAAACTGGTGCTGTCGGAATACGGACGTGAGATACAGAAGATGGTTGACCTGGCCATCGCGCTGCCCACCAAGGAAGAGCGTATGAGCTGTGCCAATGCCATCATCCGCCAGATGGAGATGAAGAACCCACAAATCCGTCAGTCAGAAGACTGGCAGCAGACGCTGTGGAACCATCTGTACCTGATGAGTCGCAAACAGTTGGACATTGACTGGCCATACGACACGAGCGAGGCTGAGAAAATCAGCACCAAGCCTCAGCCTATGGCCCACCCCACCAGCGAGAATATCAGCCGCTTACGTCATTATGGCCGACTGGTAGGCGACGTATTTGAGAAGCTGAAGACCATGCCCGAAGGTCCTGAGCGCGACGAACTGGTGCGCGTCACTGCCAACCAGATGAAGCGTGACCTGCTGACGTGGGGACACGGTTCGATGGACGACGAGCGCATTGCCGACGATTTAGCACGCTTTACCGACGGCAAGATTCAGATAGACCTGTCGTCGTTCCGCCTCGACCGTATTGACCCTATCGCTCCGGAGACTACAGGCAAACGCAAGAAGAAAAAGTAACAATACACACCATCATGGCATCATTCAGAATAGAAGGTGGACACCTGCTCAGTGGTGAGATACGTCCACAGGGCGCCAAGAACGAGGCCCTGCAGGTCATTTGTGCCACGCTGTTGACCAGCGACGCAGTGACCATTCACAACATTCCCAACATCCGCGATGTCAACAATCTCATCCAGTTGCTGAAGGATATAGGGGTAAAAGTGACGAAAGCCGACACCCATCACCCATCAGCTAACACCTATACTTTCCAAGCTGATGCCCTGAATATGGCATTTCTGGCGAGCGACGAGTTCGTCGAGAAATGTGCCCAGCTGCGTGGCTCGGTCATGATGATTGGTCCATTGTTGGCACGCATGGGCAAAGCAGTTATTGCCAAACCTGGTGGTGACAAGATTGGACGCCGACGCTTAGACACGCACTTCTTAGGTTTCCAGAAACTGGGTGCCAAATTCCGCCAAATAGAGAATCGTGAAGTCTATGAGATTGGTGCCAAAAAGTTAAAAGGTAGCTATATGCTGCTCGACGAGGCTTCCGTGACGGGTACTGCCAATATCATTATGGCTGCTACGATGGCCGAAGGCACCACCACTATCTATAATGCCGCCTGCGAACCCTATATCCAGCAGCTCTGCCACATGCTTTGCCTGATGGGTGCCAAAATCAGTGGCATTGGTTCGAACCTGCTGACCATTGAGGGCGTAATGACGCTGCATGGTGCTGAACATACATTGTTGCCCGATATGATTGAGGTGGGCTCGTTTATCGGTATGGCAGCCATGTGTGGCGATGGTGTCCGTATCAAAGGCTGTTCACTGAAAGACCTCGGCATCATCCCCGATGCTTTCCGCCGTTTGGGCGTGAAAGTCGAGGAGGATGGCGACGACCTCTATATCCCACGCCAGAAGCACTATGTGGTCGACTCGTTTATCGACGGTACCATCATGACGCTGGCCGATGCCCCTTGGCCCGGATTGACCCCCGACTTGCTCAGCGTGCTCATCGTGGTAGCCACACAGGCCCGTGGCAGTGTGCTGTTCCACCAGAAGATGTTCGAGAGCCGCCTGTTCTTCGTCGACCGTCTGATAGATATGGGAGCACAGATTATCCTCTGCGACCCGCACCGTGCCGTCGTCGTAGGCCACGACCGCCAGCGCCAGTTGCGTGGCAGCCGTATGTCGAGCCCTGATATCCGTGCAGGTATTGCCCTGTTGATTGCCGCCATGAGTGCCAATGGCACCAGTCTCATCAGTAATATCGAACAGATAGACCGTGGTTATGAGAACATTGAGAATCGCCTCAATGCACTTGGAGCAAAGATTGAGAGAGTAAAATAAAAAACAACAGAAACAACCAGAACAACAAAAAAGTTGTAATAGTTGTCCAAGTTGTCTTTAAATTATGATAAAGCAGGAAGAGGTTTACAAGATTGGCCGTCTGGGCAAGGCTCACGGTGTGAAAGGCGAAGTGTCGTTCCAGTTTGACGACGACATCTTCGACCGCGTGGATGCCGACTATCTGGTTCTCGACATCGACGGCATTCTGGTACCCTTCTTTATGGAAGAATACCGATTCCGCAACGACTCGGTATGTCTGGTCAAGTTCTGCGACATCGACACACAACAGCGCGCCCAGGAACTGACGGGCTGCGATGTCTATTTTCCCCGTGCTTTGGCTGAAGACTCTGAAGAGCAACCGTCGCTCTCCATGCTCGTTGGCTTCGACATTGTGGATGCCTCCAGTGGCAACGCCGTCGGACGTATCGCGTCCATCGACGACAGCACCGTCAATATCCTGTTCGAGTTGGAGGACGGCAGCCTGATACCTGCCAACGACGAACTCATTGAGAATATTGACGGCACTTCCCACACCATTACCATGCATCTGCCCGAAGGTATCCTCGACCTGTAATAAGATGCACTACTTTTTCAAATGGTACATTGGTACGATGGTACATTACAACATGATATTGCCAGTCTTGCGATAGCTTGACTTCGAGGCGCCAGTCTGCCAGGTGTCAACATTTTCAGTAAGAAGGGGCAACCATTTCAGTATGGCAAAGTTAACCTGTACAGGGTGTATTTGCCCAACGGTGTGACGCTGTGACGCAGTTACACCGTTACATTAGGTATTTCACATAGTGGCGGATTCTTGTGGAGTTAAGTTTATATTATATAATATATTATAATATATTAATATAATATATATAGAATTCAATTCTTTATGAAACTTCGACGAGAGCAAATGAAACTGCGTAACTGCGTAACCGCGTAACTGCGTCAAACAAAGATTCTTAATATTTTACATTTTAACATTTGAAATAAATCAGAAAAGAACTTGAAAAAGGCTTGTTTTGCATCTAAAAATTTCGTATCTTTGTACTCGCAATTGAGATGCGAGTACACTGTGGGCTGCGACTCAGCATAGCTCGAGCAAACTCGGCTCTGCGTTCATCTTGCACCACAGTTGCATTGTCAATGAGAGAGAAGCCGTTTCACTCATAGAGAAACGCCGTTTCACGATGAGCGAGAAGCCGTGTCTCTCCGAGACAGACAGGGTGATGACAAAAGGCGCCACGTTCGGAGCCCTGAGCGAGAGAACCAATCTTTAAATTAACCTTTTAAAAATTATTAACAACTATGGGAACAATTCAAATCAAGAAGGTCGAGAAGACCGTAACAACTGGTAAGATGGGCGAGAACCGCCAGAAGGTAAAGAAGACCTTCGGCAAGATCATCTACCGCGGAACGCTGAACCTGAACGACATGGCCGAGCACATCATGAAGCACGGTACGGTATATACCGAGGACGTGGTAATCGGTGTCATCACAAAGCTGAAGACTTGCATCCAGGAGATGCTGAGCGATGGCTACAAGGTGAAGCTGGACGGCATCGGAACGCTCTACCCCGTACTGACCTCTGAGGGTGTGGCTGACGCCAAGGACTACAGCGCACAGGAGAATGTGACCCGCGTGGGCGTGTCGTTCCTGGCCGACCAGAGCAAGAAGTCGCTGTACAAGGCATCTGCCATGAAGCAGGGCACCAAGCTGAGCACGCAGCTGTACAGCGAGCTGACTGGCGAGGAGCAGTCCAACAGCAACGCGCCAAGCGGTGGTGGTAGCAACAGCGGCAACGGTGGTGGTTCGAACACGGGTGGCAACACAGGAGGTGACAACGGCGGAGGCGGCGACGACGAGCCGGATGAGAACTGATCAAGAGTTTGCCCTTCGGCGCAACTCTTTTAGATGAGAGATGATAGATGAAAAATGAGAGATATGATTTGAACTGAGAGCTGAGAAATTATGAAGAAAGAGACTTGGAAGACGGTGATTCAGGTGGTGATATCAATCTTGACGGCGGCACTGACCGCAATGGGCACTACATCGTGCATGGGCGCTTGCGGCCTGACGGCATAGTGAAGAGTGAATAGTGAAGAGTGAACAGTGAAAAGTGGAAAAACTGGGCCTACTATTTGGTGGGCTCAGTTTTTTTTCGTACCTTCGCAGCCGAATTACGAAAAACCGGATGAAACAAAAACGACAAATAGCCATATTAGGCTCTACAGGGTCGATAGGCACACAGGCGCTTGAGGTCATTGAGGAACATAGTGACCTGTACGAGGTTTATTGTCTGACAGCGAACAATAAAGTGGAGCTGTTGGCAGAGCAGGCTCATAAGTTCAAGCCTGCAGCCATCGTCATTGCCAACGAGCAGCGACTGGACGAGTTGAAACAGTTGATGAGCGACCTGCCCGACGTGAAGGTGTATGCTGGCAAGCAGGCCTTAGACGAGATAGTAGAGGCGGACCCCATCGACATGGTATTGACAGCGATGGTGGGGTTTGCTGGATTGTCGCCTACCATCCATGCCATCAAGGCTCGCAAGGCCATTGCCTTGGCTAACAAGGAGACACTGGTGGTGGCTGGTGAGCTGATTCTGCAACTGGCACAGCAGTACCACACTCCTATCCTACCCGTGGACAGCGAGCATTCCGCCATCTTCCAGAGTCTGGTGGGCGAGGACGACAACCCCATAGAAAAGATTCTGCTGACGGCCTCGGGTGGTCCGTTCCGCAACTTCACGATGGAACAGCTGGAGACTGTCACCAAGGCCGATGCCCTGCGCCATCCCACATGGGATATGGGTGCGAAGATTACCATCGACTCGGCTTCGATGATGAACAAGGGCTTCGAGGTGATTGAGGCCAAATGGTTGTTTGGCGTCGATGCCCGTCAGATTCAGGTATTGGTACATCCGCAGAGCATCGTTCACAGTGCCGTACAGTTCCACGATGGTGCCGTGAAGGCTCAGTTGGGCGTGCCCGACATGCGACTGCCCATCCAGTATGCCTTCTCGTTCCCCCAGCGTCTGTCGCTGAGTGGCGACCGTCTGGACTTCTTTGCCCAGAAGCTGGAGTTCTTTGAGCCCGACCTGAAAAAGTTCCGCTGTCTGGCACTGGCCTTCGAGGCTATCGAAAAGGGTGGCAACATGCCGTGCATCGTGAATGCTGCCAACGAAATCGTGAACCGCGGTTTCTTGGAGGACCGTTGCGGTTTCCTCGAGATGAGCGACATCATTGCCGAGACCATGCAGCGCGCTACGTTCAGCAAGAATCCCGACTACGACGTGTATATCCAGACGGATGCAGAAGCACGTCGCATTGCAGAAGCGATGCTTAAGTGAAAAAGTGAAAAGTGAAAAAGATAAAGTAGTATAATAATGGAAGTATTTTTAATAAGAGTATTACAACTGATATTGGCCCTCACCATACTGGTTTTCCTGCATGAGGGTGGCCATTTCTTCTTTGCCAAGCTGTTTGGCGTAAGAGTCGAGAAGTTTTATATTTTCTTCGACTGGAAGTTCAGCCTGTTTAAGTTCAAGCCCAAGAAGAGCGATACGGAGTACGGCATCGGCTGGATTCCTCTGGGCGGCTACTGCAAGATAGCCGGTATGATTGACGAGAGTTTCGACACCGAGCAGATGAAACAGCCCGAGCAGCCTTGGGAATTCCGTACCAAACCCACATGGCAGCGACTGCTGATCATGATTGGTGGTGTGCTGGTGAACTTCCTGCTGGCCCTGTTCATCTATTCGCAGATTCTGTTCTGGTGGGGCGACAGCTATATCCCCGTGAAGGACATGACGCTGGGTATGAAGTTCAATCAGGAGGCCAAGAGCTACGGATTCAAGGACGGCGACATCCTGGTAGGTACGGAGAAGCGCGAGTTCAAGGAGTTTGGTGCCAACCTCTATCGCGACATCTCGGAGGCCCATCGTGTGGACATCATCCGCGACGGCAAGCCCATGAGCATCAGTCTGCCTGGCGAGATTAACATGCTGAACATGATTAAGGCCGACCCCGCCTTTGTACGTCCGTTGATGCCTGCCGTGGTGGACAGCGTGCTGCCCGGTACACCTGCAGCGAAGATTGGCATGCAGAAAGGCGACAGGATTCTGGCTGTTAATGATGCGCCCATCGACTCCTACAACGAGTTCACCGACCAGCTGGGCCGCCGTCAGGACATGCTGATGACATCGAAGACCAGTGCAGACAGCCTGAAGGCACGTACCATCACACTTGTATATGGCAACGACGCCAAGACAGATACCACAGAGGTGGTGCTCACCCCAGAACTGAAGTTGGGCTTCTCGATCCAGAGTCTGGCAAGTATCTACAAGCCTACCACCATCGAATACAGCTTCCTTGAGAGTATTCCCGCCGGCATCAAATATGGCTGGAACGTGCTGGCATCGTATGTGGACGACATGAAGTACGTGTTTACAGCTGAGGGTGCCAAGTCGCTGGGTGGATTCGGAGCCATCGGCAGCCTGTTCCCACCCATGTGGGACTGGTACATGTTCTGGAAGATGACAGCCTTCCTCAGCATCATCCTTGCCTTCATGAACATTCTGCCCATTCCTGCCCTCGACGGTGGTCATGTGCTGTTCCTGCTCTACGAGATGATTACCCGCAGGAAGCCGTCTGAGAATTTCATGATTAAGGCCGAGTATGTAGGCTTCGGATTGCTGATTCTGCTGATGGTGGCGGCCAATCTGAACGATATCCTGCGCTGGTTAGGGTACCTATAGGGAGGAGTTAGAGAAGTTAAAGAAGTTAGCGAAATTAGAGACAATAGTAATTTTTTTGGGCAAAGGCTTTGCAGTTTAAAACTTTATTCGTATATTTGCAGCCGTATAGTAATGTACACGTATGAAGTTTAAGCTACTAAGCCTTTGCCTGCTACTAAGCCTGACAACCATTGCACAAGCAGAAAGTTTAGGTTACACCAAGTTTGAACCGCTGAAGATTGGTTTGGATTTGGACTATGCACCGTTGGAATATGTGGACGACAGCGGACTGCCCCAAGGACTGGATGTAGAGCTGACGCAGGTGTTGATGAAACGCCTGAATATCCCATATACCTATGCCCCAAACTCATGGGAAAACATTACGGGCGACGTCATCAGCGGACGTGTAGGTCTGGGTATGATGGTCTATTCGCCTTATCGCAAAGATATCGTCAACTACTCGCGTGCCGTATTCCGCCTGTATTACCAAGTGGTTTATCGTGACAACGAGTCGGAGCAGTTTGACATGCGCCATCTGGACGGTAAGAATATTGCCTACATGTCCAGTCGTCCCGTTACCGACACACTTAGCAAGACCGGTGCCGTGCTCCACGTGGTGCGCGACTTGCCCAAAGCCCTGAAAGACTTGAGCGGAGGCAAATACGATGCTGTTATCTGTTTCCGTTATCAGGCCAAATACCACATTCACCACCAAGGTTTGCACAACCTTATGACAGAAGACCTGACCCTGACACCACGCGAATACTGCTATGTCAGCGTCAACGAGAACCTGATTCGTGCCATCGACCGCGAACTGATCAAGATGGATAAAGAAGGCGTCATCGACGAGATTTACGGTGACTACATCTCGAAGTTGGGCAGTTTCAAGATGCCTAACTGGGTTTGGTGGACGATAGGTTCAGCCCTCTTGATAGCCTTCTTGGCCCTGCTACTCCAACAGCATATCCACTCGCGTCGTCTGCACAGGGAAATGCGACGTGCCCAGAAGTCAGAACAACTCAAAATCGTATTCCTGGCCAACGTGAGTCATGCATTGCGCACGCCGCTCAACGCCATTATCGGTTTCAGCGACATGATGCGCTCGATGCCGGAAGGTGCCTTGTCGGCTTCCGACCAACAGGAAATGCTGAACCAGATTCATGGCAATGGCGAACAACTGCTATATTTCATCAACGAGCTGCTGCAGTTGTCAACGATTCAAGGCAATGGTATTGACTTCCAAATGGTTGAGTGCAATATCGGACAGCTGATTAGCGAATACGCCAAAGTTGTACAGAAAGATTTAAAAGAGGGTGTCACGCTACAAATTACCCCACAGCAACAGGAGGTGATAGCTGTTACCGACCCCAACCATCTGCGTCTGATTACCATGCACTTGCTGAACAATGCTGTCAAACATACCGCTGAGGGCAGCATTACCATTAGCTACAAGATGAAAGACAATGGCCTCTACATAGAAGTCAAGGATACGGGCGATGGTCTTCCCGATGACTTGAAGGAGAACATCTTTATGCTGCTGAGCGACAAGCACACCTTCGTGCAGGAGCAGAGTCCAGGTTTAGGGCTGTCCATCTGTAAGGCCATCATAGATGCCGTTCATGGCAATATAGGCGTAGAAAGCACAGAAGGTCAAGGCGCGACCTTCTGGTTCTGGATTCCATGTAAAATCAAGTAGACTATAACCGCCAACCGTTAACCATTAACCGTTAACCAATATAGTCGGCTATCATCTTCAAGCAGCTATCAGCACTGACGGGTTTCGACATGAAATTGTCGCAGCCAGCTTCGAATGCTGCCTGACGGTCGCTGTCGAAAGCATTGGCCGTAAGGGCGATAATAGGCAGGTCAGGCATGGCCATCTTAATCTGGCGGGTAGCATCCAGTCCGTCCATTACAGGCATCTTAAGGTCCATGATAACCAAAGCATATTCACCAGTCAAAGCCATCTTGACTGCTTCCTCACCA
>Ga0310786_10007425_pt1 | contig 14297 bp, 9 predicted proteins | sample AusTroGonzalo_MG_FD_203881 | JGI IMG/M metagenome (GOLD analysis project Ga0310786, IMG submission 203881) | Bovine rumen microbial communities from tropical cattle in Woodstock, Queensland, Australia - Gonzalo_03 (v2) (version 2) | ecosystem: Host-associated > Mammals > Digestive system >... | reverse complement strand
CAAGAGCATCGCACAGGAAATGGGTCCGAAGGGAATACGCGCCAATGCCATCGCTCCTGGCTTCATCGAAACTGCGATGACGGCTCAGCTTAGCGAAGAGATTCGTGAGGAATGGAAGAAGAAGATACCTCTTCGTCGAGGCGGACAGGTTGAGGATATTGCCAACGTGGCAACCTTCCTGGCCAGCGACATGAGCAGTTATGTAAGCGGACAGGTCATCCAAGTGGATGGCGGCATGAATATGTAGGACCCCCTAACCCCCTTTAGGGGGAATGAAGTGGCTAATGATGGTAAATGTTATCTACGAAGACAATCATCTCATAGCCGTAGCAAAGAAAGCAGGGGACATCGTTCAGGGAGACAAGACCGGCGATGTCCCTTTGTCTGATTTAGTGAAGGCTTACCTGAAGGACAAGTATCAGAAGCCTGGAAACGTCTTTCTTGGAGTCGTTCACAGGTTGGATCGTCCTGTTAGTGGCGTTTGTCTCTTTGCCAAGACAAGCAAGGCTTTGCCTCGACTCAACAAGATGTTTGCTGAGCATGAGGCAGTTAAGAAGACTTATCTCGCAATTGTCGCGAACAAACCTCCTCAGTCACAAGGAACACTTACTCATTGGTTGACACGCAACGAAAAGCAGAACACGGCTCGAGCCTACGACCGAGAAGTACCGAACAGCAAGAAGGCAATCCTCGATTATCGACTTGTGGCAGAGTCGGAACGCTACTTCTTGCTCGAGGTAACCTTGCATACAGGTCGTCATCATCAGATTCGCTGCCAACTTGCAAAGATAGGTTGTCCCATCAAAGGCGACTTGAAGTATGGCGCTCCTCGCAGTAATCCAGACGGAAGCATCAGCCTTCATGCTTGGCGTCTCTCGTTGGAACATCCTGTTTCACATGTTCCTCTCACAATCGAAGCACCTATGCCTGAAGAACGTCTCTGGCAAGAGATAACGAGGCCTCTTATGTCTTAATGTATTCTTCTTAGACACAAAATTTCTTATTTTGTGTGGCAGAATGAAGAGTTTTTCGTACCTTTGCCTCTTGAATAGTGCTTGCAAAGGCATGAAACGTGCGCTAAAATACATCTTTAGGACACTTTTGGCGATAGTATTACTCATTGTAATGCTTGCCGCCAGCCTCTATCTGCCGCCAGTTCAAAGGTGGGCAGTGAACAGGCTTACTGCCTATCTTGAAGAGAAGACTGGCCTTGAGGTGTCTATTGGCAGTGTGCATCTTTCTCCTTTGCTCGACCTCAAACTCGGACAAGTTCATGTTGCGAAGCCTCCTACCGACGTTTTAAATGTTGAGGGAATGCTTGTCGACCTCGACCTCACACGTTTGCTGACAGGACATGTAGGTGTGGAGGCTATCGATCTTTCTGATGGTAACATTAATACGACTGAGTGGATAGAGTCGCTTCAAATGGAAGGAAGCATAGGCAACCTCAAAATTGTGGCCGACGATATTGACTTGCGAAAGAAAAAGGTCAATATAACTGATGTCTCTCTTGACGGTTGTGCACTCGACATAAAACTTCGTGAGACAGAAGAAGACACAACTGAAAGTGCGCCAATTGATTGGCAGATAGATGTCGACAAAGTGCACATCAAGCAGAGCAAGATAGCCCTTCAGTTGCCGAATGATGCTATGCGAGTCAATGCTGCTATTCGTGAGGCAAATCTTGATAGTGGCGACATTAGTCTTAGCAAGGGAACTTATCGAATTGGCAAGATAAATCTCTTGGCAGATAGCCTTACTTATGACATTCCTGGCTCTAATCACGTAAAAGGTTTTGATGTGAATCATCTTGCTTTTAAGGATTTGGAGTTAGACCTTGATAAGTTCTCCTACAATCAAAACACTTCGGTGCTTAATGCTCAATTGCACAGGCTTGCTTTCAAGGAAAAGAGTGGTTTCCAACTCGATAACCTTGCGGTTAACCTTTCTCTCGATTCCACGCATATCGTTGCAACAGGGCTCGATTTGAAGACTCCGCATAGTTCTGCACAAGGCAACATCAACCTTGATTGGGATGCACTCTCGCCAAAGAAACGTGGACAACTTGATGCGAACATTCAGGCTTCTTTAGGTCATGAAGATGTCCTTTGCCTAGCAGAATCTTATCTGCCAAAAGATCTTGCAAAACACTATCCTCGTCAGCCTCTTAACATCAACCTTGATGCAAATGGCAATGTGGATAATCTCCGTCTTCAGACATGCAACGTAAACATTCCTACAGTCATAGATGCTCGTACAACAGGCTCAGTTCAGAACTTAATGGATAGCAAGAGTCTTGGAGCAGACCTGAAGTGGGACATCAAGACGATGGATCTTCGCTGTGTCAACCGCTATCTTGGATTGACGGATGTTCGTTTCCCAAAGATGACCATTCATGCCGATACCAAGTTGCGAGATGCTTCGAAGCTGACTGCCGATGCCTTGCTCCTCGAAGGGAAAGGTAGAGCCCATCTAACAGGCAACATCGATCTGAACTCGATGGCATATCAAGGAAAGACTCGCATTACTAATTTGCAACTTCACGACTTCCTGCCAAAAGACTCGCTTTATAGTCTCACCGCCAATGCCAAGTTCTCAGGAAGAGGTACAGACTTCTTGAGTCCCAATACCAAACTTCATGCCCAAGCCGATATCACTCATCTTGGTTATGCTTCATGGGACTTGAATAACATAAAAGCAGACTGCCGTTTGGAGAAAGGCAAGGCATTGGTCGATATAGACAGCCAGAACGATTTGCTGTGTATGCAGGGTTGTGTTGAAGCCTCCATTAATGATCGAAAGTTAAGGGCTGCAGATTTCAACATGGACCTGAGCCACATTGATCTTTATGCTCTTCACTTAGCAAAGAAACCTCTTTCGGCAAGTATGGTAATGCACTTGGATGGAGCCTCTGACTTCAAGCAAACGCATAACTTGAAGGCTCGTATCGAGGCAATGGAGTTGATGACAGCAGATAGTGTGATTCATCCTCTTGACCTTACCCTTGATGCCAGTCTTTCTCCTGAACTCATCCAAATGAAAGCACTTGCAGGTGACCTTAGTCTTTCTTTTTCGTCCGACCAAGGACTTGATTCTTTGTTAGCGCGATACAATAACTTTAGCAAGGAGTTGCAAAGAGAAATAGACAGTCTTCGCCTAAAGCAAGACACGCTTCGAACACTCTTACCGCATTTGAAGATGGAACTTACTTGCGGTCAAAAGAATCCAATTGGTAATATCCTTCGCCATGCTACAGGTTATAGCTTCCGCGACCTTTCCTTCCATCTTATAACCTCGCCAGAAGAAGGTTTGAGTGGCAATGGCTATATGCATTCCCTCAATACAGGAGCCATCTTGCTTGACAGTATTTATTGGCAAATTCGACAAGAGTCGAGTGGCGTTTCTCTTGATGCTAAAGTAGCAAACGGGCCGAAGAACAGTATTGTGACCTTCATGTCGCAAGTTCATGCGGCTTTAACGGAAACGGGTGCTAATGCGGACCTTGTCTTTTATGATGCTCAAGGAAAGAAGAGTGTGGACTTTGGTTTAGCTCTCGATTTGCTTCAGGATGGCTTGCGTGCCCATTTCATACCACTTAATCCGATTATTGCTTATCGTCGTTTCACGCTCAATGATGACAACTTTGTGTCGCTTACTCGCAATGGACATCTCGATGCGTTGGTCGACCTTCTTGCAGATGATGGGACAGGTTTAAAGCTTTATACTACGCCAAACGATGAGGCTCAGCAAGATGTCTCGTTAAGTGTGAATCACTTTAATGTGGGAGAACTTACGCAAGTCATTCCCTTCATGCCTGACATTAGCGGCTTCCTTCATGGCGACTTCCACTATATGCAGGCTGACAGCACGACTACTGTTTCTGCAGAAATGCTTGTGAAGAGGATGGCGTACAACGGAGTTTCACTTGGCGACGTTGGGTTGAATGGCGTTTATTTCCCCAATGCTGATGGCTCGCACTATGTTGACGGCATCGTTACTTTGGACGAGCAGGAAGTGCTTTTAGTTAATGGTAAGTATCATGAAGAGAAAGGAAAAGGAAAGATGGAAGGCGAGGCTTCATTCCAGAAGATGCCTTTTGCCATTCTCAATGCCTTTATGCCTGATGGCCCATTTGCTTTAAGTGGTTATGCTTGGGGCGATTTTTCGGTTAGTGGCTACACAGACAATCCTATCCTGAACGGAGAATTAAAGACGGAATCTCTTCATATTGATGCCGATAGCTACAATGTGAACTTGCAGATTCCTGACCACACAATTACTGTCAACAATAGTCGTATCGACCTTAATCGTATCGAAGCTTATGCAGCAGGCAAGACTCCGCTTGTGCTCGATGGCAACATCGACTTCAGCAACCTTGATCGTGTGCAGTTGGATATGAATGTAAGAGCCAACAACTATCAGCTCATTAATGCACCAAAGAGACAAGGTTCGTTAGCTTATGGCAAAGTGTTTGTCAATCTTGGTGGGCGTCTGTGGGGCACACTTTCCGACCTCAAGATGCGTGGACGTCTTGATGTGCTTGGCAGTACTGATGTAAGTTGTGTCTTAACAGATACACCTCTTACAGTTGACGATCAACTTGCAGACATTATTACTTTCTGCGACTTCAACGATACAATTGCTGTAGAGCCAATAGATGTGAAGCGTCAAAGCATTGATATGCAGATGAATGTCAGCATTGCGGAGACAGCGCAGATACATTGCTTCTTAAGCGACAACGGCAATGACTACATTGACTTGCAGGGTGGGGGAGAACTGACAATGACCTACGACTTGCAGAACGATATGCAACTTTGGGGACGCTATACCATCAACAAAGGGACGATGCGTTACTCGTTGATGGCTATACCGCTTAATGACTTCCAAATAGCGCAAGGCAGTTATGTAGAGTTCCAAGGTGATATGATGAATCCTCGCCTTAGTATCAATGCAAGTGAACGAGTAAGGTCTACTGTAACAGAGAATAGTGTTCCGCGCAATGTTGCCTTTGATGTTGGGCTTGCTATCAGTAGGACACTTGATGATATGGGATTGGAGTTTACATTGGAGGCTCCTGAAGCTATGACTGTACAGAACCAGTTGACTGCGATGACAGCCGAAGAAAGAGGACGAGTTGCAGTCACGATGCTCGTTACAGGAATGTATGTTACAGATGATGCTGAAACGAATGGAGGTTACAATTATGCCAATACGCTCAATGCTTATCTGCAGAGTGCTATCAACGAGATTGCAGGTAAAGCCCTCAATACGGTTGACGTTAACTTTGGCATTTCGAGTGGAACTTCCGAAACAGGGGCGAACACTACCGATTACAGTTTCAGTTTTGCGAAACGTTTCTGGGGCAATCGCATTAGTGTGATTGTAGGAGGAAAGGTCAGCGCAGGCCATGATGCAGTTAATAATGGACAGACTATCATCGACAATGTTTCCATAGAATACCGTCTCGACAAGACTGCTTCGCGATACGTTAACCTCTTCTACGACCGCAACTATGAGTCGTTGCTCGAAGGACAAGTTACCAAGATGGGTGGTGGTATTGTTCTTCGTAAGAAGGCTGATAAACTGAGTGAACTCTTCATCTTCCGTAACAAGAAAGACTCTATGCAACCTGGCGCTCGCCCAGAAGAAAAGCGCCAAGAAAATACAAAGGCTCCGAATGAATAAGATACAATCCATAACGTTACTGTTGCTTTGCTTGCTTGCTTCGGCTTGTTCCCTTACAAAGCATTTGCCTGAAGGCGAGACGCTCTATCGAGGCATCAAGAGTGTCGACTATGATAAAGCTCCGATTAAGGACAAGAATGCCGAGCAAGAAGGCGTTATTACAGCTTTAGCGGATGCTTATACGACAGTAGAAGGCTTGCTTTCTGGCGATGCATCTGTATTGAAGACAGAAGAGGTTGATGATAAAGCAATACGAGATAGCTTGAAACGGATTTCGCAGAAAGACCTGGAGGCCTATGCTGCCACGAAGGAAGAGGTAGAGGCTGTGCTTTCGTATGCTCCCAACGGAGCCTTTATGGGCAGTAGTTTCGTGACGCATCCGTTCCCAATCAAGTTGCTTATCTACAATCGCTATGCTGGCAGCAAGCATCGTTTCGGCAAATGGATGTTCAATCACTTCGCTGCTTCACCCGTTTTAATGAGTAACGTGAATCCTCGTTTGCGTTCTACTGTGGCGAAGAACACACTTCGCAGTCGCGGTTACTTCCGTGCTCAAACTTCTTTCGAAACAGTTCCTGACTCGAAAGACTCTTTGAAGGAGCGAGTTCGCTATAACATTCATCCTGGTCCTGTTTACCATTTGGATAGTATTGCCTACATGAACTTCCCACCTGAAGCTGACAGTATCATCAAGAATAGCCCTGAGCCTTCTGCGTTGCATCGTGGCGATCCTTTCAGTGTGGTTAATCTCGAGGCTGAACGAACAAGGATTGTTAGTGCTTTGCGAGAGCAAGGTTATTACTATCAAAGGAACGATTACATTAATTTCCGAGCAGATACTTTGCAGACACCTATGCTTGTGAAACTGCAGGTTCAGCCTTCCTTAACTGCTCCAAAAGAGGCGATGAAGCCATATAATATAGGTAACACGCGCGTGAACATATACAAATATGGTGACCGACAGATAGTGGATAGTATCACGATGCGAGGTGGAAACTCCTTTGGATACAGTCGTCCTGTAAAGTTTAAGAAACAGGAACCTGGCACCAAGAAGGCTCCGAAGGCTGAAAAGGGACAAGCTCCTTTGCTGCGACCCAGAGCTGTTTGGCGCTCGATGCTCTTCCGTAAAGGCGACCTCTACAAGCAGAGTTTGGGAGAACTGATGCAGGAGGGACTTGCTTCAACAAATGTCTTCTCGGCTTTACGCATCAATTATGTGCCTCGCGACTCTGTGCAAGAGGGCGACACACTTGATATTGTAGTAAATGCGACACTCGACAAGCCTTATGATGCCGAGTTTCAGGGAAACATTACGGGCAAGACAGGAGGTCAGATAGGTCCAGGTGCAAGCTTCTCTTTCTCAAAGAGGAATGCTTTCCGAGCTGCTGAAACTCTGACGCTCAAGTTGTGGGGCTCGTACGAATGGCAGACAGGAGCCAATCTCGAAGGCAAGCGTTCTTTGTTCAACTCCTACGAATACGGACTTAGCGGCTCGCTTTCTTATCCTCGTTTCCGCTTCTTTGGTTTGGGACGCAAGATAGGTCGTCGCTTCGTTGCGACTACTGCGATTGACCTTCAAGCTCGTTGGATGAATCGAGCTCGTTACTTTGGTCGCGTCTCTTGGAGTGGTGGAGTGAACTATACTCTGCAACGAAAGCAACGCATCAAACACGAGTTTTCGCCTCTGACAATTACCTACGATCAGCTGCTTCACAGTACGGCTCGATTCGATTCTATTGTTAGTGCCAATCCAGCTCTCTATGTTTCTATGCGAGATCAGTTTGTGCCGAGTATGTGGTACACTTTCTCGTGGGCAGGAACTCCGAAACATCCTTCTTCTCTTACCGTTTCGGTTAAAGAGGCTTCGGCTATTCTTTCGAGCATTTATGCTATTTGCGGAGACTCTTACAGTAAGGAGGGGAAGCGACTTTTGGGTGTTCCTTATGCTCAATTCATTAAGACAACCGTTCAATATACTCGCCAGTTCCCGCTCACAAAACGTAGTCTTCTTGCAACTCGAGCTTTTGGAGGCGTAGTTTATAGCTACGGAAATGCGAAGGCGGCACCTTATAGCGAGCTCTTTTCAGTAGGTGGAGCCAACAGTATTCGCGCTTTTGGTATGCGAACGATTGGTCCTGGAGCTTATCATCCGGAAGCCTCGAAGTACTCATACGTCGACCAGATGGGAGACTTCAAACTCGAGGTGAATGCTGAGTATCGCTTCCCCATCGTTGGCAAACTGAATGGTGCGACCTTCTTGGATGCAGGAAATGTCTGGCTTTTGCGCAATAGCGAGAACCAACCTGGCGGCCAGTTCAGGTTCAAGGACTTCGGCAAACAGATTGCTTTGGGCACAGGTGTGGGCATTCGTTACGACTTGGATTTCCTCGTCATCCGTTTCGACTTGGGTATAGGCATTCATGCTCCTTACGACACAGGCAAGCGAGGCTACTACAATATGACAAGCTTCGGAAAGTCACTTGGTTACCATTTCGCCATCGGTTATCCGTTCTAGTTTCAGAACAACCCTAGTTACGATGGCAAACATAACACGTTAACTTTGCAAACATAACACGTTAAGATTGCCAACGTAACACGTTAAGTTTGGCAACGACCCTGCAGTCGTTTGAAAAGATGAAAAGCGAGGAGGTTATTCTTCGTTCCAGAACCTCCAACTTGCAACTGCCTGAAGGTATAACATCTCCAAGCCGTTCTTGACGATTGCCCCTTGTTCTCGGCCCTTCTTCATGAACAAAGTTTCTTCAGGATTGTAGACGAGATCGAAGAGAAGGTGCTTTGGAGTGAGGAGTTCGTAAGGAATTGCTGGGGCTTGGTCCACTTTGGGGAACATTCCGACGGGAGAGCAATTGACGATTACGGAATACTCCTTCATCACTTCTGGCGTGAGGTCGGAGTAGGCGAGCATCCCTTCGCGAGGCGAGCGAGTAACGTAAGTCCACTCAATCCCTAAGCGACTCAGGCCAACACGAATGGCTTTGCTTGCTCCTCCAGTACCCAGAATGAGGGCTTTCGAATGATGAGGTTGCAAAAGAGGCTTAATGCTTTCGCTAAAGCCGATGATGTCGCTATTGAAACCTTTCAGCTTGCCCTCGCGAACGCGAATAACGTTGACGGCTCCTATCTCCCGTGCCTCGTCGCTCAACTCGTCGAGAAGAGGAATGACGGCCTGTTTGTGAGGAAGCGTCACATTAAGTCCTCTTAGTTCTGGATTCTCGCGAAGAATGTCCTTGAGCATAGTTGCATCAGGAATCTCGAAGTTAAGATACTGAGCGTCAATACCTTCGCGAGCAAACTTTTCCGTAAAGAAACCTCTGCTAAAACTGTGTCCCAAAGGGAAACCTATGATGCCGTATTTGTCCATTTTTTGAGTTAAGCAAGCATTATTTCTTTGCCAAATACATTGTACTGATGCCGAATGTGAAGCGTTTCCATTGTACTTCTGCGAAGCCGGCCTTGCGGAGAATGCCTTCCATCTGCTCTGGTTGCGGAAAGGCTTCCATTGATGCCGGCAGATAAGTATAGGCGCTATCGTCGTGACTGATGAGTCGTCCGAGCAAAGGCATTACGACGTGAGCGTAAATCCAGAACAGTTGCTTCATCGGAAAGCGAGGCGGCGAGGTGAGTTCAACGATTAGAAGATGACCTCCAGAACGAAGGACTCTCTGCATTTCGCGCAGTCCTGCATCCAAATCATGGAAGTTGCGAACACCATAAGCCGACGTTACGGCATCGAACGAACCATCTGGAAATGAGAGCTTTGTGCAGTCTTCTTTCTCGAAAGAAATAGTGTCTTGCAGCCCTTCCTGCTTGACCTTCTCGCGTCCGACCGCCATCATGCCTTCGGAGATGTCTGCTCCTGTGATGTGTTGAGGCTTGATGCGTTTGGCCAAGAGCAAGGCGAAGTCGCCCGTTCCAGTTGCAATATCGAGGATTTGCTGCGGGCTAAACTTGCCGAGAGCATCAACCGCTTTGCGTCTCCAACGACGGTCGATGCCCAAGGAAAGCATGTGGTTGAGTTTGTCGTAGGTAGGCGCAATTCGGTCGAACATCTGCCTAACCTGCTCCTGCTTTACCTTTCCTTCAGCCACTTTGTTACGTTCTTTTCTATTCGAGCCGCAAGGTCGCCTTCGCTATCAGCAGGCTCGAACTTCTTGCCAACGATGTGTTCGTAGAGTTCGATGTAGCGGTCGGCCACGCTTTGAGCGTATTCATCGGTAATCTCAGGCATGACTTGGCCGGGCTGATTCATGAAGTTGTGCTCGATAAGCCACTGCCTTACGAACTCCTTCGAAAGCTGCTTCTGAGGCTCGCCCTTCGCGAACTTCTCCTCGTAACCGTCGGCATAGAAGTAACGACTGCTGTCAGGAGTGTGGATTTCATCAATGAGGATGACCTTCCCATCACGCTTGCCGAACTCATATTTCGTGTCAACCAAGATGAGACCTTTGGCTGCGGCAATCTCCGTTCCGCGCTGGAAGAGGGCACGAGTGTATTTTACCATCGTTTCCCAATCCTCTTTGCTGACCAGACCTTGCTTGACGATTTCCTCTGCGGAAATGTTCTCGTCGTGTCCTTCTTCAGCCTTTGTGGTGGGAGTTATGATGGGTTCTGGGAACTTTTGATTCTCTTTCATGCCTTCAGGAAGCTTTACTCCGCAGAGCTCACGGCAACCTGCCTTGTACTCACGCCAAGCTGAGCCAGTCAGGTATCCACGAATAATCATCTCAACTCGGAAGCCTTCTGCCTTCAGACCTACAGTCACCATCGGATCTGGAGTTGCGAGTTTCCAGTTAGGAACTATGTCGGCAGTTGCGTCGAGGAACGAAGCGGCAATCTGGTTGAGCACTTGTCCCTTGTAGGGAATGCCTTTTGGCAGGATGACGTCGAAGGCCGAGATACGGTCCGTAGCCACCATTACCATCAAGTCATCATTGATGTTATAGACATCACGAACTTTTCCGTGATACACATTCACCTGCCCAGGCAGGTTGAAGTCAGTTCTTGTTAAGGCTTTCATCTTGTTCTTGTTGTATGTTTTTTTGTGATTCGTAAGCTTCCACGATTCGCGTCACAAGTTTGTGTCGCACAATATCTTTCTTGGTGAGTTCAATGAAACCGATGCCTTTGATGTCCTTGAGGAGGTGGAGCGCCTCGATAAGACCTGAGCGAACACTATGCGGAAGGTCGATCTGGGTTGTGTCTCCCGTTACAATCATCTTGGTGTTCATGCCCATTCTGGTAAGGAACATCTTCAACTGAGCAGAGGTCGTGTTCTGGGCTTCATCGAGGATGACGACGGCGTCGCTCAAGGTTCGGCCTCGCATAAAAGCAATCGGAGCAATCTGAATGATGTTCTGCTCCATCATTTCACGCAGTTTCTGAGTGGGAATCATATCCTCGAGGGCATCATAAAGCGGCTGAAGATAGGGGTCTATCTTCTCCTTCATGTCGCCAGGAAGGAAGCCAAGTTTCTCGCCAGCCTCAACTGCGGGACGCGAAAGTACGATTCGCCTTATCTCCTTATTCTTGAGTGCTCGAACGGCGAGGGCAATACTTGTATACGTTTTGCCTGAGCCTGCAGGTCCGACTGCAAAGACGAGGTCGTTCTCCTGATAGGCTTTGACGAGAGCCTGCTGATTGGTTGTGCGAGCACAAATCGGCCTTCCAGTCACACTATACACAATCACGCCTTCAACTCCCTCTCTTTCAGAGCGTTCGCCTCGAGCAATATGGATGAGTTCTTCCTCAGTCAGACTGTTGTACTTGCTGATGTGTTTCTGCAGTTTCTGCACGATTTCCTCGAACGCACACATCTCCAACTCGTCGCCCATAACATGAATTACGTTGCCTCGAGCCACAATGCGGAGCTTCGGATAGAGTGCCTTGAGCATCTGCATGTTAGCGTTGTTCACACCATAAAGAAGCAAAGGATCGATGTCCTCGATAAGGATATGCTTTTCTATCATTCTTTGTTATTTTAATGCAAAAGTAATAAACTATTTTGAGATTTCCGCTTTTTTGTGTATTTTTGTGCGGCAAAAGTTATGAGAAGACTTAAGAAGAAGATATTTTTAGGCCTTTTTGGAGGTACAGTTGCTCTGCTTGGAGCGATTAGGCTCGCTTTTCCCCAAGTAACGGGCAACAGGAGTGAGGCAAAAACGACTGCAGTTACGTTGGCAAACGACACTAGTGTTGTTGGCGATCGTAACGAGTTAAGTTTGCCATCAACCCACGTTACGTCTGAAGAGCAACCTAAAGATCCTGAATTGTCTAAGCTGACTCAGGAGCCGGAAGGCCGAGTGAAATGGCATCCTGTCCGCAGCGTTCCCTCTTATGCAGCCTGCTTTCCTGATGTTCAGGATGTGCAAATCGTGGCTGCCAGAAAGTGGGGCGTTCCTCCTGTTCGTGACAGAAAAGAGGCGGAAAGGCGCAGGCAAGAGCTCGTTTATGTGGGAGCAAATCCCCTCTTCTGCATAGATAAAGGTATGACTCACAGCATTCCTTACCTTGTTCCGCGAGCCTCGAATCTGCTTTCGACGATAGGCCGCAACTATCTCGACAGCCTATATATAAAAGGTATACCTCTTCATCGGATTATCGTCTCGAGTGTCTTGAGGACGGAAGACGATGTGGCTCGACTGACGCAAAGAAACGGAAACGCTTCCACAGAGAGTTGCCATCGCTATGGAACCACTTTCGATATTGCTTATAATCGTTATTCTACAGTTTCTCCTCCAGGTGAGCCAGAGCGAAGAGCCGTTCAGAACGACACACTCAAATGGGTGCTGAGCGAAGTATTGCGAGACATCCGAGAAAAGGACTTGTGTTACATCAAGTACGAAGTCAAGCAAGGTTGCTTCCATATAACTGTCAGATAGTTAAAAAAAGTTAGTCTCATTTTCTGCGATTAAACTTTTTGCCCCTTTATGTGGTCAAAAGAGTGTGACAGAAAAACAAACCACATAAACTAATTAACTGAAATGAGAAAGACAATGATTGTGGCAGTTCTGGCTCTTCTGAGCAGTACTGCAGTATGCGCCCAAGAGCGTATGAGTCAAGAAGAACGTGAAAAGGCAATTGCCGAACGCATTGAAAGAGCAGCAGATCGCCAGGCAAGCGACTTCAAACTGAAGGATGATGCAAAGAAGGCTTTCGTTGCAACCTACACAGCTTACCAGAAGGAAATGTTCGCAACCAATCAGTTCCAGGGTCAGCGTCCTGAGCAAGCTGGTCGTAGCGAAGAGAACAAAGAACTGAGTGCAGAAGAGGCTCAGGCTCAGATCAAGCAGACTTTCGAGCGCCAAGAGCAGCAGATTGCAACTATGCAAAAGCGTCTGGAGGTTCAGAAGAAGTATGCAGAAGAGTTCGCTAAAGTGCTCACTCCCCAGCAAGTACTGAAGGTTCTCACTCCTCAACGCGGTCAAGGCGGCAATCGCGATCAACAGCGTCGTAACAATGGCGAAGGCGGTCAGCGCGGAAACTTTGGTGGTGGCCGTGGTGGCTTCGGCGGCGGCTTTGGCGGTCCTGGCGGTTTCGGCGGTCCTGGCGGCGGCTTCTAAGAAGTCCGACAGAAATGAAATTCATCGAAACATAAAGAAAAAGGTTCAAAGTCTTGCCGCTTTGGACCTTTTTTTATATATTTGCATTCGCAAACAAAAACAATTCTAACAATGGGAAGAGTACTGATTATAGGAGCTGGCGGCGTAGCTACCGTAGCGGCTCACAAGGTTTGTCAGAATCCTGACATCTTTACTGAAGTAATGATTGCCAGCCGAACAGAGAAGAAATGTATCGCTTTGGCTGAGGTCCTCAACAAGAAATATGGCACGAAGGTAACGACTGCTCAGGTCGATGCCGATAGTGTGGAGCAGCTTGTAAAACTCTTTAGCAGCTACAAGCCTGATATTGTGATGAATCTTGCTCTGCCTTATCAGGACTTGACCATCATGGAAGCTTGTCTGGAAACGGGTTGCAACTATCTCGATACGGCTAACTACGAACCCAAAGACGAAGCGCACTTCGAGTACTCTTGGCAATGGGCTTATCGCGAAAGATTTGAAAAAGCTGGGCTTTGCGCTATTCTTGGTTGCGGCTTTGATCCAGGCGTAACAAGTATCTTTACTGCTTATGCCGCCAAGCATCACTTCGACGAGATCCAGTATCTCGACATCGTGGATTGCAACGCAGGCAACCATCACAAGGCTTTTGCCACAAACTTCAACCCCGAAATCAACATTCGTGAGATTACTCAGAAAGGCCTTTATTGGGAGAACGGAAAGTATATCGAGACAGAGCCGATGGAGATACACAAGCCTTTAACCTATCCTGGCATTGGACCAAAGGAGAGTTATCTGCTCCATCATGAAGAGATAGAGTCGCTCGTCATTAATTATCCGACCATTAAGAGAGCGCGTTTCTGGATGACTTTCGGTCAGCAGTACCTCACTTATCTCGATGTAATTCAAAACATTGGCATGAGTCGTATCGACGAAGTCGAGTACAAGGCACCCAAGGCAGATGGCTCTGGCGAAGCAGTCGTCAAGATTGTTCCCCTCCAGTTCCTCAAAGCAGTATTGCCCAATCCACAGGAT
>Ga0310786_10007424_pt1 | contig 14297 bp, 9 predicted proteins | sample AusTroGonzalo_MG_FD_203881 | JGI IMG/M metagenome (GOLD analysis project Ga0310786, IMG submission 203881) | Bovine rumen microbial communities from tropical cattle in Woodstock, Queensland, Australia - Gonzalo_03 (v2) (version 2) | ecosystem: Host-associated > Mammals > Digestive system >... | reverse complement strand
TATGCCAGCATTGAAGAAATGGCTGGGCAAAAAGGGTCTGTATTATACCCTTCTCTCTATCGGCCTGATCGGATTTGCCATCCTTTTCACTATCGGCAAGTTCTTTGATGTGGCCTCCGCCAATGCTCTTGTCCAGACGGCAAAGGTCATGACGGGTGTCGGTCTGCTGGTAGGTTCTCTGATGTGGGCCCTTGTGCCTGAGGTCATCACGGAGGCTGAGTACCGTACAGGAAACAGACCAGCTGCTACAGTCAATGCACTGGCCGGCGTAGCCTTTAAGGCTGGATTCTCTATTGCCGGTTGGATTACGCCGCTGGTCATGGGCTGGATTGGCTTTAACTTCGTCAGCGAAGAGTCTGCCCTGCCCACCGACCCCATGGCCTGGTTCACGGTTACGGCCGTGTTTGCCCTCGTCGGTTTCGTGCTCCTGATGCTTTGCTTTATGGGCAGCAAGGAGAACATCACCACGACTCCGGAAAAGCCAGTTACTTACGGAGAGATGTGGCAGGAGTTCAAGGCCAACAAGTGCCTTCAGCTGGTGCTCAGCATCTTTGTCGTGGTATTCCTGGCCTCCTTTATCAGCGCCCCAGTAAATGCCTATTATGTCAAGCTGGCCAATTACTCCGATATTGCGCAGAATGCCATTCTGATGTTCACCACCGTCATTCCTGCCATCCTTCTTCTCGTGGTTGGCTATCTTATCTATAAGTATCCTCTTACCGATGAGAAGCTTGACGAAATCAACAGAGAGATTGAGGCACGTAACAGTCATGAATAAGAAGGTGAAGATACTGACCCTCTGCTTAGCCATGATGCCGTTGGCATCTATGGCCCAGCAGGGGCTCAAGGACGCTCTTGGAAAATACTGCCTCATCGGTGCCGCCATTAACCAATGGCAGAGTGATGGGCAGGTGCCTGAGGGTGATGCCATCGTGGATAAGCACTTTAACTGTGCCGTAGCCGAGAATTGCATGAAGCCCGAATCGTTGGCACCCGCCGAGGGTATCTTCGACTTCCGCGTCGCCGACAAGTTCGTCAGCTACTGCCAGCAGCACAAGCTGAAGGTGCTGGGACATTGTCTGGTATGGCACTCGCAGGCTCCCGACTGGTGGTTCACCAATGGTTACACCGCCAGTCCTGCCTCCAAGGAGGTGCTGAAGGAACGACTGATCAAGCATATCAAGACCGTCGTCGGCCACTATAAAGGCCAGATTCATGGTTGGGACGTGGTGAACGAAGCCATCGAGGATGACGGTTCGTTCCGCAAATCGCCTTACTATAATCTGTTGGGTGAGGAGTTCATCGAGATAGCCTTCCGCACTGCCCATGAGGCCGACCCTGATGCCGAACTCTACTACAACGACTATTCTATGGCCGGCCAGGCCAAGCGCGAGGCAGTCTGCCGTCTGGTGAAGAATCTCAAGGCAAAGGGTCTGCGCATCGACGGTGTAGGTATGCAGAGCCACAATGGCTTGGACTACCCCAACCTGGAGGAATACGAGAAGTCCATTGATGCCTTTGCTGCCTGTGGCGTGAAGGTGATGATTACTGAGCTCGACCTCAATGTGCTGCCCAATCCGCAGGGTTTTGGTGGTGCCGACATCAGTCAGAACTTTGAATTCCAGCAGAAGTATAACCCCTATGTTGACGGACTGCCCAAGGACAAGCAGAAAGAGGTGGATGCCCGCTGGCTGGAATTGTTTAAAATCTACTACAAGCACCGTTCGCAGATTAGCCGCATCAACCTGTGGGGCGTCAGCGATGGCGGTTCGTGGCTGAACGGCTGGCCCGTCAAGGGACGCACCAACTACCCCCTGCTCTTTGACCGCCAGTACAAGGAGAAGCCCGTTATCAACGAAATCATTAAACTCTATCAATAATACTACTGAATTATGGCAAAACTTCCACGTTACCTATTCCCGAGTGACTATATGGCCGACCCTTCGGCTAATGTGTTTAACGGACGCCTCTATGTCTATCCCAGCCATGACTGGGATGCCGGCGAATGCTTCGACGATGATGGCGGACACTTCCAGATGCGCGACTATCATGTATTGTCGTGGAACGATGTTGAGAACGATGAGGCTACCGACCACGGCGTGATTCTTGATGTAGACCAGGTGCCCTGGGCCGAGAAGCAGATGTGGGACAACGACGTCGTCGAGAAGGATGGCAAGTACTACCTCATCTTCTCTGCCAAAGGCTATGATGGCGTATTCCACCTCGGTGTGGCTGTGGCCGACAAACCCGAAGGCCCCTTTGTGCCTCAGGAGGCTCCTATCCGCGGCTCGTTCTCTATCGATCCCTGTATGTTCAAGGATGACGACGGACAGATCTATTGCTTCTTCGGTGGACTTTGGGGCGGACAGCTGCAGTGGTGGCGCTCGCTCTATCACGGCTTCGAGGCTATCCCCGGCAAGTATGGTGATGAGAATGGTCTCATCGACCTTGGTCCTGCTCCCGACCACAAGACGCAGCTCTTCGCCAAGCCCGATGCCCCCGCACTGCCCAGTGCCGTTGTCCGCATGAGCGACGATGTGCTGCAGTTTGCCGAGGCTCCGCGTCCCGTGCTGGTTCTCGACAAGGACGGTCAGCCCCTGAAGGCCGGCGACCCGCACCGTTTCTTTGAGGCTTCGTGGGTTCACAAGTACAACGGTAAGTACTACTTCAGCTACTCTACCGGCGACAGCCATTACCTGTGCTACGCCATCGGTGATTCGCCTTACGGTCCCTTCACCTATCAGGGCGTCATTCTGGAGCCTGTCGTAGGTTGGACGACTCACCACTCCATCGTGGAGTACAAGGGACAGTGGTATCTGTTCTATCACGACTGTGTACCTTCCAACGACATCACCCATCTGCGCTCACTGAAGGTGCAGCGCCTCTACTACAACGAGGATGGCACTATCAAGCCCGTTGTCAATGAATAAGCATCAACTGAAGATAATAAAGACGAGTGCTGGAAAACCTGCACTCGTCTTTATTATTTTCAGTGGTAACTTCCGCCGCCACCGTTACCAACGGTCCTTCGTCTGGATGTCATCACCCCATCGGTGATCCTTCGGGAAGGGTTGTCCGCCCCAGGCTTTTACTTGTGTCCACGGCTCGGGCTTGTCAGTCCAGAAAGGATGATTAGCAGGCAGTCCGAGTGGCATGAACGAGAGGCTGGTCATATAGAGTGAACCGTTGTTGGTGTACCAGTCAGCTGTCTCAGGCTGATGGCCGCAGAAACCGATGGTCAGGAAACCTGCATCATTGTAGTTGTTCTGGTAGTCGAACATACGGTGCATGACAGCGGTAAGGGCGGCGCGTACCTGTCCGTTCGACAGCTCCTTCGGCAGTTTCTGATACCACGCCATCAGGGCTAAGGGTTGCATGGCTGCCAGACGGTAGGGTGTGGAGCGGCCGATGACAGGGAAGGTGCCTTCAGGTGAGATGAAACGCTCCAGGATGATGGCAAACTTCTGTGCCCGTTTCAGGGCGCGGTCGTAGTACTTCTTATATTCCAGGCGGGTGTTTGCCTTGGCATCAATCATGTTCTGCAGTGTCTCAAGGTACATGGCGTGGAACACGTAGCTGCTATAGTAATCGAAAGCAAACACAGGACCATCGGCATACCAGCCGTCACCCACATACCACTCCTCCACCTTACGGATGGGCATCATTACGCGGAAGTCATCATACTCTTTCAGTCCTGCGGCTTTGGCAATGAAGCTCTCGATAGTTGAAGAGAAGAGGAACCAGTTGGTGTAGGGCGGCTCATACTTGCGCAGCATCTTGAACTCCTTGATGTAGCGGTCTTTCGTTGTCTGGTCAAGCGGTACCCACAGTGCATCGTAGGCTCGGATAAACGACTCGGCGATGTAGGCTGCGTCCACTAAGTTCTGTCCAGAGGCACCCCACACCAGATAGTCGGGCGAATCGGGGTCCACACTGTTTTTGTAGGAGGCCAATGCCCATTCGCGCAGCTGATGAACCATTTCGCGTTCCTTCACGTCAGCGGGAGAATCGTCGAACACGCTGTCGGGTAATGCCAGCCAAGGTGCAATGCCTGCCATGAGGCGTCCAAAGGTCTCCATATAGACTACCTTACGGTTGCGATTGTCGAACGAGGGCGAGAACTCCGTCTTCATGTTCTTCTGCAGTTCACCTTTCGCCATATTCTCCAACACGGGCTGTGCCATCTTCCAGGTCAGTTCCGTCCAGTACTCACGGTCCGTCTGTACCGCCTTCTTTACTTTCTTGGCTGCTGCGGGCATCAATGCCAGCATGGCCATCATCGTTACGATCACTTTCTTCATAGGTTCTTAGTATAGTTAGTTGTCATGATTCTTTTATTTTGTCTTCAGCGGCTCGGGGCCGTTCAGTGTCGGCGTGACGGGGATGATACGTCCCTGCTTGTCGAACGTCAGGCGGTCGATGCACACCTCGCGGTGGATGCCCGGCTCGTGGTTGACGAAGTGCTTGTTGATGCGGTGATAGACGATGTACCATTCGTCCTTACCGGGAATCTGGAGCACACTGTTATGGGCCGTACCGTAGATGCCGTCCTCGGGGTTCTGCTTAATTACCAGGTAGTTCTGCTCGTCGATGGTGATGGGACCGAGAGGCGACTTGCTGGTGCCGTAGCAGACGTGGTAGTTGGGCGAACCCGTATCATCAACGGACCACATAAAGTAATAGGTACCCTTGCGGTAGAAGACGTAGGCGCCCTCGCGGAAAGCCCAGGTTTGCAGGTTGCCGCCCTTGGGTGTCATCAGCGTGATGGTCTCTTTCTTCACACTCAGCATATCGTCGTTCAGCTCGGCACCTGCCATGAAGCCGTTACCCCAGTAGATATAGTATTTGCCGCTCTTCGGGTCCTGGAACACATCGACGTCGATGGCCTGTCCGCCACGAGCCTCCTTAGGACGGTCGGCATCGGTGAGGATGGGTGCGCCGCTATCCACAAACGGTCCGGTGGGACTGTCGCTGACGGCCACGCCAATCTCCTTGCGGTTCGACTGGGGGTTATGAGCTGAGAAATAGAAGTAGTACTTCCCCTTCTTCTCAATGATCGCCGGTGCCCAGGCATTACCCGTTGCCCACTTTACCTGGTCGCCCTTCACATCGAGCATCTTGCCCTCGTCCGTCCAGTCGATGAGATTGGTAGAAGAAAAGACGCTGAAGTCGTGGCCGCCCCATCCGGGTGTGCCGTCGGTAGTGCTGTAGATGTAGTACTTCTTGGTCTGGGTCGAGTAGAGCACCTCCGGGTCAGCATGGAAGCCGCTGAGGATGGGCTGTTTATAATTGGGGAATGCCTTCAGCAGACGCTCCTTCTCAGCCCGCGTAATGGGGATAATGGTACCGTGACGCGGCGTGAACTTTCCCTTTGTCTTGGTGTTCTGGATAAACTCGAAAGTCTTCAGGTCCTCCGACTTACAGAACTGATAGTGACCGCTACCGTAGCAGTCGTACATGATAATCCACGACTTACCGTCGATGGCCTTGCAGACGCCGACGCCCTCGACGGCCTCCTTCGTCTGCTCCACGTTACCGTCCAGCATCTGCCACTTGTCCGTCAGCTGCTTGGCTACGGCCTGATAGATGCCGCGTCCCGACTCCTGCTTATAGAAGAGGTGGTACAGCTGGTCGGCCTCGTTGTAGACGATATCGCCGTCGATGGTCGCATTGCCTGCATCGAAGAGCCACTTAGGTTCGCCCTCCAAGTCCGTAAAGTCCTTGTTGGCATATTGGTAGTAAATCTTGTCGTACGACTTCGGGTCGCTGGTGCGCAGCGAATAGAAGACCATATACTTGCCGGCCTTGTGGTCGTAGATGGTCTCCGGAGCCCAGACGCGGATGACGTTCTTCCACTCCTTGGTGTAGCGGGTAGGGAAGTTGATGGCCGAGTGCTGCCAGTTGATGAGGTCCGTCGACTTCAGCAGCACCATACCGCGGTTGCTCGACCATCCGTAGGCTGAGCGCATATCGGTGACGACCATGTAGAAGGTCTTGCCGTCCTCACAGCGCAGGATGTGAGGGTCGCGGACACACTGTGTCAGGGCGATGGTGTCGCTCTCGATGACAGGCATACCCATGTTCAGCGGCGTGTAGTTATAGCCGTCGTCCGAGATGGCGTAGCATATCTGCTCGTCCTTTGGGTCATTACTATTAAAATAGGTAAAGAGGTAGGCCACCATCTCGTTCGGGTCTTTCGGCTCCTCGGTCACCGTCTTCTTTTTAGCGGCAGGCGAAGGCAGTGCCACCAAGGCTGCAAGGATAGTTGTCAGTAGGGTTTTGTTCATGTTCATAGGTTGTTTTGTCTGTTTGTTAGTTGTTCTGTTGGCAAAGATACGAAAAAAACGCTGAACCGCAAAACGATTCAGCATTTTTTGTGTTTTTGTGTGTAGTCTTCTTAGCCTATCAGTTGCGGCAGGAAGCTCGAGACGATGAGCACCACGATGCCGCAGACGAGCACGGCGATGGTCTTCTGCGAACAGCCTTTCCACTCCTTGAGGATGATGCCCCAGACGTTGGAGAACACCACGTTCAAGGCCATGAGGATGCAGAACGACAGGGTGTCCATCGTACCTCCGGCCTCGAAGAACGAGCGACCCAGCGAGAGTCCGAAGAACTGTGAGTACCACAGGGCACCGGCCAGCAGACAGAACAACAGGTTGTTGCCCCAGACGCTGGTCTTGGCATAGTCGCCCCACGTCTTGTTCTTCTGGTTCTGGTAAAAGCAGTAGACGGCGTTGGTCACGAATCCGCCTAACGTCACGAGGAATGTGGCGGGCAGTGTGCGGAACATGGGGTCTGTCAGTTCGCCGAAGTTGATGTCGGCACCGAAGGTCAGACCCACGTTGAAGCAGCCGCTCATAAAGCCGGCCAACAGGGCGATGGCCAGTCCCTTGGGGAAGTTGAAGTCCTTCACGGCCTCGCGCTTCTCCTCCTCAGAGAGTGCTGCCGACTTCATGCCGCCGGCAATACCGATGATGGCAATACCGATGAGCGTCACCACCACGCCGAGGATGACGGCAAACGTCAGCGACTCCAGCGCGTTCAGCTCGGGGAAGAAGATGTTCAGCAGCACCGGTCCCATGATGGTGCCCAGTCCGGCACAGGTACCGAGGGCTATCGACTGTCCGAGGGCCACGCCGAGGTAACGCATCGACAGACCGAAGGTCAGACCGCCAACGCCCCACAGCACACCGAAGAAGATGGTCATCCACAGGTTGAACGACGGAGCCGAGGCAAAGAGTCCGAACAACGACTGTCCCTCAGGCACGGCCAGCAGGGCGCCGAGGAACGGCAGCACCAACCAGGCGAAGACGCCCTGCACAATCCAGTACGACTCCCACGACCAGTCCTTGATCTTGTTGATGGGAACGTAGCACGACGACTGGCAGAACGCTCCGATGGCGATGATGATTAAGCCAATGACGATTTCCATTATCTCTTACTGGTTACGTTCTTCTCGTACTGCTGGATGGCGGCGATGAACTCTTCGCCGACGGGCACGTTGTTCTTCAGGTTGAAGTAGTCGTAGACGGCGCCGAAGGGCATCGATTTAGCCTCTTCCATCAGGGCGAGGCGCTCGAAGTACTGGCCGTTGTCCTCATACTCACGCAGCTTCTGCTTCGGTTCGAGCATGGCCTGGAGGATGCACTTCTGAGTCGCGCGCGATCCTATAATATAAGCACCGATGCGGTTGATGGAGGCATCGAAGTAGTCGAGGCCGACATGGGCGCGGTCGAGGGCGTCGCTGCGCACTAACTCCTTGAAGAGGTCGAGCGTCTGGTCGTTCATGATGGTCACGTGGTCAGAGTCCCAGCGTACGGGGCGGCTGACGTGGAGCATCAGCTCAGGCACATACATCAGCAGCGTCGACACGAAGTCCGAGACGTTCTCGGTGGGCTCGTAGTGGCCGGTGTCCAGCGTGTAGATGCACTTGCGGGTGGCGCAGTAGGCGGTGTAGAAGTCGTGTGAACCGACGGTGTAGCTTTCCAGTCCGATGCCGAAGAGCTTAGCCTCGAAGCAGTTCTTCACCCAGTCGAGCTTCTCCTCCATAATCTCGTCAAGCGAGGCGGCAAGCAGTTCACGGTACTTCTTACGCTGTACGGGGATATCCTTCATACCGTCGTGTACCCAGATGTTCATGATACACGGGTCGTTCTGGGCCTTACCCATCGCGTCGGCAATCTTGCGGCAGCGCTTGGTGTGCTCAATCCAGAAGTCTCGGATGCCCTTGTCGGGGTTGGCCAGCGAGAGGTCGCCGCTCTTCGGGTGTGAGAACGAGGTGGAGTTGAAGTCGAGCTTCATGTTGTTCTCCTTCGCCCAGTCAATCCAGCTCTGGAAGTGCTCAGGGCCGCACTGGTCGCGGTCGACGAACTTGCCGCCGAAGTCACCGTAGATCTCGTGCAGGTTCAGGCGGTGGTTACCGCCGAGCAGGGTTTTTACGAACTCGATGTCCTGACGCACCTCGTCGATATTACGGGCGCGGCCGGGGTAGTTACCCGTCGTCTGGATACCGCCCGAGAGGGCCTCGTTGCGCTCAAAGCCGACGACGTCGTCGGTCTGCCAGCAGTGCAGTGAGAGCTGCTGTTTCTGGAGCTGGTCAAGTACTGCGTCGGTATCGACGCCAATGGCTGCGTAGCGCTCTTTGGCTACGGCGTAAGCCTGTTCAATCAGATTAGCTTTCATTTGTTTTTTCGTTATGTCGTTATTACGTATTTCGTGATGACGTTATGTCGTTATTTCGAGGTGATCTTCAGGAATTTCTCGTAGGCTTCGTCCCATGTGGCCTTATCCTCCGGCTCATACCTCTGCATCTCGATAGAGTCGGCAATGATGGTGCGCATCTGCCATATATCGCCGAGCAGGCCTGCGGCCTTGGCTTGCAACATGATGTTACCGATGGCGGTACACTCCTGAGGGCCGGCCAGGACGGTGGCACCTGTGGAGTTCGCCGTGAACTGGTTGAGGTACTTGTTGAGCGAGCCGCCGCCGATGATGTGGAGAAAGACCCTCTTTGGCTCCGAAGCACAAGGCTCCTCCCCTAAACAGGGGAGGGTGGGAGGGGTCTCCATCAGCCACTGGAAGACCTGGCGGTAGCGCAGGGCGAGTGAGTCGAAGATGCAGCGGCAGATTTCCGCCGGCGTCTCAGGCACGGGCTGGTTGGTGTTGCGGCAGTACTGCTGGATGGCCTGAATCATGCTCGTCGGGGCGGCGAACATGGGGTCGTCGGGATTGATGATGCTGCGGAAGGGCTCGACAGTCATAGCCTGCCCCTGCAGTTCAGGATGGCTCAGCTTCTGCACCTCCTCAGGCCACTCCTGTCGGCACCGCTCGTAGAGCCACATACCGCAGATGTTCTTCAGGAAGCGGGTGGTTCCTTCGATGCCGCCTTCGTTGGTGAAGTTGCGCTCATAGCTGAGGTCGCTGATGATGGCATCCTTCGTCTCGATACCCATCAGGCTCCACGTGCCACTACTGAGATAGACGAAGTTCTCGTCCTTGGCGGGAACGGCGGCTACGGCTGAGCCCGTATCATGACCGGCGACCGCCACTACGGGCACGGCCCCCAGTCCTGTCAGTCGCTGCACCTCGTCGGTGATTACGCCGATCACCGTGCCGGGCTGCACCATACGACCGAACTTCGAGCGTGTCAGTCCTAACGACTGCAGCAGTCGCTCGTCGAGCTCCTTGGTACGCGGGTCGAGCAGTTGTGAGGTCGATGCGATGGTATATTCGCACACCATCTCTCCCGTCAGCATCCACGAGAGGGCATCGGGGATGAAGAGTATCTTTGCGGCGTTCTTCAGGGCGCTGTTCTGCTCTCGGCGCATGGCGTAGAGCTGGAAGATGGAGTTGAAGTTCATGAACTGTATGCCCGTGATGTCGTAGACCTCTTTCTTCGAGACGACGTGCTCAAGGTAGTCATCCATTGCCTCGAAGGTGATGGGGTCGCGATAGGCGCGCGGGTTCCTTAATATAGCACCATCGTCGCCGATGAATACAAAGTCCACCCCCCACGTATCGATGCCTATCGAAGTGATCTGCAGTCCGCGGCGGGCCACCTCCTTCAGTCCGCGGATAATCTCGAAGTACAGGGCGTGGATATCCCAGTAGTAGTGTCCGCCTTGCTCTATGAGGTTATTGGGGAAACGTGTCACCTCTTCCTGCGACAGGCGTCCGTTGGTGATGTCGCCGACGATGGTGCGGCCGCTGGTAGCACCAAGGTCTACGGCGAAGAAATACTTTTTCTGTTCCATGTTTTAATAGAATCTCTGATTAGCAGTTTCTGGTTTACGCCTGCAAAGATAGGAAGAAATCCGTGCGCGTAGCATGACAATCTGATTTTCTTACCTTTATTTTTGATTTACGCGGACTTATTAAAGCTCCGAAGCCCGCCACTATACGCTTAGTGGGTAATGACCTTCTTGCCGTTTTGGATGATTATTGTTCGTGGAGTGAGGTTGGTGACGCGGCGGCCGTGGAGGTCGTAAGACCCTTCTCCGGTCTCTCCCTGTTGAGGGAGGGGAGTGTGGAGGGAGGTCGCCGTTTCGTCGTCGAATTGGAGGATGAACTCGCGGACGGGGGTGGCGGATGCCAGCTGGAAGTAGGCGCGGAAGGCGTTGACTTGGAAGCCGTCGGCAGCGGGGGAGTAGAGGGTGTTGTTGTTGCCGAGGTAGAGGTTGGTCGAGACGGCGGTGAGCGTGGCGGGGGCGTAGGTGCCCTGGAAGGTGATGGTGCCGTCGGTGCTGGCGACACAGGGAGCATCGTTGGCGGAGAAGGTGATGGCACGGAAGGTTGGGTTAACGAGGTGGTCGCCGCTGGTCCACTTGATAATATAAGGTACGCCTGCGCGAATGGTCTCGGCACTACGGAAGTTGAGGTAGAGGGTGGTGCCGTCGAGGCCGGATTCCTCCGTGTTGAGTTCCATGAGGGTGGCACCTGCAAGGGGTGAGCCTTCGAGGGGCGTGTCGAAGGGCAGGCAGAGAGTGTTCCATGAGCCATCCTTGAGGAGGGTGCGACCTTCGAGGGTGACGTTGCAGGTCTTGCCAGCATTGGCAGTGAGCATAGTGGCATTGTCTGCTGCGTCAGTTAGGGTGACAGTGGGTTGCTTGTAGGTCAGCACCACATTGTCGACGATAAGCTGGGCGGGGGAATTACCCGTGCCTTCCTTCTTGAAGCCGAAGGCGAGGTCAAAGGGCTGGGGATTGCCTGTCACCTCGAAGTCGTAAGTGAGGGTCTGTGCCCCGCTGGTGGCCCTGCCGATGGCAGTTGTTGTCTCACCGAGCTTGTACTGTGAACGGTTGGTCATATTCGCCATATCGTTGTTCATAGAGAACGAGAGCGTGTACTTGCCTTCGGGCAGCATGGAATGTTTGGTTACGGTAAGCACGGTGGCAGTACTGCCCCAGTTCTTGCGCATATACAGCTCGTTCCGGTGCTCGTTGTGCTGGTTTTGGAGCATAGTCCAGGTGTCAGCATCGGCGTAGGCTACCTCCCATCCGGAAATGTCGTAGATGCCATTGCTGTTGTCGGTGTTCAGGGCGCTACCCTGCGGGCTGTTGAAGTCGAGGTTGTCGCCGAGGAAGGGTGCCATGTCGATGGGGTTGTCCTGCAGGAGAGCGTAGTTGACGAAGGCGGTGTTGAGGCGGGTGATGGTGGCCCTCTCGGTGGCGTCGGTGTCCATATCGGTGTCCGACGCTGACGCGCCGGGCACAATGGCTGTGGTGCCGTCGGCCATCGCCTTGTAGTGCGTAAAGAGACGGAGGGAGGCATCGGTAGCGTCCATCTGGGCGTTGAGCTCATTGGTCAGGGTGGCGTAGTTGGCTGCCTGCGACTCATCGTCAAGAGCGGTGGTGACGGTGTTCACCTTATTGATAAGCGTTGTCCATGCTTCGGCACTCATGGTCCCACGGCGGTAGTCGGTGCCATCGGCCAAGTTGTAATCATGCTCGAAGCGTTCCAGAGCTTCGAGCAGTCCTTGGCGCTCGCCGATGTCGAACAGTTCGAAGCGTCCCGTGATGCACCATGACTGCTTGAGGTCGAATGTCCCCTCGATGCCTATCTCGATGGACGTGTTATCAGTATCGATACTGAATTCCACAACGTTGCGGTATATCTTGGCTGCCAAATGGTCGCCAGCCTCCGACTGAGTGTTGGCATAGCTGTCGGCACTGATGCTGCCCTGCGTTTGAATGGCAGTATGCTTAGTCCCCGCCTTCAGGTAGGCCAGCGACTTAGAGGGGTTTACGTCGTAGGTTAGCCCCTGACGGAAGAAGGCGTAGTTGACCAGTCGATACTTACCCTTGGGCAGGGTGATGATCTGGGTGAGGCTGTAAGAAGTGACGGCGAGGTTGTCCCATCCGGCATACGCCTCAGCAGTGTAGCCATTATCAGCATTGGGGGTGTTGAAGTTGTTGACCGTCCATCCCGTCGTGCCGTTGGTCAGGGAGGCATTGGTGATGTAGGTGGCTGTAATGTCTCTCTGAGCCGCGACGTTCAGCGTCAGTACAATCAGAGCAAGTGCTGCAATGATACATCGTTTCTGTTTCATATTTTTCTCTTTTCGCCTTTTCACCTTCTAAAACTGTGTTCGGATGACTTCCTTCACACCCTCGCCGCGCTTGAAGAGAACGACGAAGGCGTTGTTGGACTGCGAGGAATTGCCCGGTGCCGCCACCGTGTAGTCGCGAACCTTATTATTGCTGTTGACGGTTGAGGTGTACGTGCGGTCGTCGAAGCGGTGGTAGTGGCCAGAGAAATGCTGCACCTTGCCGTCAACCTTACCGGCAGCCTTTATCATGATAGCCGATAGCGGGTCTTTCTTCTTTGTATTGGCAAAATTGGCATCGTTGTAAGCAATATCGCTGGTGCATGAACCATATTCAGAAGTACCAGATGCAGGGATGTATTTACCTACGTCGTTCTGGTCAAGCCACCAACGGTTGCAGTCGCTGCCAGCCGACCAAGGATAATGCTGCATCCAAACACTTGCCTCGTCCTTGTGGCTATCAACGAAGGTGTTGAGGGCTGAAATGACAGCATCAGGGGCATAATATGTGACTGACTGGGAGAAAAGCGTCGGCCGTTTGTAAAGTTTTTGGAACCAATAAGTGTGAGCGCAGTAAAAACGCACGTCCTTGAACTTGAAAGTGAAGGGTTTGGACTGGAAATAACTGGATTTGGAATCGTCGACAAAATAGGTGATGTTCTCATCGAAAACCTCAGCTTTATTCCAATCTTCATTGTTGTTTGTGATAGCTGTTATTGTCTCGTCATCTGCATTATATCCTGTCCCAGAAAGGCCATATTTGATTCCGGGATCACCATTCTCTCCCGTCCAATAGTCTGGACTCAAATCGTGGTTGCCAGCAATAAAGATGAAAGGCACACCGGCAGTCTTGGCTATATCGGCTGTGCAGCTGAGAAAGTTGTTGTGCGTGCCACTGCTGCCGTCATCGCCCTTATCCTGATCAATGTCGCCCAGAAAGAAGATGATGCTGGTCTTGGGTACGAGGTTGGGAGCAGCGGTGAAGGTGACCTTCTTCGTGCCGTCCTGTCCCATGGCGATAATGTTATTCATGATGGTAGTCATGTCGGCAGCACTGGTGCCGTCGTGTCCGCTGCCCTGATTGATATGGCAGTCGGAGAAGAAGACACCGCAGAACCAGAGGTCCTCCTCGAAGCGGAAACCGTAGGCGCGGTTGTTATAGGTAAAGACCTTCAGCTCGCCGTAGTTGAGTGTCGTTGTCGTGGGGTTGGGAGTCACCTGTGAGGCTGAGACGGTTTGGCCGTCCACGCTTACGGCGGTGATGAGACCGCTGAGGTTGGTGCCTGCTGGCAGGGTGACAGTCGTAAAACCCTTGCTGTCACGCTGGGCTACCGAGGAGTAGTTCACGCCGTTGAGGGTGAGGGTCATCTGGGCGCTGACATTGATCAGTGGAATCCAAAACAAGGATAGTAGTGTTAATAGTCTCATACTAAAGGTACATTTTGGGTTGTTGTAATTTGCAAATATACAAAAACAGGCTATAAATCTTTCAAACAGCATCGTAATTTATAGTTTATTAATACAATCCGAAGGTAAAAGTTGGTGCTAACGATGCGTATTTGAAAAGAAAGTAGTACCTTTGCCGCGAAAACCAAAAAAAGTATAGAAATGTCAACATTAACTGTCCTGATTGTCACCGTCTTCTGCATCGGCTACCTGTGCATAGCCCTGGAGAGTGTGACGAAAATCAACAAGGCCGCCATTGCCTTGCTGATGTGTGTGTTGTGCTGGACGCTCCTGATGATGGGCC
>Ga0310786_10007423_pt1 | contig 14297 bp, 9 predicted proteins | sample AusTroGonzalo_MG_FD_203881 | JGI IMG/M metagenome (GOLD analysis project Ga0310786, IMG submission 203881) | Bovine rumen microbial communities from tropical cattle in Woodstock, Queensland, Australia - Gonzalo_03 (v2) (version 2) | ecosystem: Host-associated > Mammals > Digestive system >... | reverse complement strand
CGGAAGTATTTCTTTGTGGTGTCGGGAAAAAGCAGTAACTTTGCAGCGCATTTGGTTCTCCCCCACATCTGGATTTGGGCAGTGTGGCGACGGAGCTAAGATGGGAACGGGGTGATCTCTTGGGGCAAAGCTCCCAAGAACTACGTCTATCGTAGGTGAGAATCCTCGACATTACCCGATGCTGTGAGTTCTTTTTCAGGTAGCCAAGAGTGTCACTGGAGTCAAAGCGGTGTCTGACGGACAGAGTTTTGAAATCTTCGGGAAGACCGCGCACTTGTAGGACGAGTCAGAAGACCTGCCATTTGCCATTAGCGACGTTTGTCTGCGGGATTACGGACGGCGTTTTACTGATACATTATTTAATAAAAAGATGAATTGCCGTGTGTCAGCCGTGCTGTACCGAGGATGTCCTGTTTGAGGGTGTCCATGGGTGGTGTGTGCCTGCCAGACGGCGGAGGAAGAAAATAAAAATCAAAAACATCATATCATTAAAGTGTTGTAAATGCCGAGTGCCCCAGCAGTGATGCTCGGGCACTCAAATATGAAATTTCTAATTAAAAACTATAGCTATATGTCCATTTTTAACAACAAACTATTCCGCTTGCACATGTTCCGCAAGCTGGAACCGCAGAGAGGAGGTAAGTTCGTCAACAAGTTGTCGAACAGGTTTAACAACAAGGCGTTCATCGCTTCACTCATCTCCATCATCGCGACGGTTGTGGTGGCGTGTCTGCCTACGGAGAGCTTCGGTATCGAGGGTTTGACGGTGGTGCAGCAGCGCATCATTGCCATCTTCGTGTTTGCCACGCTGATGTGGTTGACGGAGGCCATTCCTGCTTGGGCTACGTCGGTGTGCTTGATCTGCATGTTGCTGTTCGTCACGTCGGACAGTGCCTTGAGCTTCTATACATCGGGCTTGGAGAAGTCGGAGCTGTTGAGCTACAAGGTGTTGATGGCAACATTTGCTGACCCTATCATCATCCTGTTCTTGGGTGGTTTCGTGTTGGCGATTGCTACGACGAAGAGTGGTCTGGATGTGGTGTTGGCTCGTTATCTGCTGAAGCCTTTCGGCAAGCGCAGTGAGATTGTGCTCTTGGGTTTCATCCTCATCACGGGTTTGTTCTCTATGTTCATCAGTAACACAGCCACAGCGGCGATGATGCTCACGTTCCTGGCTCCAGTGTTCAAGGCGCTCCCTGCCGATGGTAAGGGTCGTATCGCTCTGACGATGGCGATTCCATTGGGTGCCAACATCGGTGGTATCGGTACACCTATCGGTACGCCTCCTAACATGATTGCCCTGAAGTATCTGAATGATCCTGAGGGCATGAACCTCAACATCGGTTTCGGTGAATGGATGATGTATATGGTGCCTATGACGCTCATCCTGCTCCTTTTCGGTTGGTGGTTGCTGCTCAAGCTCTTCCCCTTCAAGCAGAAGACGATTGAACTGAACATCGAGGGCGAAATTCAGCACAACTGGCGCACGACGGTGGTGATCATCACTTTTATCGTGACCATCCTCTTCTGGCTGCTTGACAAGGTGACGGGTGTGAATGCCAACACGGTGGCTATGATTCCTATCGCTGTGTTTGCTGCTACGGGTGTCATCACTGCCAAGGACCTGCAGGCAGTGAACTGGAGTGTGCTGTGGATGGTGGCAGGAGGTTTCGCACTGGGTGTGGCGCTGAACGAGTCAGGCTTGGCTGAGAACGCTATCCAAAGCATTCCATTCGGTCAGTGGTCACCACTTGTGATTCTCATCATTGCCATGCTGGTGTGCTACGCCATGTCGAACTTCATCAGCAACACTGCCACAACGGCGCTGCTCGTGCCTGTGCTCGCTGTGGTCTGCAAGGGTATGGGTGACCGCCTCGATAGCATTGGTGGTGTGACCACGATGCTCATCGCCATTGCCATCACCGCATCTGTGTCGATGTGTCTGCCTATCAGTACACCTCCAAATGCCATTGCGCACTCTACCGGTCTGGTGAAGCAGAGCGAGATGCTGAAGGTGGGTATCGTGATTGGTGTTGTGGGTATGCTGCTGGGATACTTCACATTGCGTTTGATGTAAAATGTATAATATGATCAGAAAGATATTAGTAGCGAATCGTGGGGAGATTGCCATCCGTGTGATGCGCAGCTGTTATGAGATGGGCATCCGTTCGGTGGCTGTCTATAGCTCTGCTGACCGTCTGTCGCGCCATGTGCTCTTTGCCAATGAGGCGGAGTGCATCGGTGGGGCTGCCAGCAGCGACAGTTACCTGAACATTGATCACATCCTGGAGGCTGCACGGAAGCACAAGGTGGATGCCATCCATCCTGGGTATGGTTTCTTGTCGGAGAATTCGGAATTTGCCCGCCGTTGTGAACAGGAGGGTTTCATCTTCATTGGTCCTCGTCCTGAGACGATGGAGGAGATGGGTGACAAGATCAGTGCCCGTCGGAAGATGATTGAGGCTGGTGTGCCTGTGGTGCCCGGTACGGAAGAGCCCCTGAAGTCAGCAGAGGAAGCTGTGGCGGTGGCGAAGAAGATTGGTTTCCCTGTGATGCTGAAAGCCTCGATGGGTGGCGGCGGTAAAGGTATGCGACTCATCGAAAGGGAAGAGGACGTGGTGGAGATGTATAACGCTGCCAAGAGCGAGGCGATGTCTGGCTTTGGCGATGACACGGTGTATATCGAGAAGTTCGTGGAGGAACCCCACCACATCGAGTTCCAGATCTTGGGTGACAAGCACGGGAACGTGGTGCATCTGTTTGACCGCGAGTGCTCGGTGCAGCGACGTCATCAGAAGATTGTGGAGGAGAGTCCGAGTCCGTTCATCGACTATAACCTGCGCATGGAGATGGGTGCCAAAGCGGTGGCTGCAGCCCGTGCTGTGGGGTATGAGGGAGCTGGAACGATTGAGTTCCTGGTGGATAAGTACCATAAGTTCTACTTCTTGGAGATGAACACGCGTCTGCAGGTGGAGCATCCCATCACGGAGGAAGTGGTGGGTATCGACCTGGTGAAGGAGCAGATTCTCATTGCTGATGGACAGCCTCTGCGCTACCGTCAGGAGGATATCCGTCAACGTGGTCATGCCATTGAGTGCCGCATCTGTGCGGAGGACACGGAGCACAACTTCATGCCTTCGCCGGGCGTCATTCAGCAGTTGACAGAACCACATGGCATCGGTACGCGCATCGATTCGTATGTGTATGAGGGTTATGAGATTCCTGTGCACTACGACCCGATGATTGGTAAGCTCATCGTGTGGGCAACCAGTCGTGAGTATGCCATTGAGCGTATGCGCCGTGTGCTCTATGAATATAAGATCACGGGACTGACAACCAATATCCGTTACTTGCGTCGCATCATTGATGTGCCTGACTTCAAGCAGGGCAACTACAATACCTACTTCATTGAGCGGAATCAAGAAAGGCTGCGTCCACGTCCCGGTTTCAAGAATGATTCGGAGCCGATGGCGGTCATTGCGGCATATATCGACTATCTGATGAACCTTGAGGAGAATAAACCCACCACGCCGACTGCGGAGAATACGGCTATCAGCCGCTGGAGGGCATTCGGATTGCAGAAGGGAGTACTACGCGTATAGCTCCGAGTGTTAAATGTAAAATGTGATATGGAAATACAAGTAGGAAATAAGACCTTGGAAGTGACTCTGCTGAGTAAGGAGGGCAACCAAGTGAAGATAGACATTGACGGGAAGGTGTATGACGTGGATGTGGCGATGCTGCAGAACGGCACTTGCTCCCTCATCTACGACGGCAACTCGTACAATGCCGAACTCATCCGTGAGAGTGGGGAGAAGCACTATCGTGTGAACCTCAACTATTCCACCTACCAAATTGATATGCTCGACTCGCAGGCGAAGTATATGAAGATGAGACGTGGAGGCTCTCAAGAGTCGGTGCAGGCGGATGTGATCACCGCGCCGATGCCTTGCAAGATTGTGAACATCTACGTGAAGCCGGGCGACACGCTGAAGGCTGGGGACACGGTGCTCACGATGGAGGCGATGAAGATGCAGTCGAACTACAAAGTCAATGCCGACTGCACCGTGAAGGATGTGTTAGTGAATGTGGGCGACAGTGTCCGTGTGGAACAGGCGCTCATTCGATTGGAGTTATAATTGGGAGCAAGGGGCATTCCCCCTGCCCCTAAAAACTATAAAAAAGAAAACAATGAATAAACTCACTGCAAGAGAAAGAATAGAGACGTTGCTCGACCGTGGCACGTTCGTGGAGATGGACAAGCATGTGGTGCACCGTTGCAATGACTTCGGTATGGAGAACAAGCGTATCGAAGGTGATGGTGTGATTTCAGGCTATGGCAAGATTGATGGACGCATCGTGTTTGTCTATGCCTTTGACTTTGCCGTGCTGGGTGGTTCACTTTCTGCTGCCAACGCGCAGAAGATTGCGAAGGTGCAGGATTTGGCACTGAAGAACGGAGCGCCCATCATCGGACTGAATGACTCGGGTGGGGCACGTATTCAGGAAGGTGTGGAGAGTCTGACGGGCTTTGCACATATATTCAGAAGGAATGTGATGGCATCGGGTGTCATCCCACAAATCAGTGCCATTCTCGGTCCTTGTGCCGGTGGTTCGTGCTACTCGCCAGCACTGACGGACTTCATCCTGATGGTGAAGGAACAGAGCCAGATGTTTGTGACGGGCCCGAACGTGGTGAAGGCTGTGACGAATGAGGATGTGGACAAGGAAACCTTGGGTGGTGCGATGACCCACAACTCGGTGAGCGGTGTGAGCCACTTCATCTGCAATAGCGACGAAGAGACGCTCATGACCATCCGCGAACTCATCGGTTTCATCCCCTCGAACAACATGGAGGATGCCCCTGTGCACCCTGTGACTGACGAGGTGACACGCATCTGTCATGAACTGGACAATGTGGTGCCTTCTGACCCCAACGTCCCCTATGATATCCGCAACATCATCGAACCTGTCTGCGACCAGCAGTACTTCTTCGAGATTCAACCGGAGTTTGCCAAGAATATCGTCATCGGTTTCGGTCGTATGGCGGGACGTACCGTGGGATTTGTGGCCAATCAGCCTAACTTCCTCGCTGGAGCCCTCGACATTGATGCCAGTGACAAGGCAGCTCGCTTCATCCGCTTCTGCGACTGCTTCAACATCCCCCTTATTGCGGTGGAGGATGTGCCAGGCTTCCTGCCTGGTGTGCAGCAGGAGCATAACGGCATCATCCGTCATGGTGCGAAGATTGTCTATGCCTTTGCTGAGGCGACGGTGCCAAAGATTACGCTCATCACCCGCAAGGCATATGGTGGTGCTTACATCGTGATGAACTCGAAATGCATCGGGGCAGACGTGAACCTTGCCTACCCAACAGCCGAAATCGCTGTGATGGGAGCAGAGGGAGCATGTAATATCCTATATCGCAAGGCTACGCCAGAAGAGCGTGCGGAGAAGATTGAGGAATATCGACAGAAGTTCGCCAACCCCATGCCTGCCGCACAACTGGGCTACATCGACGAGATCATCTCACCTTGTGACACCCGCATCCGCCTCATTCAGGCACTGGAAATGTCACGCAACAAGAATCAGAGCAATCCACCGAAGAAACACGGAAATATGCCGCTGTAACATGAGTCAAGGGAAGAGGATATTAGCCATTGCTGGTGTCGGAATGATGCTGTTGCCCTTGTGGGCACAAACTGACACGACTGCACTTCATCTCAACGAGGTGCAGGTGGTGGACAGTCACAAGCATCACACGCTAACCTCTACGGCTCCCTTGTACGTGATGGATCATGGCGAGATGTTGCGTCTGGGTGTGACCGATATGGCGGATGCGTTGCATCGACTGCCAGGCATCACCTTGCGCGATTATGGTGGTGCTGGTGGCATGAAGACGGTGTCTGTGCGTGGTCTGGGTACCAAGCATACAGGTGTCAGTTATGATGGTGTCATGCTGAGCGAATGTCAGGGTGGAGAGATAGACCTCTCCCGCTATTCGCTCGACAATGTGGGAAGCCTTTCCTTGGTGATTGGCGATAACGACGACATCTTCATCCCTGCCCGACAAGTCACCACACCTGCCAGCGTTCATATCCAGACGATGCAATTGCCCGCTGATGATGTTCGTCCTCATCTGAAGGCACAACTGAAGGTGGGTTCATTTGGGTATGTGTCACCTTTCCTCAAATATGAACAAAACATCAACAACCGCTTTACTTTCTCTGTCCTCGGAGAATACACCTACGCCGAGAACGATTACCCATACACCATCAAGAATGTGACGGAAACCGTGAGTGACCATCGGAAAAACAGCCGTATGAACTCTGGTCATGCGGAGGTGAACTTCCTTTGGAACATCCGTCCTTCTGACCGGCTGACGGGAAAGGTCTATTACTACGACAATGACCGCCAGTTGCCAGGGCAGGTGCATTATTATTCCAACATCAGTCGGGAGAGTTTGCGCGACCGCAATTTCTTCGGGCAGCTCATGTATCAGGCTCGTCTGGCAGAGAAATTGTCGCTCAAGCTCAATGGCAAATTCAACTGGACAGCCTCTCTCTACGACGATGGGGTGGTGGCAAGTCAGATCATTGATGCCGACTACTGGCAACGTGAATACTACACATCTGCCTGCTTGTTGTATCTTCCCACTTCGGAATGGTCTTTCGACTACTCGGTCGATTACGCCCACAACAACCTGAATAGCACGCTTGCCACCGATGCACGTCCTTATCGCAATACCTTGTTGCAGTCGGCTACGGCTAAATACCGCACTTCTCGTCTGACCGTGATGGGCAGGCTGCTCCATTCGCTCTACCTGAATGATGCCAAGCAGGGTGGGGCAGCTGACGATATGCATCGCCTTTCGCCTTCTGTCAGCATCTCCTATCTGTTGTTGCCTCATTGGCATATGCGTGCCTCCTACAAGGAAATCTTCCGTGCTCCCACGTTCAACGAGAACTATTTCTTCCACTATGGTTCCAAGGACTTGAAACCAGAGCGCACGGAACAATTCAATGTGGGTACCACGTGGGAAGGCACCTTCGGAAAGACCACGCTTCAGACCACTGTCGATGCCTATTACAATCTGGTCAAAGACATGATTGTGGCAGTTCCTTTCAATATGTTTGTGTGGAATTGTGTCAATGTGGGCAAGGTGCGTGTGTATGGTGTGGATGTCACGTTGAATGCCTCCCATCAGTTGAATGAGCGTCAACTCCTGACGGCATCGGGATGCTACAGCTATCAACGGGCGCAGAATCGGGCGAATCCGGATTCTCCCTATTACAAGAATCAGATAGCTTATATGCCCGAGCATCAAGGTTCTGTGGCTTTGGCTTGGGAGAACCCTTGGGTGAGTTGTTCCACCCATCTGACGGCTGTGAGTGAGCGTTGGACGACGAATGCCCATCTGCAGGGTACACGTGTGGATGGTTACTACGAACTGGGTGCCTCAGCCTATCATCGTTTTCATGTGGGATATGGGGTGATGGAGCTGCGTTTTGATGTGAAGAATCTGACTGACAAACAATACGAGATTGTGGGGGCTTACCCCATGCCTGGTAGGAGCTATCAATTGTCCATTAACTATAAATTATAACTTTTATTTATTAATAATTAATCAATTAATAAGATGAAAAAGAGTCTTTTGAGTTTTGCAGTACTGATGATGGGCGCAGCCCTCTTTACTGCTTGTAGTAATGATGATGACACACCTGAAATGAAAAAGGTGGATGTGTCTAATGGTATGTTTGTAGTGGGTTCTGGCAACAAGAGAGCCAACATTGATGGCAATGTCAGCTACATCGACTACACAGCGGGTACCGTAACTGCTAATGCTTTCCAGGCAGCTAATGGTAAGTCTCTCGGTAAGACAGCCAACTACATTGTGGATTATGGAAGCAAGCTTTACATCGTGGTGGATGCTGAGGCAACCATTTGGGTGTGCGAGAAGGCTAACTTGCAGGTGGTGAAGCAAATCAACACCATTGACCTGCTGGGCGAGAAGGATGGTGTAAGTCCTCGTGCCGCTGTGGGTGAGAATGGCAACCTCTATGTCACTTTCTATGGCGACAGCTACAATGGTGGCAATGGTGTCGTGGCTGCTATCGATACTTTGACTTTCAGCAAGCAGGCTACTTATACAGTGGGTTCTTATCCTGATGGATTGACCCTCGCCAATGGTTGCATCTACGTGGCTAATTCCGACTATGGTAATGGTGTGAACCCTTCTATCTCTAAGATTAACCTTGCTACAGCAAAGGTGGAGGAGATGAAGGATGCAGCCATCACCAATCCTATGCAGCTGCTGACCATCGGTAACGATGTGTATTGCCTTGACTATGGTACCTACGACGAGAATTGGAACCAGGTGGGTGCTGGTGTTCGCAAGATCACTGCAGCTGGTGAAGTGTCTAAGGTGGTTGATGGTACATTTATGTGCAACAACGGCAAGAAGATTTACACTGCCAATGCTCCTTATGGTGCTGCCGAGATCACTTATCTGATTTACGACACCACAACTGGCACAACGACCAGCTGGAATCCAGAAGGTATCTTCAGCCCAGCCCTCATCGCTGCTGACCCTGTTTCTGGCGACATCTTCATCGTTTCTTATCAGCAGAATCCTGAAACTGGTTATGCGGGCTATGCTTTGCCTTCATACACCAACCAGTATGATGCAGAGGGCAAGCTCGTGAAGAAGTATGAGAACACTGCTACAGGTCCTATCTCTGTTGTGTTCAACACGGGCGTCAAGTATGTCCAGAAGTAATTTGTATCTATGAACAGAACCCAAATTCTGTTACTTTCTGTTGTTGCCTCCGCACTTCTTTTCTCGTGCGGGGGCAACACCACTTCTCCCTTGAAAGGCGAGGGTGACACCATCCCCATGCAGTATGCCAAGAACATCACGATGGTGCGCTATGGCGATTGTGTGGAGGTGACATTAAAGAATCCTTGGGGGGAAGGATTGTTGGGCTCTTACATCCTGACCAGCGATCCTGATGCCATTCCTCCATACGAGGGGGGCACGCCAGTCATCACTACGCCGCTGAAAAATGCCCTGGTCTTTACGGCTGTGCATTGCGGACTCATCTGTGAGTTCGGTATGGAGGAGAGTATTGGTGGTGTGTGTGAGAAGGAGTACATTCACGGACTGACCAAGGAGGTGGTGGATTGTGGCAATGGTATGTCGCCCAATCAGGAACGCATCATCCAGCTCCGTCCTGATGCTATGCTGGTGTCTCCTTTTGAAAGCAACACGGGGCATGATAAGTTGGGGCAGCTTGGTATGCCTATCATCGAGTGTGCTGAATACATGGAGTCAACGGCTTTGGGACGTGCGGAGTGGATGAAGTTCTATGGACTGCTCTTCGGCAAGGAGAAAGAGGCGAATGCGATGTTTGATGCGTTGGTGGCGAAGTATGACAGCTTGAGTGCTTTGGTGAAGAAGTCGGACAAGCGTCCTCGCATTCTGTCAGAAGAGCTTTACGGCAATGTGTGGTATCAGCCTGGTGTGCACAGCACCATTGGGCAACTCTATGCCGATGCTGGTGCACAGACGGCCTTTCCTGAATACACACAGAGCGGTTCTGTGCCACTCTCTGTCGAACAGGTGTATGCCACTGCTCATGATGCTGACATCTGGTTGATGCGGTATGACTCTGATACCTCCATGACCCTTGCAGACCTGGGAGCCGAAGCGGACATCTATCACCGTTTCGATGCATTCAAGAAGGGGTATGTGTGGGGGTGCAATACCCGTACCTCAAGATTCTATGAGCGTTCTCCCTTCCATCCAGACCGTATGCTCTCAGACATCATTCAAATTGCACACCCAGAGGTGCAACTCCACGAACCGATGTACTTTTACGAGAAACTTAAACCATAACTGTCAACTCTTAATTGACTACGTCGAGCTAAAGGTTCTTAATTGACTACGTCGAGCTAAAGGTTCTTAATTGACTACGTCGAGCTAAAGGTTCTTAATTCTTAACTCTTAATTCTTAATTCTTAATGAAACTACGTCTCCTCCTGCTCATCCTCCTTGTTGTGGCGCTTTTCGTCCTTAACATCTTCTTTGGATCGGTACACATCGATGCCGCAGATGTGCTGCAAACCATTTTGCATGGTGGCTCTGCTAACGAAGCTGTCACCTACATCATCTTGGGTTCTCGACTCCCCACCGCTCTCACAGCGATGTTGGCAGGAGCAGGATTGGCTACGGCAGGTCTCTTGTTGCAGACAGCTTTTCACAATCCCTTGGCGGGTCCTTCCATCTTGGGTATCTCTTCGGGTGCCAATCTGGGTGTGGCGATTGTGATGCTGTCGTTCGGTGGCACCATCACGGCTGGACTCTACTCGTGGAGCGGCTACCTTGCCATCGTGGGGGCTGCATTTATTGGTTCCTTACTGATTATGGGCTTGCTGTTGCTGTTTTCGTCGTTGCTGAAGAACAATCTCATGCTGTTGATTACCGGTATCATGATGGGGTATGTCACCTCGTCCGTTATTTCATTGCTCAACTTCTTGGCATCGGTGGAGAATATACAGAGTTTCCTCATTTGGGGAATGGGCAACTTCAACAGCGTTTCCATGCAGCAGATGCCCATCTTCGCTTCCTTGTGTGTCATCGGACTTTTCCTTGCACTCTTGCTGATGAAACCCCTGAATGCCATCCTGTTGGGCGAAGCGTATGCCACCAACTTGGGCATTGATATCCAGCGTACACGCAATTTGTTGCTTCTTGCCACAGGTGTCTTGACGGCAGTCATCACAGCGTACTGCGGTCCTGTTGCCTTCCTCGGATTGGCGACACCTCATGTGGCTTTCCTTTTGCTTGGTACTTCCAACCACCGTGTACTGCTTCCCGTCACGATGCTGACAGGAGCCGTGCTGGCACTTCTGTGCAATCTTCTTTGCACTCTTCCACCTACGACCGTCATTCCACTGAATGCTGTCACACCCATTCTTGGTGCCCCCGTCATCCTTTACATCATTCTACGCCGCAAGTAAAGTGGAAGGATGATTTTAAGTTCACACAGAACCTTTAGCTCGACGTAGTCAAATCACAGAAAACACAGAAAAAAGAACGAACACGAACCTTCAGCTCGGCGTAGCCAATTTCACGAACCTTTAGCTCGGCGTAGCCAATCTAACGAATCAAATAACATTCGTGCGATTAGTGTGATTCGTGTTCAAAATAAATTATCTTATTTCTGCGCTTTCTGTGATTTCTGCGAGAGATAAAAACATGTTGTCTGCGAGAAATATAAATCTGTTTCTGTGAGCCATATAAAAAAGTTGGCGAATATTTGGAGATGAGGAAAAAAGGATGTACCTTTGCCAACGAAACTTAAATCAACATAACAATCTAAACTAATAACAACATGAAAACGAAGTTCAACAAACGGTTCTTATGGATGATGGCCGCCATCCTCACCCTCTGCGGCTCAGTGATGTTCTCGTCGTGCAGCAGCGACGATGACGACAAAGATAACAGCCATGAGCAGGCTCCGAAGGACCTGACCATGGATGTCCTCAAGGGTCTCTGGGTGGCGGACTACGCCGAGAGTGGCACGGAGGGCGACCTGGAGTGGACGCGCACGGTGGAGGCTTTCCAGTTCAGTGAAGACAACACCACTTACCACGAGAGTTTCCAGCTGAATGACGGGACGTTAGTGATGGTGAAGGCCATACGCGACGACGCCACTTTCTCCTACATCATTTCTGGCAACACCATTACCATCAAGGGCAGCGACGACGACGACAAGACGGTGGCGTTCACCTATGCCGACGGCAAGCTGACGACGCCCGAGGGCATGGTTTTGCAAAAGGCTACGGACGAGCAGAAGACTTTCATCAACCAGCTTTACGGCGAAGCTTCTGGCGGCAACTACAGCAGCTATATCAGCTACATCGAATATGAGTGGAACGGCACCGAGTTGGTGAAGAAGTACCGATATCAAAGAGCCCAGAGCATTAACGACCTCTCAACCAGCAAAAACCAAACAATATCTGGTGTTTATTATGTCTCTGGCAGCTACTCATCCTCTAATGGCCTGTATGTGAGTGGCTCTCTGGACCTCATCCTCTGCGACGGCTGCGAGTTGAAGGTGGACGGCATCTATGTGAACAACGGAGGCACGCTGCGCATCTACGGTCAGGACAAGAGCAATGGCCATCTGGTTATCCAGAAAAATGTAGCAAGAGAGGCATACTGCCCCGCCATTGGCGCATATAATGGAGATGGCGGAAGGGTTGAGATACACGGCGGCGACATTGATGCCCGTGGCGGCAATGCATCCGCAGGCATCGGTGGAGGCAGGACGGATGGTGGCACCCTTTCTGATAGGGCCAATCTTGCTGAAATCACCATTTACAACGGCAGGGTCTATGGCGAAGGTAGAGGAGGAGCTGGTATCGGCGGCGGACAACTTAAAACAGACGTAGCGCCGACCATCAATATTTATGGCGGCGTAGTCGAAGGAAGATGCAAAACTGCAAGCGAGAGAGCCAGTGGTTTCGGTGCAGGCATCGGCAGCGGCGACGCTTCCGGGTTCGTGAGCGTAAACATCTACGGCGGTATCGTCAGCGGCTACGGTCATGAGGAGTGTGCCGGCATCGGCGGCGGTGAAAATGCACCCGACGGAACAGGTGATGTCAAAATCTACGGCGGCTACGTCCTGGCTCAGGGCGGAGCTCGTGGTGCCGGCATCGGCGGCGGCGACGGCAGGCGGCTGCACAGCATCGAAATCCACGGCGGTGAAATCTACGCCTATGCCGGTGGTGACGGTGCGGGCATCGGTGGCGGCGAAGGCGGCGAGAGCGGCGACATCCTGATTACGGGCGGCGCCGTCCATGCCTACGGCAACCAAGATTATGAGGGCGACGACAACGACGGCTACGGTGCCGGCATCGGCGGCGGACAGAACGGAAGCGTCAACATAATCATGATCAAGGGCGGCAGTGTGGCAGCCTACGGCGGCGAGGATGCAGCAGGCATCGGCACAGGCGAGGAGTACGGCGGCAACATCATTTCTGGCATGATCTACATCTATGGTGGCAGTGTCTATGCCGTGGGCCATGGTAACGGTGTTGGCATCGGTGCCGGTGAGGATGCCGAGTGCAACGGAGTCTTTATCTATGGCGGCGACGTTGTCGCTGAAGGCATGGAATGCGGAGCGTGGACGGGCTCCATCGGCGCACGCCACACCGGTCACAACGGCGATTACAACGCCGAATGTTATGAACTTAAATACGGCTGGAGCCGCATCTTAGTCGGTAAGCGCATGAGGCTCGATGTATGGAGTTCGACGTTTGGCAACGAGCAAGTAATCACTGAAGCCAACTGGTACGACTTCGTACACCAACGCCCGAGGGTGCGCATCTACTCCTGCGACCACTCCGGCTGGCCCGAGGCGACATGCCCGTACTGCCACTCCTACGACATGTACCTGAGGTAGCCCCTACACCCTTCAGCTGAAGTGATGAAAATTTAGGAAAGTCTTCCGTGTTCCGATGGAACACAAACCCAAAGGGCTGGCATCGCATTTCGCGACCCAGCCCTTCTGCATTTCACATCTTACATTTCACATTTTCCTTCTCACAGCATGCATTTCATGCAACTCGTGGTTCCCATAGCAGTTAGCGCTGCCGTCAGGATAGACACCACCACCTGAATGATGGTTCTCCAAAAATCTTTGTTCTTCACAATTATATTTACAATTTTAAGATTTACAATGTACAATTTGAGGGGCAAGGAGCGAGGGGCAAGGGGCAAGAGGATAGTTTAGTGTTGAGGGGCTGGGGGCAAGGTGCAAGAGATTAGTTTAGTGTTGAGGGGCAGGGGGCAAGGGGCAAGGGGCAGGAGGTTTGTTTTGAGGGGCAAGGAGCAGGGGGCAAGGTGCAAGAGGTTAGTTTAGTGTTGAGTTCCTAACGTGCAAGGTATCCTCTCGCTCCTCGCTCCTTGCCCCTTGCTCCTTTATTTCGCTCCTCGCCCCTTGCCCCTTAATTGTCAACTGTCAACTGTCAACTGTCAACTCTCTTAATCTCCATCAGGGTCGTCCACCAGCGTGCCGCCACCGCCGCCGTTGTTGCCACCGTTGTTGCCAGTGTTGCCGTTGTTCTCACCACCCTCGTTCTCGTCCTCGCCATCCTCGATGTCGCCGCTGTCGGAGCTGGTCACGCGCTTGAGCACGTTGCCGTCCTCGTCGAGGCATGTGATCTGAATGGAGGTGTTCTTGAGCTCGTCCTTCACATCCACCGATGGGGTGAACACGATGCGACGG
>Ga0310786_10007422_pt1 | contig 14297 bp, 9 predicted proteins | sample AusTroGonzalo_MG_FD_203881 | JGI IMG/M metagenome (GOLD analysis project Ga0310786, IMG submission 203881) | Bovine rumen microbial communities from tropical cattle in Woodstock, Queensland, Australia - Gonzalo_03 (v2) (version 2) | ecosystem: Host-associated > Mammals > Digestive system >... | reverse complement strand
AAATGGCTCCTTAGCTCAACTGAATAGAGCATTTGACTACGGATCAAAAGGTTGCAGGTTTGAATCCTGCAGGAGTCACCTCCTGGCAGTGGCCAGTGGACGGGTAGGTAGGTAAGTGGTTAAAACGGGCAGACTGTAAATCTGTTGCCTCACGGCTTCGGCAGTTCGAATCTGTCCCTGCCCACACAACGTAAGGTTTGCGGCAATAGCTCAGTTGGTAGAGCACAACCTTGCCAAGGTTGGGGTCGCGAGTTCGAGTCTCGTTTGCCGCTCACTTTTTCTTAATGGTGCGTTAGTTCAGCTGGTTAGAATACATGCCTGTCACGCATGGGGTCACGGGTTCGAGTCCCGTACGCACCGCATACATAGCAAAAAGTGTTTTTCATGGTATTAGATTTTTAAGGTCAAGATTCAAGGTCAGTGATGATATTGAATCTTTTTTTTGTGCCAAAATTGAAAAATATTTCGCTAAAGTTTGTTGCATTAATAAAATCCTTGTATCTTTGTGGTCGGAATTTTGAAAACGGTGCGTTAGTTCAGCTGGTTAGAATACATGCCTGTCACGCATGGGGTCACGGGTTCGAGTCCCGTACGCACCGCATACATAGCAAAAAGTGTTTTTCATGGTATTAGATTTTTAAGGTGAGATTCAAGGTCAGGGATGATATTGAATCTCTTTTTTTATTAACTGTGTTCTAATTAAAAATGTGGTATTATGAGGAAAAGGATTTTGTTAAGCTTCTTGCTGTTTGTTGTTAGCCTGTGTGCCGTTTTCGCTCAGGCTGACAGAGTTGTTGGCGAATATCAGTGCGTGCATGATGGCGTGGATTCCAGAATCAAGATTTTCAAATACGAAGACGGATACCGTGCTCAGTGTATATGGGTGTCGAACCTGAAGATGAAGGATGGTTCACTGAGAAGGGATGTTAAGAATCCCGATCCGGCAAAGAGAAACGTTACTACCGACAAGGTTGTACTTATAGATAAGGTAAAGTTCGATGGTAAGGATACCTGGAAGGACGGTAAGATCTATGATCCCACCCGAGGCAGGTACTTTACCGTTACACTGTCCTTCAAGGACGAAAAGACTTTGGCAGTAAGGGGGGCTGTCGCTTTTATAGGCAAATCCGTTTACTGGAAGAAACTGAAATGATTTTTTATGGCAAAAGATAAGACATTGTTTGTTTGCGACTATTGCGGTCAGGAAAGCCTGAAGTGGGTTGGTAAGTGCCCGTCGTGTGGCAAATGGAACACCATGAAGGAGATAAAAGTCCCCTCTAACTCCCCCTCCGGACGGAGAACGGGTTCCGATGCGCTCCCTTCGGGGAGTGGTGAGGGAGCTTCCCCCCTGCGTAATATTGTGGCAGATTCGGAACCCCGCATTGATATGGGGGATGCCGAGTTGAACCGTGTGCTGGGTGGCGGACTGGTGCCTGGCAGTCTGGTTCTGTTGGGCGGAGAGCCCGGAATAGGCAAGAGTACGCTTATTTTGCAGACGGTCTTGCGTCTGGAAGGAAAAAGGGTGCTTTATGTGAGCGGAGAGGAAAGTGCCAGGCAGATAAAGCTGAGAGCCGACAGGCTGGCGGAATCTAACGATAACTCTATTGCAGACGACCTGCTTATCCTCACAGAAACATCTCTTGAGCATATTTATACCCAGATAGAAGAGACAAGGCCTGATTTGGTGGTGATAGACTCCATCCAGACTATTCAGACAGAAACGGTGGAAAGCAGTCCCGGCAGTCTCAGTCAGATTCGCGAGTGTGCAGCCAGCTTGCTGAAGTATGCCAAGGGTGGGGGCGTAAGCATTATCCTTATCGGTCACATCACTAAGGAAGGTACTTTGGCTGGCCCCAAGGTGCTGGAGCATATAGTAGATGCTGTTCTGCAGTTCGAGGGCGACCAGCATTATATGTACCGCATCCTCAGAAGCATCAAGAATCGCTTTGGAAGTACCAGTGAGTTGGGAATCTATGAGATGAAGCACGATGGGCTCCGTCAGGTTTCCAATCCCAGCGAATTGCTCCTTACAGACGACAGGGAAGGTCTTTCGGGTATTGCCATTGCCTGCGCCATAGAAGGTGCCCGTCCCTTTATGATAGAGACGCAGGCGCTTGTCAGCACGGCAGCTTACGGAACGGCTCAGCGCAGCACGACGGGTTACGAGAGCAGAAGGCTGAACATGCTCCTGGCCGTATTGGAGAAACGTGTGGGCTTTAAATTGGCTGCCAAGGACGTGTTCCTGAATATCGCCGGTGGCTTGCGTGTAACAGACCCTGCCTTGGACTTGGCTGTCATTGCGGCTGTACTCAGCAGTAACGGAGACATGCCTATAGACACGGACGTGTGTGTAACGGGCGAGGTGGGACTGAGCGGCGAAATCCGTCCTGTGTCACGTATAGAACAGAGGATTGCCGAGGCACAGAAGCTGGGATTCCAGCGGATTCTTATTCCTTCCCATAATATGAAGGGAATAAATGCCAGGCAGTATAAAATAGAGATTGTTCCCGTACGTAGAGTCGCCGAAGCTGTTCGCGAACTGTTTGGATAGACAAAATACTAACTTTCTTTCTTGGCGGTTTCAGGGGAAGTGTGTATATTTGCAGTCAAATGAAATAAAAATATACTTGAAATGAAGAAAATGTTGATTTCCTGCATGATGCTCCTGATGATTCAGGCAGCAAGTGCTTATCAGGTTTCTGTGTCAATGATCCAGGTTAACGACAGTACTTGGACTTTCAATATCGGCTTGGAGGAAAACGATTTGGATTTTACTGCTTTCCAGATGGATGTTGCCCTTGAGGGTGAAGCCGATGTTCCCGAGTCAGGCCTGACCTGTGATACGCTGTTGTCCAATCATCAGCTGATGTTGGGTACTCCCGCGGGTAAGTACCGCATTATTGGCTTCAGTCCTGCAAGTTCTACTTTCAAGAATCAGAACGGAAAACTGATGTCGTTTACCGTAAAGGGTAACCCCAGTACCGTCAGTATCAATAAGATCCTGTTTGCAGAGGCAGATGCAAAGGAACATCCTGCTACAGACCTGACGGCTATCACCGTTGAGGATCCTACTGCCATAAACGGCGTATCCGCCACCGTCAAGACTGCCGATGCAGCCTTTGATATCGCAGGCCGCAAGGTTACACACCTCAAGGACGGTGCCGTATTCGTAATCGACGGCAAGAAGGTGTTGGTGAAATAGCTTAGTAGCTTAATAGCTTAATGGCTTAATGGCTTAATAGATTAGGGATTCGCTAACCTCTAACCTCTAGCCACTAACCGCTAACCTCTCAAATAGGCGGCACAGGCTTCGGCACAGCGTTCACCGTCAACTCCGGCACTGACAATGCCACCGGCATAGCCGGCTCCTTCTCCACAGGGGAAGAGGCCGGCTATTCTTATGTGCTGCAGTGTCTCTGCATTACGGATAATGCGTACTGGACTGCTGGTGCGGGTCTCTACGCCTATTACTGTGGCCTCGTTGGTAAGGAAGCCGTGTTTCTGCCTGCCCCAGATTTTGAAGGCCTCTCTCAGACGGTTGCTCACAAACTTGGGCATCCAGAAGTGAAGCGGACTGGCCAGCAGGCCAGGTGCGTAGGAGGATAGATTGAGGTCGGCCGACAAGCGTCCGTTCACGAAGTCAGCCATTCTTTGGGCAGGTGCTGTCTGCTTCTGGTTTCCCTGTAGCCAGCATTGTCTCTCCAGTTCTTCCTGGAAGAGAAGCACGGATAGCGCCTCCGGGCTATCTTGGGTTCTCTCCATAGAGAGGGCCTGTATATCTTCAGGCCTTATCTCAACCACCATTCCGCTGTTGCTCCAACGTCCTCCTCTGTTGCTGGGACTCATGCCGTTAACCACAATCTGTTCAGGACCGCTTGCAGCAGGAACCACAAAGCCGCCGGGGCACATGCAGAAACTGTATACGCCTCGTCCCTCAACCTGTTGCACCATGCTGTATTCGGCAGCAGGCAGCCATTTGCCTCGTCCCTGCTTGTTGTGATACTGTATCTGGTCTATCAGCATGGACGGGTGTTCCAGGCGTACGCCCACGGCTATACCCTTGGCCTCAATCTCGATGTTATTGCCTGCAAACCAGCGATATACATCGCGTGCAGAGTGGCCTGTGGCGAGAATAACGGGACCTTTGAACATTGAACATTGACCATTGACCATTGTCCATTGATCATTGACCATTGACCGTTGAGAATTATCAACGGCTTCTACGCCTACGACCTTGTTGTCCTTGATGACGAGGCCTGTCATTTTGGTTTGGAAGTGCACCTCACCACCATACTTCAGGATGGTGTTGCGCATATTCTCAATCACACGGGGCAGTCGGTCTGTTCCTATGTGCGGATGGGCATCCACCAGAATGTTGGGGCTGGCACCATGTTGCACAAAGATATTCAGGATGCGGTCGCTATTGCCACGCTTCTTGCTGCGAGTGTACAGCTTTCCGTCGCTGTAGGCACCTGCTCCGCCTTCTCCGAAGGAGTAGTTGCTCTCTGGGTCAACACACTGTTCTGGGCGTATGCGGGCCAAATCCTTCTTTCGCTCATGGACGTCCTTTCCACGCTCGATGACAATGGGACGCAGCCCTAACTCTATCAGCCTCAGGGCTGCAAACAGTCCGCCTGGTCCTGCTCCTACGACAATCACCTCCGGTCTGTCGCTAACATCGTGATATTCAACAGGTGTGTACAGCAGTTCCTCGGGCTCCTCATCGACGTAAATCCTTACAGTCAGGTTTACGTATATAGTCCGCTGGCGGGCATCAATACTACGTTTCAATACCCTTATGGCCTGTGCTTTTATACCTTCTTTCTGCTGAAGGTACGCCATAATACTTTGTTCGTTATATGCCTCTTGGGGCAGTATTCTTAGGCTGAGTTCGCGTGTCATACATTTATAATGTATAGCAAAAGTACAAATAATTCTTTTTTTCGTCAGCTAATTTGAAAAATATTATTACTTTTGCACTGGTTTTGTATTAGATAAGTTTATCAAATAGGATGAAAGTACTTAAATTTGGTGGAACATCCGTAGGTTCTACAGAAAGTATTCTTAATGTAAAGAAGATTGTTGAAAGTCAGAACGAGCCCGTTATAGTGGTCGTCAGTGCACTGGGCGGGATTACCGACAAACTTATAAAGACCAGCCAGATGGCTGTTGAGGGCGACTCTCTCTACCAGAAGTGTTTCTGGGAGATGGAGGAACGTCACGAGGAGATGATAAACTCCATTATCCCTGCTGGTAAGGAGCGTGATGAGTTGTTGGCTGAGGTAAAGAGCAGTCTCGAGGAGCTCAGAAGCATCTATCAGGGTGTTTATCTGATTCGTGATCTGAGTCCCAAGACCCAGGCTGCCATTGTCAGCTATGGCGAGCGTATCAGCAGCCGTATTGTGGCCACCCTTATCAAGGGTGCTGCCTGGTTCGACAGTCGCGAGTTTATAAAGACCGAGGTCAAGCAGGGAAAGAAATGCCTGGCTACCGAGATTACCAACAAGTTGGTTCGCGAAACCTGGAAGACCATTCCCCAAATCAGTATTGTAGGCGGCTTCATCAGCAGGGATGCCGAGAGTGGCGAGATTACCAACCTGGGCCGTGGCGGCAGCGACTATACTGCCAGTATCATAGCTGCAGCCCTGGATGCCAGCGTGCTGGAGATCTGGACCGATGTGGACGGCTTCATGACAGCCGACCCCCGTGTCATCAGCACAGCCTATGTGATTCCCGAATTGAGTTACGTCGAGGCTATGGAGCTCTGTAACTTCGGAGCCAAGGTGGTTTATCCTCCCACCATCTATCCTGTTTGCATCAAGAATATTCCTATACTTATCAAGAATACCTTCAACCCCGATGCTCCCGGTTCTATCATCAAGGATGTTGTAAAGGACGACAAGCGCAGCATCAAGGGTATCAGTAGTATCAAGGGAACTTCCCTTATCACCGTTTCCGGCCTTTCGATGGTAGGTGTGATCGGTGTCAACCGTCGTATCTTTACCTGTCTGGCAGATAACGGCATCAGCGTCTTTATGGTCAGTCAGGCCAGTTCCGAGAACAACACCAGTATCGGTGTGCAGGATGTAGATGCCGATGAGGCTTGCCGTGTCCTCAATCTGGAGTTCCAGAAGGAGATAGAGGACGGTGCCATGTTCCCCATGATAGCAGAGAAGGGTTTGGCAACTGTCGCCGTAGTAGGCGAGAACATGAAGCATACCCCGGGTATTGCCGGCAAGCTGTTCGGAACCCTCGGACGTAGCGGTATCAGTGTTATCGCCTGTGCCCAGGGTGCCAGCGAGACCAATATCTCATTCGTTATCGACCAGAACTATCTGCGTAAGGCGCTGAATGTTATCCATGACTCCTTCTTCCTGAGCGAGTATCAGGTACTGAATATCTTCATCTGTGGCGTTGGAACCGTGGGAGGCAGCCTGATAGAGCAGATTCACCAGCAGCAAGAGAAGCTGATGCGTGAGTTGCGTCTCAAGTTGAATGTGGTAGGTATTGCCAGCGGACATAACGCTATGTTCCGTCGTGAGGGCCTGGATCTGGAGAATTTCCGTGAGGACCTGAAGAAGGCAGCCCCCAGCAATGTACAGCGTCTGCACGACGAGGTCATCGGTATGAACATCTTCAACAGTGTCTTTGTCGATTGTACTGCCAGCGAAGAGGTTGCAGGCCTGTATAAGGACTTCCTTACGCATAACATCAATGTGGTGGCTGCCAATAAGATTGCTGCCAGCAGTGACTATGCCAACTACAGCGAACTGAAGCATATAGCCCAGAAGCGTGGCGTCAAGTTCCTCTTCGAGGCCAACGTAGGTGCCGGACTGCCTATTATCCGTACCATCAACGACCTCTGCAATTCAGGCGACAAGATCCTGCGCATAGAGGCTGTCCTCAGTGGTACGCTCAACTTCATCTTCAATACCATCAGCAAGGATATTCCTTTCAGCAAGACGGTTGAGATGGCAAAGGCAGAAGGCTACAGCGAGCCCGATCCACGTGTGGACCTCAGTGGCAAGGATGTAGTCCGTAAGCTGGTGATATTGGCCCGTGAGGCAGGTTACGAGATTAATCAGGAGGATGTTGAGACCAAGCTGTTCATCCCTGAATCTTTCTTCGAGGGTACCATAGAGGATTTCTGGAAGAACCTTCCTTCGCTGGATGCCGACTTCGAGGCCCGTCGTGCCGTCTTGGAGAAAGAGAACAAGGTATGGCGCTTTGTGGCCAAGTTCGAGAATGGCAAGGCCAGCGTATCGCTCGGCGAGTTCAGCCGTGACCACTCGTTCTATGTGCTCGAGGGCTCCAATAATATTGTCCTTCTTACCACCGAGCGTTACAATGAGTATCCTATGCTCATTCAGGGATACGGTGCAGGTGCCAGCGTAACAGCTGCAGGTGTCTTTGCCGATATCATGAGTCTGGCTTAATAGCCACTCTCTCTTCCTATTACCCATTATCCATATTACATGAAACATCTTATTATCTTAGGCGACGGTATGGCCGATTGGGCTGTACCTCAGTTAGGTGGTAAAACTCTTCTGGAGTATGCTGCTACGCCTCACCTCGACTGGTTGGCGCAGCAGGGCTGTAACGGCCTTCTGAAGACTATCCCAGACGGGTTCCATCCTGGCAGCGAGGTCGCCAATAGCAGTATATTAGGCTACGACCAGCATGTTGTCTATGAGGGACGCGGCCCTTTGGAGGCCGCCAGCATAGGCGTTGAGCTGGATGCCGATGATTTGGCAATGCGTTGTAATCTGGTATGCCTGGAGGGCGACCTGCTGAAGAACCATTCCTGTGGACGCCTGGAGACAGAAGAGGCAGATGTGCTCATCCGTTTCCTGCAGGAGAAGCTGGGCAATGACCGCATTCATTTCTATACAGGCGTTCAGTACCGTCATCTTCTGGTAATAAAGGGAGGAAACAAGCACATAAACTGTACTCCTCCACATGATATTCCCCTGAAACCTGGGAGAGAAAGCCTCCCCTCAGCCCCCTCCCAAGGAGGGGGAAGTGAGACTGCAGCTTTGCTCTGTGATTTGATTCTCAAGAGTCAGGAGTTGCTGAAAGACCATCCTTTGAATATAGAACGCCAAAAGCGTGGTATGGACCCTGCCAATAGCATCTGGCCTTGGGGTGGGGGATATCGCCCCCGTATGGTGCCTCTTACCACCACTTATCCCCAAATCAAGAGAGGTTCCGTTATAACGGCCGTTGATCTGATTCGTGGTATTGGCAAGTATGCAGGCTTGCGTGTGCTGGACGTAGAGGGTGCCACAGGACTCTGGGATACCAACTACGAGGGTAAGGCAGAGGCCGCTATACAGGCTCTGCGTGAAGGCGATGATTTTGTCTATGTACATGTCGAGGCCAGCGATGAGGCCGGCCATGATGGCGATTTGCAGCTCAAATTGCAGACCATAGAGAACCTTGACAACCGACTGGTACGTCCCATCTTAGAGGCATTGCCTACCATCGGGGAGGAAGTCGCCATTGCCGTTCTCCCAGACCATCCTACGCCCATCAGTCTGCGTACACATACTGCAGAGCCCATTCCCTTCTGCATCTACTATCCAGGCATAAAGCCTGATAGCGTGCAGGCCTTTAGCGAGAATGCAGCAAAAGAAGGCTCCTACGGTCTACTACAAGGGAACCAGTTTATAGAGTTGTTTATGAGATAAACAACGGTTAGCTAACCGCTAACCGATTAAATAATAGAATTATGCAATACTACAGCACCAACGGGAAAGCACCTCTTGCAACATTGCAGAAAGCTGTTGTAAAAGGTTTGGCAGAAGATAAGGGACTCTATATGCCCCAGCGTATCAAACCCCTTCCACAGTCGTTCTTCGATAATATCCAGAACCTCTCTTTCCAGGAGATAGCCTATCAGGTGGCCGACTGCTTCTTTGGCGAGGATGTAGAGGCTGATGCATTACGCAAGATAGTGTATGATACTCTTGCTTTTGATGTACCCTTAGTAAAAGTTACAGGTAATATCTATAGCTTAGAGCTTTTCCACGGTCCTACACTGGCATTCAAGGATGTAGGTGCCCGCTTTATGGCACGATTGTTGCAGTACTTCATTAAGGACCTTAAGGACTCTAAGGACCTAAAGGAGGTGAATGTCCTGGTTGCTACCAGTGGCGATACCGGTTCTGCTGTTGCCAACGGATTCCTGGGTGTAGAGGGTATTCATGTTTACGTACTCTATCCCAAGGGTAAGGTCAGTCCTATCCAGGAGTGCCAGTTCACTACTTTGGGTCAGAATATCACAGCCATCGAGGTGGACGGTGTCTTTGACGACTGTCAGGCGCTGGTCAAGAATGCCTTTATGGACGAGGAGCTGAATGCTCACATGCTGCTCACTTCAGCCAATAGCATCAATGTGGCCCGTTTCCTGCCCCAGAGCTTCTACTACTTCTGGGCATACGCTCAGTTATGTAAATTAGATTCTTCACTCTTCACTCATCACTCTTCACTTGTCTGCTGTGTCCCCAGCGGCAACTTCGGCAACATCTGTTCGGCTCTCTTCGGCAAGCGTATGGGATTGCCCATCAACCGCTTTATTGCTGCCAATAATGCCAATGATGTGTTCTTCAACTATCTGAAGACAGGGGCGTATAACCCACGTGCAAGTGTGCAGACCATTGCCAATGCAATGGATGTGGGTGACCCCAGCAATTTTGCTCGTATCTACGACCTCTATGGCAAGGATCATGCAGCCATCTGTGCTGATATCTCAGGTGCTACCTATACAGATGAGCAGATAGCAGAAACCATGCGTCAATGTCTGAAGGAGACAGGTTATCAGCTGGATCCTCACGGAGCCTGTGGCTATCGTGCCTTGCAGGAAGGATTGCGTGAGGGTGAGGTAGGTTTCTTCCTCGAGACGGCTCATCCTGCCAAGTTCAAGCAGGTAGTTGATGAAATCTGTGGTACCGACGTAGAGATTCCTGCCCGTCTGCAGGCCTTTATGAAGGGTAAGAAGCAGAGCATCCCTATGAGTAAGGACTTTGCTGCGTTTAAGCAATTCCTGCTGAAGCAGTAATTTTGGGTTAGCGGTTAGCGAAACTATAATGGTTATAGGTTATAGGTTATTGGTTATTGACGTTATCGGTTAGCGGTTAGCGAAATGGTCAATGTTCAATGAATAAAAGTCGCTAACCACTAACCGCTAACCGAGACAACAACCACGTTGTTGTCCCTAACACGGAACTTTACTTCCCAATCTGCGAACTCTAAGGCGTAGATGCGATCGGGGTCCTGTTGGTAGTGAGGACGTGGGTCGGCAGCCAATACGCCACGCAGGGCTTTCAGTTTATCTGCATCAAACAGTTTTTCTATATCAGACGGAACCTCTACTTTCAGGGGTTCCGTCTTTTGGTTCTGTTCCTCGGCAAAGCCCCCTTTGGCATCGGGGTGGGAATCCGTAAAAGGCAGGTAGGGCTTGATGTCCAGAATGGGTGTTCCGTCCATCAGGTCGGCTCCCTCCACCTCTATAATGGGACCTTCAGGCGTGTGTAAGTCTATCTTGCTGATGCGTACCGATGAAAGACCTATGTTGTTGGGTCGGAACGGACTTCTGGTGGCCCATACACCCATACGCTGGTTGCCTCCCAAGCGGGGCGGACGGACGGTAGGGCTCCAGCTCTCGCCGTCCCTGTGTGCTTCCGAGAAGTCCCACAGCAGCCAGATGTGCGAGAATCCCTCCAGCCCTCGCAGTGCCTCGGCATTGCGGTATTCGGGTTCAAAGACTATGCGTCCCTTCAGTTCCTTTACCAAGCCGCTCTGACGGGGGACGCCGAACTTGGTCTTGAAATCCGTATGAATCTTAGCAACTGTCTTCATCTTTTAAGGAATCTTCTTAGGTACAGGAGGCCTGCCGTGGTCAGTCCGAAGGGGAAGGCCATCCAGATGCCCCACAGGCCGCCGTTCAGTGTGAATCCGAACAGATAGCCCAGTGGCAGGGATACTATAAAGTAGGCTATGAAAGCTATCCATATCAGAGGCTTGACATCCTCCATGCCCCTCAGCGCGTTGCAGTAGGTACATTGCAGGGCATCGCCAAACTGATAGATGCACAGGGGTATCACCACGACAGCCACAAGGGTTGTCACCTCAGCGTTATCGGCAAACCATCCGCCAATCTGATTCCTGAGCAGGAAGATAGGAACAGCCGTCAGCAAGCCCAGCAACAGGTTCAGATGCAGGCCTGCAAAGGCCACATGGCGTGTCTCCCTTAGCCTGCCTGCCCCTCTGTAATAGCTTACCTGAACGGCTACGGCAGCACTCATGCCATAGTAAAGCATATAGCAAAGCTGAGCTATGGTGAGCATTACCTGATGTGCAGCCAGATTGGTCGTACCTAACCACCCAACATAGAAGGCGCTAAGGCTGAAGCTGGCTGTCTCCATGCCCATCTGCATCATGATGGGGAATCCCAGTCGGAACATCTGTCTGAGATCAGTCTTGCACACACTGGCCTTCCAGAAATCCTGACTGTAGGCCTTGTACCTGCTTGTCAGATGGAAAACAGCTGCAAAGGCTGCCCACATGGCTACACGGCTCAGCAGGGTAGCCGTTCCGGCACCTGTCAGTCCCATCTCGGGCAGTCCGGCTATGCCGTATATCAGCAGCCAGTTGCCCACCACGTTCAGCACATTGCTGCCCAGCAGAATCCACATGGGCATACGGGTATCCTGAATGCCGTCAGAGAACTGCTTGAAGGCATTAAAGGCCATCATGGGTATAAAACTCAGGATGTTCAGTATAAGATAGGGACGCATCAGCGGCAGCAGATGGCCAGGCAGCCCCAGACGGTGCAGGTTCAGATACAACACTCCCAGTGCAGCCATCATGGCAACGGCCAATATATTGTTGGCCACCAGACTGTTTTTCAGTTTCTGTGCGATATGGCCCGTTTCGCCCTTTCCCAACAGCGCTCCCACAACGGGTGTCAGGCCGTAGGAAAAGCCCAGGGCCGAGATGGCTGCCAGTCCTATGATACCGTTCACGAAGCCGGCAGCCGCCAGCTCCTCTGTGCTGTGACGGCCAATCATCAGCGTATCCATAAAACCCATTATGATAGTACCAAGTTGGCCTATCATAATGGGTATTCCCAGCCTAAGCAGGGTAGGGTAATGTATGAAGTATTTCTTCAGCATTCTATGGTCTTTATTGTGCCACGTTGCGGAACGTCAGACGGTCGCCTTCCACATCCACCTCTATGGGGATTCCGGCTTGCAGTGTTCCGCCCAGCATGGCCTTGCTCAGGTCGTTCAGCAGCAGACGTTGTATAGCACGTTTCACAGGTCGGGCTCCGAAGTCAGGATCATATCCCTCCTTGGCCAGCAGCTCTATGGCAGGTTCCGTAACCTTCAGTCGTACGTTGTTCTGCTCCAGCATCTTGGCAATGCCGTTTATCTGCAGACGAACCACCTGCTTGATTTCGCCCTGTGTGAGCGGATGGAAGACTATCGTCTCGTCTATACGGTTCAGGAACTCGGGCCTGATGGTCTGTCTGAGCAGCTGCAGCACCTGTTGCTTTGTCTCCTCCAGCTTCTCTGTAGGAGCATTGGCAAAGAGCTGGCTGCCCAGGTTGCTGGTCATGATGATGATGGTGTTCTTGAAGTTCACCGTCCTGCCCTTGGAGTCTGTCAGACGACCGTCGTCCAGCACTTGCAGCAGGGTGTTGAAGACATCGGGGTGAGCCTTCTCTATCTCATCAAAGAGCACTACCTGATAGGGTTTTCTCCTGACAGCCTCCGTCAGCTGACCGCCCTCGTCGTAGCCTACATATCCTGGAGGGGCACCGATCAGACGCGTCACGCTGAACTTCTCCTGATACTCGCTCATATCTATACGCGTCATCATGCTCTCGTCGTTGAACAGGTAGTCGGCCAGTGCCTTGGCCAGCTCCGTCTTACCTACACCCGTTGTGCCCAGGAAGATGAAGGAGCCGATGGGACGCTTGGGGTCTTGCATACCTGCCCTGCTACGCCTTACGGCATCGCTCACGGCCTGTATGGCCTCGTCCTGACCGATTACACGCTTGTGCAGTTCATCCTCCAGATGCAGCAGCTTCTCGCGTTCGCTCTGCATCATTTTCCTGACGGGGATGCCCGTCCATCTGCTTACTACATCGGCTATGTCATCGGCTGTCACCTCCTCCTTCAGCATCGCCTCTGTGCCCTGGGCCTCCTTCAGCTTCTGCTGTGTAGCCTCTATGTCCTTCTCCAGCTGTTGCAGCTTGCCGTAGCGAATCTCTGCCACCTTGGCATAGTTGCCCTCGCGTTCGGCTCTCTCAGCCTCGAACTTCAGGTTTTCTATCTGCTGTTTGTTCTGCTGGATGTGGTTCAGCAAGTCCTTCTCGCCCTGCCACTTCTGCTTGAAGTGATTCTCCTGCGTCTGCAGTTCCTCAATCTCCTTGTTCAGGGCCTCCAGCTTGGGCTTGTCGCCCTCACGCTTGATGGCCTCACGCTCTATCTCCAACTGTTTCAGTCGACGGCTTATCTCGTCCAACTCCTCTGGAACGGAGTCGCGTTCCATACGCAGTTTGGCAGCTGCCTCGTCCATCAGGTCGATGGCCTTGTCGGGCAGGAAGCGTTCTGTGATATAGCGTGTAGAAAGCTCTACGGCGGCTATGATGGCATCGTCCTGAATACGTACGTGGTGATGGTTCTCGTAGCGCTCCTTCAGACCACGCAGGATGCTGATGCTGGCCAGACGGTCGGGCTCGTCCACCATAACGGTCTGGAACCTACGCTCCAGTGCCTTGTCCACCTCGAAGTACTTCTGGTACTCATCCAGTGTAGTGGCGCCTATGCTGCGCAGTTCTCCTCGTGCCAGGGCAGGCTTCAGGATGTTGGCGGCATCCATGGCGCCCTCGCTCTTGCCTGCACCTACCAGCGTGTGTATCTCATCTATAAACAGGATGATGTTACCCTCGCTCTTAACCACCTCGTTTACTACGCCCTTCAGACGTTCCTCGAACTCGCCCTTGTATTTGGCTCCGGCTACCAGAGCGCCCATGTCCAGGCTGTATAGCTGCTTCTCCTTCAGGTTCTCAGGGACATCGCCTCTGAGTATTCTGTGGGCCAGACCCTCCACAATGGCGGTCTTACCTGTACCCGGTTCACCTATCAGGATAGGGTTGTTTTTGGTTCTACGGGAGAGTATCTGCAGCACACGCCTAATCTCCTCGTCCCTGCCGATGACAGGGTCAAGTTTACCTGCTCGTGCCTCGTCAACCAGGTTGCGGGCAAACTGTTGCAGGAATGTGTTTT
>Ga0310786_10007421_pt1 | contig 14298 bp, 5 predicted proteins | sample AusTroGonzalo_MG_FD_203881 | JGI IMG/M metagenome (GOLD analysis project Ga0310786, IMG submission 203881) | Bovine rumen microbial communities from tropical cattle in Woodstock, Queensland, Australia - Gonzalo_03 (v2) (version 2) | ecosystem: Host-associated > Mammals > Digestive system >... | reverse complement strand
TACCGTCGTTACGCCAGTAGAAGAGGATATTGTAGGTGCCGGCCTCGGACAGGGTGAAGGTGCTGGAGAACGTCTGCCAATCGTTACTCAGATTCAGCTTGCTGCCGCCGTCAAGGGCTATCCAGCCAGCGGGAACACCAGTGGTACCGATACCGCTATTGTTGCCGGCAGTGAAGGTAACCGAAGCAGGCACTGCGAAGACACGCAGATAGTCGAAATTACTCTCTCCATAGCCCTTCCAGTCAAAGCTGAATGCATACTCGCTAGCCTCCAAATTAAAGGCTTTGTAGGCATAGGACGACGAAATTGCGCTGCTGATGGTATAGGCATTGCTGACGCCATTGTCATTGCTGATGTAGAGGGCCTGGGTACCGCCGTTGTTAGTAGCGTTTCCGACAGCCCAACCATTGGTGTTGTTGGCCACCAGCCACGGAATCACATCGTCGCTAGGTTCAAAGCCTGTAAAGTAGGGCAATTCGGGCAGGTCGGAACCACCTTGATTAATGGTGAGGTTAAGCGTATAGGTGTGCGTGCATCCGTAGATGTTGGTGGTGTCGTGAGTGTAGGTACCACTCTGGGTATAGACAACACCGTCTGCCCACCACTCATAACCGCCCGTGGCAACCTCGTCGAAAACTTCATAGGTGCTGGGATGAATGGTGAGGTCGAGGACGTTGTATGTATTGGTCGAGTCGTTAAAATAGGAGTAGACACCACTATGGTAATAGGTCTGACCATACCAGTTGTAGCTGTCGCAGGCAGCTATTTCCATGTAGTTAGTGTCGATAGAGAGGCCTGCTGCATCGCAACTGTCCATAGTGAAGAAGACCTGATCCGTGGTCAGCGTGCTGCCGTCGGAGACTCTATAGGCAATGCCTCCGTTGGCATTGGCCACCAAGAAACTAATCTCGTAGGTATAATTGCCCGCCCTCCAGAAGAGACTGAGCGGCTGACCGGCGCAGACACTGACAGCCGCAGTGTCAGCAGCACCATTCGACAGGGTGTACTCACCTATCTTGGCACCATTCTGGAAGAAGTCGATATAGGAGCCGTTCCAACCGTCGCCATAAGAGTCGCTGGCGTAGACGTAGACGTTGCAGGAACCGGCAAGGCAGTCGGTAGAAACATTGACATCGACGCTGGTAGAAGCATCCTCTGCCGTACAATTGGCCACGACGCTGAAGGTGTACGCAGTGGTGGGTGCCAGTCCGGTGACCGTGTAGCTGGTGTCGATCACGCCACTGGCAATGACTTCGCCCTCCTGATAGACAGTATAGCTGTCAGCAAACCCCGACCAACTGAGGATGACGCTATTGGCAGTCACCTCAGTGGCCACCAGTTCGGTAACCGGCAGACACGAGGGAGCCTCGGTGACGGTGAGGTTGTCAATATGCAAATTATTGTCACCGCCGGAAACGGTAGACTGGGCATAGAAAGCCAAGCGGATGGTCTGGCCGACAAACTGGGTGAGGTTGACCGTCTGCTGAATGAATTCAGTGCCGGCAATCTCGGCCAAGGTATGCTGACCGCCTTCGTTCTGCCACTTGGTGGCATAAGCCTCGGGCCAAGTCCGGCCGCCATCGGTGGAGACCAGGACCATAAAGGCCTGCGAGCTGTTGCCCTCAAAACCGGAGGCGGCATCGGAACCGCTGTAAGCAGTGAAAGCCACATCGAAATAGAGCATGGCTGTGGGAGCCTCGGTAAGGTCGATTTCGGGAGTAACCAACCACTTAGTGCAATTGGTGCTATAGATGTTCACACGGTAGTGTTCGGCCTCAAGGCCGTTGATTGCACTGCTGCTATACGTCCATGCAGTGGCTGCACCCAAGTTCAGAGTATCGCCATTCCACACATCGGCGACAGCGGTGTTATTGTTGCCGGCCCAGCAAGAATTATTGCTGACGGATTGCTCGAAGCTCTCCTGCCAGGGATACTGCTCAGCACCACAGGCGGTGCGGACGGAGACAGTCTTTATAGCGCTGACGCCATTGCTGCACCACACATCGATACCCAGTGTGTACTGCGTATTGGGCTCAAGGTCGGCAAAGGTATAGGTGGTGGCTGTGATATCGCCTTCCACCTGCCATATCTGATTGCTGTCCCCAATCATGTAGGCAGTGTAATGGACACTGCTGTCCGAGTTGGGGTTGTCCCATCTGACGGTAATGCTGTTGCTGGTCACCTCGGACACGGCCAGGCCGGTGACGGGCAGACAGTTGGGCAGGGTGGTCGCCTCAACGGTGACAGGCTCCGAGGCATCCTCCTCCGAGCAATTGGCCGTCACGGAGAAGCTATAGTCTGCGTTCTCTTCAAGATCGGTCACCGTATAGGTGGTTCCGGTGATGCCAGAGGCAGTGACACCTCCCCATGTATTATATATAGTATAAGAGACGCTGTCGTTGACATCGTCGGTCCAGCTGAGGGTGACGCTGCTGGCGGTCACCTCGCTGACGGTCACATCGGTGACAGGCATACAGGTGGGGCCTTGCTCAAATACCACATCCTCTATAGCCAGATAGTAGTTGTTGCTGGAACCACCCGTGTAGCGGAAAGCAATACGGGCACCTTCGGTCAGCATCTCGTCAGCGATAAGAAGTTCCTTGGCAGTGAAGCTGGTAATCTGCGCACAAGTCTCGAGAAGCGTGAAGGTGGAGGCATCGGTAGGATCGGTCAAAATACCGACAGAAAGCGTGCCGTTGGAAGCGCTGGTGCCCTCATTGCGGTACTTGAACGAAAGCTTCATGGTGCCTTCACTCTCGAACTCGGGCATGACGGCATAGAGAGGCGTCGTGCTACTGCTCTTGAAGAAGAGACCATTACCTGTGGTGCTATAAGTAGTGGAGGTCGTGAGGAACGCCTGCGGATAAGTGCTGCTGGTGGCAGACATGTTGAGGAAGTCCCAGCAGAGAGGCATGGTGTGGTTGGGGTAACCGGCAGGAGCTGTGGTGCCGGTGGAAGCATCGTCGTAGCTGTTGAAATCCTCCGTGTAGGGGTTCTCGCTGTCGACCAGAATGGCGTCGCAGGCCGTGGTACCGGAGACGGTGACGCGGGGCGATGCGCCATCGGCACCGCAGTTGGCCTCCACGGCAAAGGTGTAGAAGGTAGCGGCGGTGAGTTCGCTCACGGTGTAGATGGTGTCGTCAATACCGGTAGCGACCACACTGTTGTCGGCCATATTATATATTGTATAAGTGGCGCCGGAGTTGGCATTATCGGCCCAGCTGAGGGTGAGGCTGTTCGGAGTGGTCATGTTCTCAACAATGGCCACATCGGAGACCTCGATGCACGACGGGGCGACCTCGAGGGTCACATCGTCGATGTACAGGCTCGTACCGTCGGTTCTGGTAACCAGAAGAGCCACATAAGGATCGGTGGCATCGGCATTGGTCAGGGGAACGGTATACTTGGCGTAGGTAGTGCTGTTGACCTGCACGGTCCCGACAAGCTGGAAGGTGGTCAGGTTTTCGGCGTCGCTCAGGGTACCCACCATCACGGTGTAGGCATTGGTGGTGTTGCTGGTCCTGGCCCAGAAGACAAGACGGTTGAGGTTCATCGGATAGGCAGTTACGTCGACTGCGGGCAGGATGACACCCGACTCCTCGGCATAAGTGCCGCTGGAAGTACTGTTGAAATAGAGCGAGCGGCTGCTGTTGTGGGCATAGGTGCTAGAGTTATAGCTATAGGGGTAGTAACTATTGCCAGTGGTGAGCTCGTTGATACGGGTCCAGCACCAGGGCAGAGCCGATGCGCTGGCAGTGCCCTGCAGGTCATCGGCCTCGAAGCCGGTGGTGTAGGGCAGCGAGTCGATGGCGCCGCAGGCCGTACGGCCGCTGACGAACATAGTGTCGGAGTAGTCCTCACCACCGCAGTCTCTGTACACACCAAAGGTGTAGGGCGTGTTGGGGCTGAGGTTGTCGACCGTGGCAAGCGTATCGTTGGAGGTAGCCACGATGCTGTTGTCGGCCATATTGATGACCACAACGTCGTCGCCGTCTTCGTTCGAATAGGTCAGGGTGATGCTGCTGGAGGTGGCCAGGCTGTCAACGACAGCGATGCCGGTAACCTTGAGGCAGGTGGGAGCCTTTCTGACCATCAGGTTGTCCATGTAGGTGGAGGAGCCATACTGGTTCTCGCCCAGGAGGATGATATAGACGTTGCCCGTCATTCCGATAGGCAGTTCATAGGTGTACCAACCCGAGGCGGTCTCGGCGGGGATATGATTCCCGTCGGTCTGGGTAAAGTTGCGATAGAGGAAGGCCAATTCCGTGGCACCTGTAGTGTCGTCGGTGGTGTTGGCCAACACCCTGACGCCCTCGGAGGTATAGCTGGAACCGCTCGCATTGCGGTAAACATCAATCACGAACTGGTAGTCCTCGTTCTCGGGGATTTCCATCAAAGGCAGGACCAGCTTGGTCTTGGTGCCGTTAGACATATCGGGCAGTTGCAGCTGGAGTGTGCTGTTGCCGCCATTGGTGCCAGTATAGACCTTGAAAATCTGGGTACCGGAGCCAGAGACATGCTCGTTCAACCAGCAGGGGATGGCAAGATTGCCAGCAGCGTAGCTCTCAAAATTCTCTTTCCAGGGGAAAGTAGTGACAGCGACACAGGCCGTACGACCGGAGACAATTCTCATTGTGCCCAAGCCGTCATTACCGCAATCAGACACAACGCCAAAGGTATAGGCAGTGTTGCCATTGAGTTGACTAATGGTATAGGAAGTGTTGCCTACCGTTGCAATAAGGGTGGTATCGTCACCATCAATCTGATAGATTTTATAGGAAGCAACGCTATTGTTAGTGTCAAGCCAGCTGAAAGTGAGGCTTTCAGTGGTGGTCAAATGATTAATAATTGCAAGATCTTTCACAGGATAGCAACTGATTTCGCCGCCAGCCTCGTAGGTGAAGGTGGTCTTGGGAAGGAAGGATTGCACCGCACCACTAGAGTTGTACATGCGGTACGAAGCATTAGCTTCCGTCACACCATAGAAATTGCAGCTGGCATAGGAGCCCGCCACGGTGACAATGTCAACCAGCAGGTTACCGCCTTCGTAGCTGAAAGGATTGTCGAACTCAATCGACCACATGTTGTTGCTGAAGACTATTGTCCCCGACCACACCTGCGTCAATGAGGCTGTTGTATTTAGTCCAGACAGCGTCGGTGCTTCGACAACAGCCATGCTGACGGTTGCAGTGATATTCCAAGAGGGGGATGTGGCCGCATAAAAAGTCATACCCGAAATTGTCGAGCCGGCGATTTCACCAACATGCCCTTCCGAATAAACAATCTGATTGTGCTGTGGCGCATCGGTCCACAACCCATAGATGGGAATATTCCCGTTAGTCGTTGTACCATCAGCGACGGTCAGCGTCCCTTGCGCTTGTGTGACCCACGGCATACAGGTGAGTGCCAACAGGGCCAAAAGTTGTAATGCTTTTTTCATAGGTTGTTATTATTTTTGTTATTAATTCCTCGATTTTTTAACATTAATTATATTCACTTTCCTTTAGCTTTTCGCGTGCGAATGGGAACAAGATAGAGAAATAACGCCCTGGAATATTGTAATCTACACGGTTCAATACTCCATAACAATTTAACTCTCAACTGATTGCCACCACAAGCTTATCGCTTTACACCTACAAAGTTACAAAAATTTTTTGAATCCACAAGATTTTTTTTCATTTTTTTTCGCTTTAACACAAGGGGGTAGCATCACTTGGTTTCGACCCCCTCGGAACCCCAAATCCGGACCCACTTCTTACCAACACCTTACCAACGCCTTACCAACACCTTACCAACACCTACCACGGTGGTAGTAGATATGGGACTTAGAAGCCTCTTAATTAACGAATTATGATTTTCTAAATTTTACCTTCATTCCGATGGAGATGAAAACGAAAAAAGCCACGACGTATGTCGCAGCTTTTCAGTGACTTGGGAGCGGAAAGGAGGGGATTCGAACCCCTGAAGCGCTTTTAACGCTTACTCGCTTTCCAGGCGGGCCTCTTCAACCACTCGAGCACCTTTCCCTGAGGTCAAATTCGGCGGCAAAATTACTACTTTTTCCCCATACGACAAAACAAAAGATGAAAATTTTTATTCCCGCACATGATTATCAGCATCATACAACATGGCAAAGCCACCGCTTTCCCTTGTCCAAACAGCATGACGGAAGACCGTTTCAACATAATTTTGGATATGTTGTATTTTATTCGTACTTTTGCATTCGCTAACGGTGCACTGCATCAAGATATTACAAACAATAAATCAATACGTTACAGAACAGATGAACTATATAAACCGTCTATTCATTTGGGGAATCCTGTGCAGCCTGCTGGCCCTGGCGCCGACAGCGAAGGCACAGAAGGTGTCGATTGACAATTACCAGCACCTGCGGGTAGAGTTTGTAACGGGCACGATGTATGTGTCCGAGACCGACCTCGACGGGCAAACGTACAACACCCTCGCCCTCGACGGCTATATGGCTTCGACCCAAGTGGGCCAGCCTTGCCTGCCCACCTACTCCACGCTTGTCGAGGTGCCCCTGTGCAGCGGTTTCGACGTCGTAGTCAGCGATGCCGAGTACGACACCCTCGACGCCTCCGCCCTCGGACTGAAGCACCGGCTACTGCCCCTGCAGCCTTCGCGCCACAAGAGCGACACTGCGCATCATGCCCCTGTCGTCGGCAACGCCTATGGCACCGACGCCTTCTACGGAGTAACGTTGGCACAGGTGGAGCCTGTGGGTGTAGCCCGCGACCGCAATTTGGCACGCCTGCAGTTCTCGCCCGTGCGCTACAATCCCGTCAGCGGACGCCTCGTGGTCTGCCGCCGCGCCACTGTCGACGTGCGCTATACCGGCGCCGACCCGGAGGCTACCCAGGAGCTCTTCAACCGCTACCACTCGCCCGCCTTCAGCGGCGCCCCTGTGCTCAACAGCCTGTACCCCAAGTCGGCACAAACCACCTCGCCCATACGCTACCTGATTGTGGCACACAGCATGTTCCGCGAAAAGCTGGACGAGTTTGTGCTGTGGAAACGCCGCAAGGGTTTCCTGGTCGACATCGCCTATACCGACTCGGCCGCCGTGGGTACCACCACGACCTCTATCCAGGCGTTTATCCAAAGCCAGTACACCAACGCCACTGCCTCCAACCCCGCCCCCACCTATCTGCTGTTGGTGGGCGACTACGAGCAGATACCCGCCTTCGACGGCACCACGAGCAACGAACACATCACCGACCTCTACTACACCACCTGGACCACGGGCGACCATATCCCCGACTGCTACCACGGCCGTTTCTCGGCACAGACGATAACACAGCTGCAACCCCAGGTGCTGAAGACGATAATGTACGAGAAGTACACCTTCGCCGACCCGTCATTCCTCGACCGCGCCGTCATGGTGGCCGGTGTCGACCAAGGGAACACGTCCGACCACGGCTACTCGCACGCCGACCCCGCCATGGACTACGCCATACAGCATTATATCAACGGCGAACACGGATTCAGCCAGGTGCGTTACTTCAAAAACAAAACCTCGGTGGTGCCTACGGGCAGCAATGTCACCGTGGCGGGTAACAGCAGCTCTATGTCGGCCACCGTGCGCAGCTACTACAACGAAGGGGCTGGATGGGTCAACTACTCGGCCCACGGCAGTTCCAACGGCTGGGCCACCCCCGAGTTCAATGTCTCGCAGGCAAACTCGATGACCAACACGCAGAAGTTCGGCCTGTTCATTGGCAACTGCTGCCAGACCAATACGTTCGAGAACACCACCTGCTTCGGCGAGGCCCTGCTACGCAAAGGCAACTACTGCGGCGCGGTGGGCTATATCGGCGGTAGCGACTACACCTATTGGGGCGAGGACTTCTACTGGGCTGTGGGAATGCGCAGCAGCATCAGCGCCAGCATGTCGCTGGACTACGACGCCAACAACCTCGGCGCCTACGACCGCCTCTGTCACACGCACGGCGAGGCCCAGCCGGAATGGGTCGCCACACAGGGCGGACTGATGTTCGAGGGCAATATGGCCGTGGAGAGTTCCACCTCGAGCCTCAAGCACTACTATTGGGAAATCTACCATCTTATGGGCGACCCGTCGCTGATGCCCTACCTAACACAGGCTCCGGAAGCCCCCATCACCCTGGCCTCCGACCTCACCCTCGGAGACGACAGCCTCACGGTCACCACCGTACCCTACGCCTATGTGGCCCTTACCGACAGCGCCTCCCATACCCTTGTGGGATTCGCCTACGCCGACTCCACGGGGTTGGCACAACTTGTGCTGACCACTTTCCTGACTCCCGGAAACACCTACGAACTGGTCGTCTCGGTACAACAGCACCGCACCACCTTCCATACCTTCACCCTGCCGATGCCCGACGGAGTCTATGTCAGCCAGATGGCCCCTGCCGGTGCCCTCGACGCCGGTGCCACCCTGCCGCTGGCCGTCACCGTCACCAGCACGGCCGTCGGCACCACCCACGGCATTGTGCTGCGCCTCGCCTCCAACAACCCCTCGCTGACGCTCAGCGCCGACAGCCTTGTTATCGACAGCCTGGCCGCCGGTGCCACCCTGCTGATTAACAGCGCCGTCTCAGTCCATGTCGGTTACGGCGCCGTCGACGGCGCCACCGCAGCCATCAGCGCCACCGCCGACTGGAACGGCTGCCAGCAACCCATCGCCACCAACTTCCCCTTCCTGCTGCAGGCCCCGCAGCTGACCCTCGCCTTGGAAGGCGACACCGACCTGCCGCCCGCCGCTGACGGCATCGTCAGCGTCACCCTCTCCAACATCGGCCACACAGCCACCCCTGCCGGCCACCTGCTCCTTGTCTCCCCCACCCTGCTGCTCACCGCCACCGCAGCCGACACCACCGCTTTCAGCCTGGCCGCCGGCAGCACCGTCACCCGCCAATTCATCGTGCATGCAGACAGCACGATACCTCAGAACACCCTGATTCCCACGAGGCTTTTCCTCCTCGAGGCACCTGTCCTGCTCGACACCGCCATCGAAATGTTCACCGGACTGCACAACATCGAGACTTTCGAGGGTGGACAATTCCATCTCAACTCCTGGAGCCAGGGCACATACAACTGGATTTTCGACGACACCACCACCTATGCCGGCAACAGAAGCCTGCGTTCCACCAACACCCTCACCCACAACCAGACTGCCCAGGTGACGATTACCCATACCTTCGCCACTGCCGACAGCATCATTTTCCACTACAAAGTCTCGTCCGAAAGCAATTACGACAAGTTCCACTTCTATATTGACAACAGCGAGGAACTCACTAAATCGGGTTCTATCGAATGGACACGCGCCGCCTTCGCCGTCGATGCCGGCAGCCATACCTTCAAGTTCTCCTATTCCAAGGACGGTAGCGTCAGTAGAGACAACGACTGCGCCTGGATTGACAACCTCATCTTCCCGACCCCCATCCAGCCCGTCAGCCTGCAACATGACACCGTTTGCTACGGAGCCGACTATGTGCTCTTCGGCGACACCGTCGACACTTGGCAGTCGGGTGCAAGTGTGCGTCAAGGTACCGAGGACAATGTGACGACCATCGTCGACTATTATGTGTTGCCCGCCATTGCCGTCACCGTCTCCGACACCGTCGACGGCGACTCCTACACCTGGAACGGCAACACCTATACCGCCTCGGGAGAATATGTACAGACCTTCACCTCCGCCTACGGCTGCGACAGCACCGTCACCCTCCTGCTGACGTTCCTCAACTCCAACGGTATCAACGGTGTCGAGACCTCCAGTCTCAAGTTGTATCCCAATCCCACCACCGGAAACGTACAGTTCAGCCAGCCCGTCGACGAGGTGCGCGTCTATGACGCCCTGGGTCGCCAAGTGACCATGCTGCGCGACGTGCGTCAGATGAACCTCGCGGGCCTGCCGCAGGGTGTCTACACCCTCCGCGCCTCCACGCCGCAAGGGACTGCCACGCTGCGTCTCATCCTGAAATAAACAACAGAAAATCAAACCTCAATAAAAGTCAAACAACCATGAAAAAGTTAATCTTTTGTGCAATGGCAGCATCAATGCTTCTGGCCGTCGGATGCCAGCAAAAGAAAGCGGTCGAGGACTGCGACCCGAATCCTGAAATCCAACAGAAAGTGAACGAGTATGCCGAGTTCACCCTCACCTCGGACCTCATCGGCACCCTCTCGCCCAAGGAGAAGGAACTGGTGAAAATCTTTATCGAGATTGGCCGCGTGATGGACGACATCTACTGGGATGAGTACTTTGGCTATGCCAACCGCGACGCCATCGACACCCTGTGCGACCCCGCCATGCGTGCCTTCGCCCGCATCCAATACGGTGCCTGGGACCGTCTCGACAGCGAAAAACCCTTCCTCCCCGCCTTCGGCGAACGCCCCCTGGGCTGCAACTTCTATCCGCAAGACATGACTGCCGAAGAGTTCGAGGCTCTGGAGGACACCCTGAAAAACAGCCAGTACAGCGTCATCCGCCGCGACAAAGAGGGCAAACTCTATGTGCTGCCCTACCACGAGGCCTATGCCAAAGAGCTCAAGAAAGTGGACAAACTGCTGGCCAAAGCCATCAAACTGGCCGAAAACCCCGGCCTGAAACGCTACCTCGAGGCTCGTCGCGAGGCCTTCCGCACCGATGACTACTTTGAGAGCGACATGGTGTGGATGGACATGAAAGACAGCAAACTGGACTTCGTGGTCGGCCCCATCGAGAACTATGACGACGGTATCAACGGATTGAAATGCAGCCATGAAGCCTTCGTGCTTGTGAAAGACGAAGCCTGGAGCAACGACCTCAGCAAATTCGCCGCCCTCCTGCCCGAGATGCAGCGCCTGCTGCCCTGCGACGAGAAGTACAAACAGGAAGTGCCCGGCACCGACTGCGACATCAACGTGTACGATGTGGTCTACTATGCCGGCGACTGCAACGCGGGCTCGAAGACCATCGCCATCAACCTGCCCAACGACGAGCGTGTGCAGCTTGCCAAAGGCAGCCGCCGCCTGCAGCTGAAGAACGCCATGAAAGCCAAATTCGACAACATCATGGTGCCCATCGCCAACCTGATGGTCTGCCCCGAGCAGGTCGACAGCGTCACCTTCAACGCCTTCTTCGGCAACACCTGCTACCATGAAGTGGCCCACGGCCTGGGTATCAAGAATACCGTCACCGGCCGCGGCCCCTGCCGCCAAGCCCTCGGTGCACAGTACAGCGCCTGGGAGGAAGCCAAGGCCGACGTCTGCGGTCTCTTCCTCACCGAGCAGCTCATCGAGCGCGGTGAAATCACCAACACCACCGTGGCCCAGAACTACATCACCTTCATCGCCGGCATCCTGCGCTCGGTCCGCTTTGGCGCCACCGAGGCTCACGGCGTGGCCAACATCATGTGCTACAACTACTTCAAAGAGCACGGTGCCTTCAGCCGCAACGAGAACGGCAAGTATGTCATCGACGTAGAGAAAGCCCGCGAGGCCGCCCGTGGCTGGGCAGCCATCATCATCGCCATGGAAGGCGAGGGCGACATGGCCGCCGCCAAAGCCTACAGCGATCGCAACGGCAAAATCGGTAGCGAGCTGCAGGCCGACCTCGACGCCATCCGCGACGCCAACATCCCCCGCGACATCATCTACAAGCAGGGAGCCCAGGTCTTAGGTCTCTAATCCCTAACTCCAACAGCATTACCTCTTTTCGACTGCTGTTCAACTACAATTTCTAGTTGAACAGCAGTTTGTTTTATTGAAGAACGGCCAGTGTCTGTTCAGTGTGGAAATGGTGTCTCACAACAGGTGCTCAGATGTTTTCCACAATCACCTGTTTATGTCTCAACGCACTTTTTTATTTTATATAGGCAAAAATGTCGTATCTTTGCAGAAAACAATCCAACTATAGTTTTCACTATAGTCATTGTTTTACAAGGGGTTGCGGCAACGTTCCTGCGATAGGAATGCCCGTGCGTCAGACTTTCCCCTGCTGACAAAACCCTGGAGCACTGCACGACATATGCGTGGAGGAGGGGGAGGATTATGCCTATGGAAAGCCGCTGGTACGCCTTAAAAGTGTATTACAACCGCGTACAGCCCCTGATAGCCGAGTGCAAAGAGGCTGGATTCGAATTCTTTGCACCTTCCGATGTCATTGGGAACCTGCTGTTTCTCCACTGTACACAGGAAGAAGCGGCACGGTTTGCCGCCGACCGGTGGCAACAAGTGTGGCTCTACCGCGAGGCCGACAGCCGCCGGCCGGCGGCCATCCCGGACCACGAAATGGAGGTGTTCCGCTTTGTGGTGACGGCCGGACGCGAAGGACTGGAGCTGCTGGGCGACGACCGGCCCGAATACCACGAGGGCGACCGTGTGGTGGTGACCGGCGGACCCTTCAAAGGGGCCGAGGGGCATATCAAACGTATCAAACGCGACCGACGCCTGGTGGTGACCATCCGCGGCGTGGTGGCCGTGGCCACAACCTACATACACCCTTCCCTTCTGCGAAAAGTAGAAGTACTGACTGCATGAAATCAGGACTCTTCAGACTGCAATACGAAGTAGAACAGCGCTACACCGAAGCCGGTAGCGACCGAGGTGCCAAACTGTCGACCGAGGAACCCCTCGACCCCGACGTGCGCCGCCTGCTTGAGGATACCGCCCACATGGGCTACAAGGATACCCTCAAGTACCTCGGCGACTTGCAGAAAAGCAACGACGAGAAAGTACTGGTGGTTCCCCTCACCACCCGCACCCCCGAGGCACTGGCCTACCGACTCGAAGGCCATAGCCCGCAACTGGTGTTCCTCGCCCGTCCGTTGCACACCATCCGCGAACTCGACGCACAGCTCTACACCGCCAACCGCATGCTTCCAGAGCGCAGCTACCTATGCTGCCATACCATGACGGCGGCGCTGAAACGCCGACAGACCGAAACCCTCTACCCTTGGGGCATCAGCCACCTGATCGAGGCCTGGCAATACCTATGGCACCGTGTATGCCCGAAACTGAGGCTCACGCACAACCTCTACTTCAGTATCACCCAAGGCAAAAACCGCACCATGAGCCGCGTGGAAATTATCGGACGCCTCTACCGTGCCGGTTTCGAAGTGGTCGACGAGCAGTTCCGCGAGGGTGAGTTCTTCGTCACAGCCCGCAAAGTCGGCGCCCCCATCGACGCACCAGCCCCCACCGGGTCGCCAATCATCCACCTGCGGCGCATCGGCAAAGGCGGCAAAGAGATAGCCGTGCACAAGCTGCGCACCATGTACACCTACTCGGAATACGTACAACCCTATATCTATCACTACCAGAGTCTCGAACGCGGCGGCAAATTCAAAAACGACTACCGGGTCAACTTCTGGGGCCGTCTGTTGCGGCCCATATGGCTCGACGAGCTGCCCATGTTGTGGAACCTTGTACGCGGCGACATCAAGCTGGTGGGCGTGCGTCCGCTCAGCCGCCACTACTTCAGCCTTTACTCGCCCGAATTGCAGCAGCTGAGGATACAGTCCAAACCAGGGTTGCTGCCGCCATTCTACTACGAACAACATACTCCCGAGACCCTCGACGAGGTGCAGGAAAGCGAACGCCGCTACCTCGAAGCCTATTTGAAAAAACCCTTCGCCACCGACTGGCGCTACTTCTGGGGCATCGTCGGGAATATACTGTTTCACCGCAAGCGGTCGAAATAGAAGTCAACGAGTCTACAAGTCAACAAGTCTACAAGTCAACGAGTCTACAAGTCAACAAGTCTACGAGTCAACGAGTCTACAAGTCAACGAGTCTACAAGTCAACAAGTCTACGAGTCAACAAGTCTACGAGCTATATGGAAAGGAATATTGAAAATATGTACATCTGGAGACAATCACGCATTGTTGTAAAACAAGTATACCAGATGTTTTCTGATAGTAAAGATTTCGGTTTTAAAGACCAGATTCAGAGAGCTGCTGTGAGCATTATGAACAACATTGCGGAAGGCTCAGAATCAGGAAGTGATGCCAAGTTTGTTAATTATTTAAACACCGCGAAAGGCAGTTGCTCCGAAGTACGGAGTATGCTTTATCTTTGTGAGGACCTTAATTACTGCACTCCTGAAATAAGAGTTGAGTTGCAAAGCCAAGTGAAAAAGATTTCCACTGGGATAGTCAAACTCATAGAATCACTAAGCCATGAGAACAAATAATAGTTCCTCGGACTCGTTGACTCGTAGACCCGTTGACTCGTTGACCCCAAATAACGACTCCAACGACTCGTTGACTCGTAGACCCGTTGACTCGTTGACTCGTAGACCCGTTGACTCGTTG
>Ga0310786_10007420_pt1 | contig 14298 bp, 8 predicted proteins | sample AusTroGonzalo_MG_FD_203881 | JGI IMG/M metagenome (GOLD analysis project Ga0310786, IMG submission 203881) | Bovine rumen microbial communities from tropical cattle in Woodstock, Queensland, Australia - Gonzalo_03 (v2) (version 2) | ecosystem: Host-associated > Mammals > Digestive system >... | reverse complement strand
AATCACCCTGCCCGAGGGCGTTGAGATGGTTATGCCTGGCGACAATGTCGAGATTACTGTCGAACTGATCTACGCTGTTGCTCTGAATCAGGGTCTGCGCTTCGCTATCCGTGAGGGTGGTCGCACAGTAGGTTCCGGTCAGATCACAGAGGTGTTCGAGGACTAATCGTTCGCTAAGTTGCTGTGATAATGGCAACTGATAGGACAAACATAACAAAACCAAGCCCTCGCATACAACGAGCGGGGGCTTAAATACGGGAATAGCTCAGTTGGTAGAGCATCGGTCTCCAAAACCGAGGGTCGTGGGTTCGAGTCCTCCTTCCCGTGCGAAAAAAGAAGAAAGTATGAATATTGTAAAGAAGTTTATCAATTATTGCAAAGCTTGCTACGAGGAGCTTGCACACAAAGTAACTTGGCCGTCTCGTAAGGAGTTGCAGCAGAGTGCAGTGGTTGTGCTTTCTGCCTCATTGATTATTGCGGTAGTAGTATGGCTAATGGACGTCGTGTTCAAGGCATTCATGAGTTCAATTTATCCTAATTAATATTTACAAGACGATTCAGACAATGTCGGATTCAGGAATGAAGTGGTACGTCTTGCGTGCCGTCAGTGGTAAGGAAGGCAAGGTGAAAGAGTATATCGATGCTGCCAAGAAGCATAATGATGTACTTGAGTCTCACGTTGGTGAGGTTCTTCTGCCTACCGAGAAATATGCCACTCTTCTGAACGGGAAACGCGTTGTCAAGGAAAAGCTGTTCCTGCCTGGATATGTCTTGGTGCAGGCAGTCTTGCAGGGAGAGGTGGCACACATGTTGCGCTTCATCCCTAACGTACTTGGTTTCCTGGGCGGCATGGATAATCCGCAGGTTGTCCGCCAGTCAGAGATTAACCGTATCTTGGGTACGGCAGAAGAGGCTACCATCGAGAGTGCCGAGCTGAACATTCCTTTCAGCGTCGATGAGACGGTGAAGGTGACAGACGGGCCTTTCAGCGGTTTCCAGGGTGTCATCGAAGAGGTGAATACGGAGAAGCGAAAGTTGAAAGTGATGGTGAAGATCTTCGGGCGCAAGACTCCTTTGGAACTCGCCTTTACACAAGTAGAGAAAGAATAGGGCGTAAGTGTTACGGTACGTCCGTTCTATATACGGTTCATGAGAGGCTTCCACTCTCGGGACTTATATAAAGAATCAATAATAATAATAAACAGAAATGGCTAAAGAAGTTGCTGGATTAATCAAATTACAGATTAAAGGTGGCGCTGCGAATCCCTCTCCCCCTGTTGGACCTGCCTTAGGTTCTAAGGGTATTAACATTATGGGATTCTGCAAGGAGTTCAACGCCAGAACCCAGGACAAGGCAGGCAAGATTCTTCCTGTCGTTATAACTTACTATGCAGACAAGTCATTCAGTTTTGTCATCAAGACACCTCCCGCAGCAGTACAGCTGATGGAGGCTGCAAAGGTAAAGGGTGGCTCTGCCCAGCCTAACCGTAAGAAGGTGGCCAGCGTGACCTGGGATCAGGTACGCACCATTGCTGAGGACAAGATGACCGACTTGAACTGTTTCACTGTTGAGTCGGCTATGAAGCTGATTGCCGGTACAGCAAGAAGTATGGGTATCACTGTTAAAGGGGACTTCCCTGGTAAATAACAAATAACTTCAATTAGAAAAATGAGTAAACTGACAAAAAATCAAAAGTTAGTAGCTGATAAGGTTGAAGCAGGGAAAGCATACACTTTACAGGAAGCCGCTGCATTGGTGAAGGAGATTACCACCACCAAGTTTGAGGCTTCTGTGGATATCGACGTACGCTTGGGCGTTGATCCTCGTAAGGCCAACCAGATGGTTCGTGGCGTTGTGTCGCTGCCGAACGGTACTGGTAAGGTTACACGAGTTCTCGCTCTCTGTACTCCCGATCAGGAAGCTGCTGCAAAGGAAGCTGGCGCCGACTATGTTGGTCTTGACGAGTATATTGACAAGATTAAGCAGGGTTGGACTGATGTTGATGTGATTATTACAATGCCCTCATGCATGGGTAAGCTGGGTCCTCTCGGACGTATCCTGGGTCCCCGTGGCTTGATGCCTAACCCCAAGAGTGGTACTGTAACTATGGATGTTGCTAAGGCAGTTAAGGAAGTAAAGCAGGGTAAGATTGACTTCAAGGTGGACAAGACGGGTATCGTCCATGCTTCCATCGGTAAAGTTACCTTCACTCCGGAGCAGATTTACGGAAATGCTAAGGAGTTCCTGCAGACGATTATCAAGCTGAAGCCAGCTGCTGCCAAGGGAACCTACATGAAGAGTGTCTTTATCTCCAGCACCATGAGCGCTGGTATCAAGGTTGATCCTAAATCAATTGAATAACTCGTAAAAGTTTAGTAAAATGAAAAAGGAATTAAAAGATACTATTGTAGTTGAACTTGGACAGAAGTTGAAAGAGTATCCTCATTTCTATCTGGTAGATACTGCCGGACTGAATGCGGAGAAGACGAGTAACCTTCGTCGCAAGTGCTTCAAGAATGATATCAAGATGGTTGTTGTGAAGAACACCCTTCTCCATAAGGCTTTCGAGGCATCTGATATCGATTACTCTCCGCTCTATGAGGCATTGAAGGGTAACACGGCTGTTTTGTTTACACAGACTGCCAATGTTCCCGCTAAGTTGCTCAAGGAATACAAGAAGGAAGGCATCCCTGCCCTGAAGGCTGCATACGCAGAAGAGGGTTTCTTCGTGGGAGCTGACAAACTTGAAGAGCTCGTTGCCATCAAGAGCAAGAACGAACTTATTGCTGACGTTGTGGCTCTGCTGCAGTCTCCGATCAAGAACGTTGTTTCTGGTCTGAACGCTGGTGGTAAGATTCACGGACTGCTTGACGCTATCGCTGAGCGTAACAAATAAGCGAAGAGATATAACAAACATTAACATTAAAAAACAATTAAAATTTTAAATAAAATGGCAGATATTAAAGCTATTGCTGAGGAGTTGGTTAACCTCACAGTGAAAGAAGTAAATGAGTTGGCAACCATCCTGAAGGATGAGTATGGAATCGAGCCTGCTGCAGCCGCTGTTGCTGTTGCTGCTCCCGCTGCTGGCGGTGAGGCCGCTGCTGCTGAGGAGAAGACCTCTTTTGACGTTGTTCTGAAGGAGATCGGTGCTGCTAAGCTGCAGGTTGTGAAGGCCGTTAAGGAAGCTTGCGGTCTTGGTCTGAAGGAAGCTAAGGATCTGGTAGACGGTGCTCCTTCTACTCTGAAGGAAGGTCTGTCGAAGGACGAGGCTGAGAACCTGAAGAAGGCCATCGAAGAGGCTGGTGCCGTCGTTGAGCTGAAGTAATTCGAAGCACAACAATACTTTAAATGGTTAAGGACTTCCCAGTAGGAGGTTCTTAACCTTTTCTTTGTCTTTTCACACTAGATTTTCTAGTAATCCTAGAGATCTAGAAGAACTAGAACATCTAGAAACAATTAATATTTATGGCAACAAAGAAAGCAGAAAACAGAGTAAACTTTGGCAGCGTCAAGAATCCGATGCCGTTTCCGGATTTTCTCGATGTGCAATTAAAGTCTTTCAGAGACTTCCTACAGTTGGACACTCCGCCTGAGGAACGCAAGAATGACGGTTTATATAAGGTGTTCGCGGAGAACTTCCCTATTACCGACACACGTAATAATTTCGTTCTTGAGTTTCTGGATTACTATATCGACCCCCCGCGCTACACCATCGACGAATGCTTGGAGCGTGGTCTGACATATAGCGTACCCTTGAAGGCTAAGTTGAAGCTCTATTGCACGGATCCTGACCACGAGGATTTCGACATGGCCATTCAGGATGTCTTCCTTGGCCCTATTCCCTACATGACTTCTAACGGAACGTTCGTCATCAATGGTGCTGAGCGTGTTGTCGTTTCACAGTTGCACCGTTCGCCGGGTGTGTTCTTCGGTCAGAACGTGCATGCCAATGGCACCCTGCTCTACAGTGCCCGTATCATTCCGTTCAAGGGTAGCTGGATAGAGTTTGCCACTGACATTAACAATGTCATGTATGCCTACATTGACCGTAAGAAGAAGTTGCCTGTTACTACGCTTCTGCGTGCCATCGGTTTCGAAACCGATAAGGACATCCTGCAGATCTTTGACCTCGCTGAAGAGGTAAAGGTGAACAAGAAGGCTCTGTCTGAAGTTGTCGGTTCGAAGCTGGCTGCTCGTGTTTTGAAGAGCTGGAACGAGGACTTTGTCGATGAGGATACCGGTGAAGTGGTTTCCATTGAGCGTAATGAGGTTATCATGGAACGTGAGACGGAGATTACCGTAGACAACATGATAGACATTCTGGAGAGCGGAGCATCTACCATTCTTGTTCACAAGGACGAGGCTGTTGCCCAAGATTACTCCATCATCTTCAACACGCTGCAGAAAGACCCGTCGAACTCAGAGAAGGAGGCTGTGCTCTACATCTACCGCCAGCTGCGTAATGCAGACCCTGCCGACGATGCCAGTGCCCGTGAGGTCATCCAAAACCTGTTCTTCTCTGACAAGCGCTACGATCTGGGCGACGTAGGTCGCTACCGTATTAATAAGAAGTTAGGTCTTGACACCGATATGAATGTCCGTGTCCTGACCAAGGAAGATATTATTGAGATTATCAAGTATCTCATCCAGCTGATCAACTCGAAGGCAACCGTCGACGATATCGACCACCTGTCGAACCGTCGTGTCCGTACTGTCGGTGAGCAGCTGTCGAATCAGTTCTCTATCGGTCTGGCTCGTATGAGCCGTACCATCCGTGAACGTATGAACGTTCGCGATAATGAGGTATTCACGCCGACCGACCTGATTAATGCCAAGACTATTTCGAGTGTTATCAACTCGTTCTTTGGCACTAACCCGCTATCCCAGTTTATGGATCAGACCAACCCGCTGGCTGAGGTGACCCACAAGCGTCGTCTCTCTGCCTTAGGTCCTGGCGGTTTGTCTCGTGAGCGTGCCGGTTTCGAGGTTCGTGACGTACACTATACTCACTATGGCCGTCTCTGCCCGATTGAGAGTCCTGAAGGACCTAACATCGGTCTGATTTCGTCGCTGTGTGTCTATGCCAAGATCAACGAACTCGGCTTTATTGAGACACCGTATCGTAAGATAGAGAACGGTGTAGCCAACCTGAATAATGATGATGTTGTCTATCTGACTGCCGAGGAAGAGGCTGAGCATATCATCGGTCAGGGTAATGCTCCGCTCCGTGACGACGGTACCTTCATCCGTCCAGTTGTCAAGTGTCGTCAGGATGCCGACTTCCCTGTCGTGCCTCCTACGCAGGTTGACCTGATGGACGTCTCTCCGCAGCAGATTGCTTCTATTGCCGCTTCGCTCATTCCGTTCTTGGAGCATGACGACGCCCACCGTGCGCTGATGGGATCGAACATGATGCGCCAGGCCGTTCCCCTGCTTCATAACGAGGCTCCTATTGTCGGTACTGGTATTGAGCGGCAAGTGTGCGAGGACTCCCGTACCATGATTACTGCCGAGGGCGACGGTGTGGTTGACTATGTGGACGCTACTACCATTCGCATTCTCTACGACCGTACTGAGGACGAGGAGTTTGTGAGCTTCGAGCCGGCGCTGAAGGAATATCGTATCCCGAAGTTCCGTCGTACCAACCAGAATATGACCATTGACCTGCGTCCTATCTGTGATAAGGGTCAGCATGTGAAGAAAGGTGATATCCTGACCGAGGGCTATGCCACCGAGAACGGTGAGTTGGCACTGGGTCGTAACCTGTTGGTGGCTTACATGCCTTGGAAGGGTTACAACTATGAGGACGCCATTGTACTGAACGAGCGTATTGTCCGTGAGGACATCCTGACCTCCGTGCACGTTGATGAGTATTCTCTCGATGTCCGTGAGACGAAGCGTGGCGCTGAGGAGTTCACTTCCGATATTCCCAATGTCAGTGAGGAGGCTACCAAGGACCTCGACGAGAACGGTGTCATCCGTGTTGGTGCCCGTGTCGAGCCTGGTGACATTCTGATTGGTAAGATTTCACCGAAGGGCGAAAGCGATCCTTCTCCTGAAGAGAAGTTGCTCCGCGCCATCTTTGGTGACAAGGCTGGCGACGTGAAGGACTCTTCTTTGAAGGCTAATCCGTCGTTGACAGGTGTCATCATTGACAAGAAGCTTTTCACGCGTGCCGTCAAGACCCGCCAGAACAAGCAGCAGGACAAGATTACGCTTGCTAAGATCGACGAGGAGCACGAAGCTAAGATTGCTGACCTGAAAGACATTCTCATTGAGAAACTGGCTACCCTTACCAAGGGTCGCACGTCAATGGGTGTGAAGGACTATACGGGTGCTGAAATCATCTCCAAGGGCTCTAAGTTCACGATTACTGCCCTCCGTAATCTGGAGTATGGTGACATCCAGATCAGCAACTGGACCAACGACGAGCACAAGAATGAGCTCGTTGCCAAGCTGATTATCAATTATATGAAGAAATTCAAGCTGCTCGATGCAGAGAACAAGCGCAAGAAGTTTGCCATTACCATTGGTGACGAGCTGCCCTCTGGCATCCTGCAGATGGCTAAGGTCTACGTTGCCAAGAAGCGTAAGATCGGTGTTGGCGATAAGCTGGCCGGTCGTCATGGCAACAAGGGTATTGTCTCCAAGGTGGTACGTCAGGAGGACATGCCATTCCTCGAGGACGGTCGTCCCGTTGACTTGGTACTGAACCCGTTAGGTGTACCCTCACGTATGAACCTCGGTCAGATCTTTGAGGCTATCCTCGGTGCTGCCGGTAAGCGTCTTGGTGTCAAGTTTGCCACCCCGATTTTTGACGGTGCTAAGCTCGACGACCTTGCTGAGTGGACTGACAAGGCCGGACTGCCACGCCTCTGTTCTACCCATCTGTACGATGGTGAGACGGGTGAGAAGTTCGACCAGCCTGCAACTGTTGGTATTACTTACTTCTTGAAGCTCGGTCACATGGTTGAGGACAAGATGCATGCACGTTCCATTGGTCCGTACTCACTCATTACCCAGCAGCCGCTTGGTGGTAAGGCTCAGTTCGGTGGCCAGCGCTTCGGTGAGATGGAGGTGTGGGCCTTGGAGGCCTTCGGTGCCAGCCATGTGTTGCAGGAGATTCTGACCATCAAGTCTGACGACGTGGTAGGCCGTTCCAAGGCTTACGAGGCCATTGTCAAGGGTGAGCCCATGCCTACGCCGGGTATTCCCGAGTCGCTCAACGTGCTGTTGCACGAACTGAAGGGTCTTGGACTTAGCATCAAGATGGACTAAGATAATTGATAATTGAAAATTGAAAATTGAAAATTATGGCTTTCAAGAAAGATACAAAAGTAAAGAGCAACTTTACCAAGATTACCATCGGTCTGGCATCGCCTGAGGAAATCCTTGAGAACTCGTCTGGTGAGGTTACCAAGCCTGAGACCATCAACTACCGTACTTATAAGCCTGAGCGCGATGGCCTGTTCTGTGAGCGCATTTTCGGTCCTACCAAGGACTATGAGTGTGCCTGCGGCAAGTATAAGCGCATACGTTATAAGGGCATTGTCTGTGACCGTTGCGGTGTTGAGGTGACGGAGAAGAAGGTGCGTCGTGAGCGTACGGGTCATATCGAGCTCGTCGTTCCCGTTGCCCATATCTGGTATTTCCGTAGCCTGCCCAATAAGATTGGTTATCTGCTCGGTCTGCCCACCAAGAAGCTCGATGCCATCATCTACTATGAGCGCTATGTGGTCATCCAGCCCGGTGCTATGGCTGGCAAGAAGGATGGTGAAGGCAATCCTGCCCTTGGCTCGCAGATGTATGATCTGTTGTCAGAAGAGGAGTATAATGACATTGTCGATAATCAGATTTCGTCGGAGAACGACTATCTGGATGACAGCGATCCCAACAAGTTCGTTGCCAAGATGGGTGCTGAGGCTATTTACGACCTCCTCGTGCGTCTCGATCTCGACTCTTTGAGCTATGAGTTGCGCGACCGTGCCAACAGCGATTCTTCCATGCAGCGCAAGAACGAGGCTTTGAAGCGTCTGCAGGTGGTCGAGGCTTTCCGTAGCAGTGTGGAGAAGGGTATCAACCGTCCTGAGTGGATGGTGCTGAAGATTATTCCCGTCACACCGCCTGAGCTGCGTCCCCTTGTTCCACTGGACGGTGGCCGCTTTGCTACCAGTGACCTGAACGACCTCTACCGTCGTGTCATCATTCGTAACAACCGTTTGAAGCGCCTCATTGAGATTCACGCTCCTGAGGTCATCCTTCGTAACGAGAAGCGTATGCTCCAGGAGGCTGTTGACTCACTCTTCGACAATAGCCGCAAGTCCAGCGCCGTAAAAAGCGACAGCAACCGTCCTTTGAAGTCTCTGTCTGACTCACTGAAGGGTAAGCAGGGCCGCTTCCGTCAGAACCTGCTCGGTAAGCGTGTTGACTACTCAGCACGTTCCGTGATCGTTGTAGGTCCTGAGCTGAAGATGGGCGAGTGTGGTCTGCCGAAGCTGATGGCTGCCGAGCTTTACAAGCCGTTCATTATCCGTAAACTCATTGAGCGTGGCATCGTGAAGACCGTTAAGTCGGCCAAGAAGATTGTCGACCGCCGTGAGCCCGTCATTTATGACATTCTGGAGAACGTCATGAAGGGCCATCCCGTGCTTCTCAACCGTGCTCCAACGCTGCACCGTTTAGGTATTCAGGCATTCCAGCCCAAGCTTATCGAGGGTAAGGCTATTCAGCTGCATCCGCTGGCATGTACGGCCTTCAACGCCGACTTCGACGGTGACCAGATGGCTGTCCACCTCCCCTTGAGCAATGAAGCCATTCTGGAGGCACAGATTCTGATGCTCCAGAGTCACAACATTCTGAACCCTGCCAACGGTGCTCCTATTACCGTGCCGTCTCAAGATATGGTGCTCGGACTCTACTACATCTCCAAGATTCGTCCGGGAGCCAAGGGTGAGGGTCTGACCTTCTACGGTCCTGAAGAGGCCATCATTGCCCATAACGAGGGCAAGTGCGACCTGCATGCCCAGGTGAAGGTGCTCGTTGACGACATCGTTGATGGTAAACCTGTCAAGCACATGGTTGAGACTTCTGTCGGCCGTGTTATCGTCAACGGCATCATTCCTAAGCAAGTAGGCTTTGTCAACAAGATTGTCTCTAAGAAGTCACTGCGCGACATCATTGCCGACGTTATTAAGAATGTAGGTTTCGCTGAGGCATGCGAATTCCTCGACGGTATCAAGAACCTCGGTTATCGCATGGCCTACGAGGCAGGTCTGTCGTTCAACCTCGATGATATCATTATCCCTGAGTCGAAGAAGGATCTCGTGGAGAAGGGTAATGCCGAGGTGCAGCAGATTACCGAGAACTACAACATGGGTTTCATCACCGATAACGAGCGTTACAACCAGGTTATCGATACCTGGACGCATATCAACAACGACCTCGGCAACGTGCTGATGAAGGAGATGACCGAGGCCGATCAGGGATTCAATGCCGTTTTCATGATGCTCGACTCCGGAGCCCGTGGTTCTAAGGACCAGATTCGTCAGCTCTCTGGTATGCGTGGTCTGATGGCCAAGCCTCAGAAGGCAGGTGCAGAGGGTGCCCAGATTATTGAGAACCCCATCCTGTCGAACTTCAAGGAAGGTATGTCCGTGCTGGAGTACTTTATCTCCACCCACGGTGCCCGTAAGGGTCTGGCCGACACCGCCATGAAGACGGCTGATGCTGGTTACCTGACTCGTCGTCTCGTTGACGTGTCACATGATGTGATTATCAACGAAGAAGACTGCGGAACGCTGCGTGGACTGGTCTGCACAGCCCTGAAGAACGGCGATGAGGTCATCTCTACGCTCTATGAGCGCATCCTTGGCCGTGTTTCTGTTCACGACATCATCCATCCTTCTACCGGTGAGCTTATCGTCGCTGCCGGTGAGGAGATTACTGAGTCCATTGCTCAGATTATCGAGGAGTCTCCTATCGAGAGCGTCGAGATTCGTTCCGTGCTCACTTGCGAGTCTAAGCATGGCGTCTGCATGAAGTGCTATGGTCGTAACCTCGCCACTCGTCGCATGGTGCAGAAGGGAGAGGCTGTCGGCGTTATTGCTGCACAGGCTATCGGTGAGCCGGGTACACAGCTGACGCTTCGTACATTCCACGCTGGTGGTGTGGCTGCCAATGCTGCTGCCAATGCCAGCATCGTGGCCAAGAACAACTCTAAGATCGAACTCGAGGAGGTGCGTACCGTACCGTTCGACGAGGATGGTCGTGAGTGTGAGATGGTAGTCAGCCGTCTGGGTGAACTCCGTTTTGTCGATGTCAACACTAAGATCGTACTTTCTACCGTCAACGTGCCTTACGGTTCGTCACTCTATTTCAAGAATGGCGACGAGGTGAAGAAAGGTGAGAAGATTGCTCAGTGGGATCCGTTCAATGCCGTTATCGTCACTGAGTATGCCGGTACGCTGAAATTCCACGACGTCATCGAGGGTGTCACCTTCCGTGCTGAGACCGACGAAACAACTGGTTTGACCGAGAAGATCGTCACCGAGGCAAAGGACAAGTCGAGGGTGCCTACCTGCGACGTTATCAGTGCCGATGGTGAGGTGGTCGGAACCTACAACTTCCCCGTGGGTGGTCACGTAGTGGTTGAGGACGGACAGACGGTCCGTACCGGTGAGACACTCGTTAAGATCCCGCGTGCTGCCGCCAAGGGTGGTGACATCACTGGTGGTCTGCCCCGTGTTACAGAGCTCTTCGAGGCCCGCAATCCGTCGAACCCAGCCATTGTCTCCGAGATTGACGGAGAGGTTACTATGGGAAAAGTCAAGCGTGGTAACCGCGAGATTATCGTCACCTCCAAGACTGGCGAGCAGCGCAAGTACCTTGTCTCGCTGTCCAAGCAGATTCTGGTACAGGAGCATGATGCCGTGCGTGCTGGTACACCGCTCAGCGATGGTGTTATCACACCTGCCGACATTCTGGCCATCAAGGGTCCGACGGCCGTTCAGGAGTACATTGTCAACGAAGTACAGGACGTGTACCGCTTGCAGGGTGTGAAGATCAACGACAAGCACTTTGAGATTATTGTCCGTCAGATGATGCGTAAGGTACAGATTAACGATCCTGGTGATACATCGTTCCTCGAGCAGGAAGTGGTCGACAAGCTCGACTTTGCTGAGGAGAACGACCGCATCTGGGGTAAGAAGGTTGTCATCGATGCCGGTGACTCCGAGAACCTGCAGAAGGGTCAGATTGTTACCGCCCGCAAGTTGCGTGACGAGAACTCCATGCTGAAGCGTCGCGATATGAAGATTGTACAGGTGCGCGATGCCGTACCCGCCACGTCTACGCAGATTCTGCAGGGTATCACCCGTGCAGCTTTGCAGACGAAGTCGTTCATGTCGGCTGCTTCGTTCCAGGAAACCACCAAGGTGCTTAATGAAGCTGCTATCCGTGGTAAGGTCGATCATCTGGAGGGTATGAAGGAGAACGTTATCAGCGGTCACCTCATTCCTGCAGGTACTGGTCTGCGCGAATTCGAGAAGATTATCGTCGGCTCCAAGGAGGAGTACGAGCGTATGCAGGCCAATCGCAAGAACGTCCTCGACTTTGCTGAGGAGTCGGTCATGGATTAAGGGGCAAATAGCTTAGCTATTGGCTTATAGCTTATGATAAGGCGGGCAAAAGTGCATAAAGTCACTTTGTCCGCCTTTCTTGTGAAGCGTTTCTTCTGACTTTATTTATAAAAAAGATTAATAAAGTAGCGTTTTAGTGGTGTGACGTGTAGTTTTTGTGTACCTTTGTGCGTCAAAAGAAAAAAATACTAATATTCACATAAACAACATTTACCAAATGAAACTGAGAAACGTGTTTGTCGCTCTGCTGACAATGGTTAGCATGAGCATGGTGGCACAGGAGATGCAGATGCCGCCGATTCCCGTTGACCCCGCCGTGCGTATCGGTAAGCTCGACAACGGACTGACTTATTACATCCGCCACAACGACTACCCCGAGCATGTGGCCAACTTCTACATTGCCCAGCGCGTAGGCTCCATTCAGGAGGACGAGTCACAACGCGGCCTTGCCCACTTCCTGGAGCACATGGCCTTCAATGGTTCCGAGCATTTCAAGGGCAACGGCATCATTGAATTCTGCCGTTCACTGGGTGTGGAGTTCGGTAGTGACCTGAATGCCTATACCTCTATAGATCAGACCGTTTACCGTGTCTGCAATGTTCCCACCAAACGTGCCACAGCCCTCGACTCGTGCTTGCTTATCCTGAAGGACTGGTCGAATGGTCTGTTGCTGGACCCTGAGGAGATTGACAAGGAGCGCGACGTAGTACACAACGAGTGGCGTTTGGGTGAAGGTCCTGAGATGCGCATGTTCCAGCGCGCACTGCCGAAGATGTATCCTGGCTCGAAGTACGGTGAGCGCCTGCCCATCGGTCTGATGTCGGTCATCGACAGCTTCAGACCCCAGACCCTGCGTGCCTACTACCAGAAGTGGTACCGTCCCGACAATCAGGCCATCATTGTGGTAGGCGACGTGGACGTTGACAAGATGGAAGCCAAGGTCAAGGAGTTGTTCGCTGGTATCAAGGTAGACCCGAATGCCGCCAAGGTGGTGGCAGAGCCTGTTCCCGACAACAAGGAGGCCATCTATGTCTTCGATAAAGACAAGGAAATGCAGATGAGTGAGGTGGCAGTGATGATGAAGCACGACGCAACCTCTCCCGAGGAGAAGGCCAATCTGGATTATCTCATTCAGGACTATGCCGTTAGCGTCATCTCGCAGATGATAGGCCAGCGCTTGTCGGAAATGACACAGGAAGAGTCATGCCCCTTCTATCAGGGTATGGCCGACGATGGACAGTATCTGCTGTCACGGACCAAGGACTGCTTCGAGCTGGTCGGCTATCCCAAGGAGGGCAAGGACTTGGAAACGTTGCAGGCCCTCTACCGCGAGACACGCCGTGTTCGTGAGTTTGGTTTCACTGCCACGGAGTATGCTCGTGCTCAGGCCGACTATCTGAGCGGACTGGAGAAGCGCTACACCAACCGCGATAAGCGCAAGAATGCTGAGTTCGGCAATGCCTACCGCGACCACTATCTGACCAACGAGCCTATCCCGCCATTGGACGAGCTCTACCAGACCATGCAGATGATTGTGCCCAACATCCCCGTACAGGCTATCAACCAGATGCTGCCCGAACTGATTAGTGTTACCGACAGCAACCTTGTGGTGATGATACTGGCTCAGGAAAAAGAGGGTAAGGTCTATCCTACGGAGCAACAAATGGCTGCCGCCGTTGCAGCAGCCCGCGCTGAGAAGCTCGAAGCCTACGTGGACAACGTGAAGGACGAGCCCCTTGTGGACGTGACAACCGTCAAGGCCGGCAAGATTGTCAGCGAGACTGAGAATAAGACTTTCGACTACAAGGAGCTGAAACTCTCGAACGGTGCCACTGTCATTCTGAAAAAGACTGACTTCAAGGATGACGAGGTGCAGATGCAGGCCTTTGCCAAGGGCGGTAAGTCTATGTTTGGCGCTGCCGACTACACCAACCTGAAAGTGTTCGACCAGGTGATAGGCATCAGTGGTATAGGCAACTTCCTGAGTACTGAGCTGCAGAAGGCATTGGCCGGTAAAGAGTGTAATGCTGACGCAACCTTAGGCAATACTCGCCAGTATGTGACGGCACATTCTACGCCGAAGGACCTGGAAACTATGATGCAGATGCAGTACCTCTACTTCACTGCCATCAACAAGGATGAGAAGCAGTTCCAGAACCTCATGACAGCCCTGGAGATGGGACTGAAGAACAAGTCGCTGTCTCCCGACGCCGTATTCTCCGACTCGTTGGCAGCTACTATTTATGCCCATAACCCCCGCTTCTCGCAGATTGATGTGGAGGACCTGAAGGATATCAACTACGACCGTATCCTGGAGATTGCCAAGGACCGCTTCCAGAATGCTGGCCAGTTCACCTTTGTCTTCACGGGTAACTTCGACGAACAGACCATTCGTCCGCTCATCGAGCAGTATGTGGCCTCACTGCCCGCCACCGGTGCCAAGGCTGAGGATTTCAACGACATTCTGACGCTGGCTAAGGGTGAAGTCGTCAACAAGTTCACTATGAAGACTGAGTCGCCGAAAGCTACTGCCTTCGAGCTGTGGTATGCCGACATGCCTTACACGCTGGATAACATTGTGAAGATTGATGCTGTCGGCCAGATTCTCTCCATGATTTACCTGAAGACCATCCGCGAAGACGAGAGTGCTGCCTACTC
>Ga0310786_10007419_pt1 | contig 14299 bp, 9 predicted proteins | sample AusTroGonzalo_MG_FD_203881 | JGI IMG/M metagenome (GOLD analysis project Ga0310786, IMG submission 203881) | Bovine rumen microbial communities from tropical cattle in Woodstock, Queensland, Australia - Gonzalo_03 (v2) (version 2) | ecosystem: Host-associated > Mammals > Digestive system >... | reverse complement strand
AAACGGTCATTGTGTTCGATCATCACAATAGCACGCTGAAGGTGGTGACATTGGGCGATGAAAAGGATATCGATAAGGTGCTGAAGGCGATGAACAAGGCGAATGTGAAGGCATACGACTTCCACCCAGTGGGCGACGTGCGCTCTACGCTGACCGACGATGAGCATCGTGAGAATATCCGTCGTGGTATTCAGCACTGTCTGCGAGGCGATGTGTTCCAGATTGTGTTGAGCCGTCGTTTCATCCAAAAATACGAGGGCGACGATTTTAAGCTTTATCGCGCCCTGAGGAGCATCAACCCCAGCCCCTATCTGTTCTATTTCGACTTCGGCGGTTTCCGTATCTTCGGCTCAAGTCCCGAGACCCACTGCCGTATTGAGGGGCGTAAAGCTTACATTGATCCCATCGCAGGAACAACCAAGCGTACGGGCGATGCCGAGGCCGATCGCAAGGGTGCCGAGTATCTGAGGAACGACCCTAAGGAGAATGCCGAGCACGTGATGCTGGTGGATTTGGCCCGTAACGACCTGAGCCGCAACTGTCATGGTGTGAAGGTGGACTTCTATAAGGACTTGCAGTATTATTCGCACGTCATCCACCTGGTATCACGCGTCAGTGGCGAGCTCGACGAGGGCGCCGACCCCATCAAGGCTTTTATCGATACCTTCCCTGCCGGTACACTGAGTGGAGCACCGAAGGTTCGCGCCATGCAGCTCATCAGCGAGTACGAGCCACACAACCGCGGCGCCTACGGTGGTTGTATCGGCTATATCGGACTGGACGGCTCGCTCAATCAGGCCATCACCATCCGCACCTTCGTCTCGCGCAACGGTGAGCTGTGGTTCCAGGCTGGTGGCGGTATCGTAGCCAAAAGCGATGTTGAGTACGAACTTCAGGAAGTGAACAATAAACTGGGAGCCTTGCGCAAGGCCATTATTAAAGCAGAAGAATTATGAAAATAGTCATCATAGATAATTACGACTCGTTTACATATAACCTGAGTCATTTGGTCAAGGAACTGGGCGCTGAAGTTACGGTATATCGTAACGACCAGTTCGAACTGTCGCAGTTGGAGGCGTTCAGCAAGATCATCCTCTCGCCAGGTCCTGGCATTCCCTCTGAGGCAGGTCTGCTGCTCGATGTCATTCGCGAGTATGCTGGCAAGAAGCCCATCCTCGGCGTCTGCCTGGGTCATCAGGCCATCGGCGAGGCCTTTGGCGGCAAGCTTGAGAACCTAAGCGATGTGTTTCATGGTGTAGCAACACCTTGTCATCTGACGAGCGACGACGCGCTGTTCTCTGGCATTTCGAAGGAGTTTACCGTAGGTCGCTACCACTCATGGGTGGTGTCGAAGGAGTACTTCCCCGACTGTCTCGAAATCACAGCTGAGAGCAACGAGGGACAGATCATGGCGCTGAAGCACAAGACGCTTAACGTACGTGGTATTCAGTTCCACCCGGAAAGCGTGCTGACGCCCGACGGTAAGAAGATGCTCCAGAACTGGATGTTCCTTTAATTATCAATTATCAATTGTCAATTATCAATTAAATTATATGGCACAGACAATGAAAGACATCCTGAACAGGATGCTGAACCACGAGGAACTGTCTCGTGAAGAAATGAAGAACATTCTGATTGGCATCACTCAGAGTGAGTATCCTACGGAGCAGATTACCGCTCTGCTCACAGCCCTGCAGATGCGCGGCGTAACGGTTGACGAGCTGCTGGGTTTCCGCGACGGTATCTTAGAGACGGGTGTTCCCGCTATCCTCAATGCCGACCGCTACATCGATGTGGTGGGTACTGGTGGCGACCGTAAGAATACCTTTAATATCTCGACCACCAGCTGTTTTGTGATTGCTGGTGCAGGCTACAAGGTGGCCAAGCACGGTAACTATGCCGCCACCTCTGTATCTGGCGCTTCGAATGTCATTGCCCATCACGGCATCAAGTTTACGGATGATATCGACAAGTTGAACCGTAGCTTGAACGAGGCTGGCATCGTCTATCTTCATGCCCAGCTCTTTGCCAAGGCTATGAAGTTTGTTGGCCCTATCCGTAAGGCACTACAGTTCCCTACCATCTTCAATCTGTTGGGTCCGCTGGTTAATCCCAGTCAGCCTCAGTGTCAGTTGCTTGGTGTTGCCAACCTCGACCAGATGCGACTCTACAATCAGGTGTACCAGAAGATTGGCATCGACTACGGCATCGTAAACTCCATCGACGGTTACGACGAGATTTCGCTGACGGGCGACTTCAAGGTAACTACTAAGAACTACGAGCGTATCTTCAAGCCCAGCGACCTTGGTTTCGAGATTGCCAAGCCCGAAGAGCTCGTTGGCGGCGCTACCGAGGAAGAGGCCGCACAGATCTTCGATTCTGTCCTTGAGAACCGTGCCCTGCCCGCCCAAAAGAACATTGTGCTGGCCAATGCAGCCTTTGGTATTCAGGTATTAGAGAAGGGCGAGAAGAGCATTGAGGAGTGCATCGACATTGCTCGCGAATCCATCGACAGCGGCAGTGCACTGAAGACCTTCAAGAAGTTCGTTGAGTTAAACTCGTAATAGCGAAATAACGTGATAACGATATAACGTTATAACGAAATAACGATTATGATGAAAGATATTCTTCAGGAAATTATCGCCCACAAGCACGAGGAACTTGAAGCGCTCTGTGCCAAGAAGGCATCTTTACGTGAGGCACTCATCCAGAGCGATAGCGGCATCATCGCCGAATTCAAGCGCCGCTCGCCCTCAAAGGGCTGGATCAAGGAGGAAGGTCGTGCCGACATCATTCCGTTGAGCTATCAGCAGAATGGTGCTGCTGCCCTGAGCATCCTCACCGATGAGCACTACTTTGGCGGACACGATGACTTTATCCGCATGGCCAGAAAGAGTGGCGTTACCCTGCCCATCCTCTATAAGAACTTCGTCATCAACGAGGCACAACTCTACGCTGCCGCCCTCTGCGGAGCCTCCGCCGTGCTCCTCATTGCCGCCTGCCTCAGCAAGGCAGAATGCAAGCGACTGTTGGACAAGGCTCATTCGCTGGGCCTCGAGGTACTGCTGGAGATGCATTCAGAACCCGAACTGGAGTATGCGGAATTGAAGCCCGACCTCTGCGGCATCAACAACCGCAACTTAGGGTCGTTTGTCACCGATGTTGAGAACTCGTTCCGTCTGGCAGAACTTCTGCCTAAGGATGCAGTGAAAGTCAGTGAGAGTGGTATCAGTAATCCTGACACCGTCAAGGCTCTTCGTCAGGCTGGCTTCCGTGGTTTCCTGATTGGCGAGAACTTCATGAAGACCGCCAATCCAGGCAAGGCACTTGCCGATTTTATCGGCAAATTGAGAATTGTGAATTGAAAATTGAGAATTATGATTTCCAAGAATATTCTCATTAAGGTTTGTGGCATGCGTGATGCGGAAAACATCCGCGAGGTCGAACAGTTGAGCAAGGAATTGTCAATTATCAATTCTCAATTGTCAATTGATCTGATGGGCTTTATTTTCTGGCCGAAGTCCAGTCGCTACGTCAGCGAGCGTCCCGCATATCTGCCAACACAATGTAAGCGTGTAGGTGTCTTTGTCGATGAGAATCCAGAAACAATCAAGAAGATAGCTGAAGATTATGCCCTCGACATCATCCAACTTCATGGCACAGAAAGTCCCGACTTCGTCCGCCGCCTCCCTTCCGTCTACGGCGACAGTGTCGCCGTCATCAAAGCCTTTAACATCGCCACGACAGAGGATTTAGACGCCACCAAACCCTACGAGGGCCTTGTCGACTACTTCCTCTTCGACACACGAGCAACCATGCCCGCCGGTTCTCCGGCGGGTTCAGTCCTCCCAGGTGGTACTGGCGCCCAGTTCGACTGGAGCGTGCTTGCCGATTACGTCGGTGAGACCCCCTTTCTCCTCAGTGGCGGCATCGGCCCCGACGACGCAGATCGCGTTCGTGCCTTTCATCACCCCAAGTGCATCGGCATCGACCTGAACAGCAAGTTCGAGGTAAGCCCTGCCCTTAAAGACGTCGAGAAACTAAAACGTTTCCTCGAAAATGTAAAAATGTAACAATTAAAAATTAAAGAATATGGCAAACAAGATAAACCAAGTTTTCGCCAACCGTGGCGACAAAAAGTTCCTCAGTCTTTATTTCTGTGCAGGTTGTCCCACGCTCGACAGCACGGCCGACGTCATCCTGACCATGCAGCGCCGAGGCATCGACTTCATCGAGGTGGGTATTCCTTTCAGCGACCCGCTGGCCGACGGTCCCGTCATTCAGAGTGCTGCCACACAGGCCCTGAAGAACGGCATGAATTTAAAAACCCTCTTCGCTCAGCTGAAAGCCATCAAGGACGACGTACAGATTCCCCTTATCCTGATGGGTTACCTGAATCCTATTCTTCACTACGGCATCGAGCAGTTCTGCCAGAGCTGTGTCGAGAGTGGCGTTAGCGGCATGATTATTCCTGACCTGCCTTTCAAGGATTATCAGGATATTGTCAAGCCCATCGCCGACAAATACGACCTCCGCGTCATCATGCTTATCACGCCAGAGACCAGTGAGGAGCGCATCCGCTTCATCGACGACAATACCGACGGCTTCATCTATATGGTATCGTCTGCCGCTATTACTGGTGCCCAGAAGAGCTTCGATGATGCCAAGCAGGAGTACTTCCGCCGCATCAATGCCATGAATCTGCGCAATCCGCGTATGATTGGCTTTGGCATCAGCAACAAGCAAACCCTCAAGGCCGCCCAGGACAATGCCGCCGGTGCTATCATCGGTTCAAAGTTTGTCACCCTGCTCAACGAAGCTGAGGGCAATGCCGATGTGGCATTAGACCGCCTATTCGAGGCTTTGGCTCAGTAAGCCGTTTGGGTGCAAAGCGATGAATCGTTCGTCATGATAATATATGAAGAAGATTGCAACGCCACACTTTGACCTATGGTCAAAGAATCTGCTGATTATCGCTTTGTGGGCGACATGCCTGTCAGCATGGAGCCAGCCCCAGGACTACGAGTGGACTACGCCAAGTAAGAACTCGTCGGAGTCGATGCCTTGTGGGGGTGGCGACATCGGCATGAATGTCTGGACGGAAAATGGCGACGTGCTGTTCTACCTGTCACGTAGTGGTTCGTTCGACGAGAACAACACCTTGCTCAAGGCTGGTCGCTTTCGTATCAGTCTGTCGCCGAACATTGATATGAGCCAGTTCCGTCAGATATTGCACCTCAACGAGGGCTATGTAGAGGTGACGGATGGCGTGATCAGCATCCAGTTGTGGGCTGACGTCGAAAAGCCCGTCGTGCATGTCGATATGGAGAGCAAGCGCGAGAAATTGAATGTGGCTGTTACCTATGAGAGTTGGCGCACAAGTGACATCATACAAACCAAGCGCGAAGCCTTTCAGAGCAGCTATAAGTTTGCAGCTCCCAAGGGACTGCGAACACGTCACGACAGCATCGTCGCTGCCGACCGTGCACTGACCTTCATGCATTGCAATGGTAAGCAGACCATCTTCGATACCACTGTCGCTCAGCAGAAGATGGATGCCGTCAAGGATAAGCTTTATAATCCGCTGAAGAATCTTGTCTTTGGCGGACGGATGCAGGGCGAGGGCTTTGTGCTGATAGACAATCTGACGGGCCATTATGCCAGCAGCGACTACCAAGGATGGATCTATGTGACAGAGAGTCCCCGTAAGAAGGCACATCTCCAAATAGCCATGAACAACCGTCAGGGCTCTGTCGACGAATGGCTCGCTGGACTCACGACTTTGGAAGGGAAAGTTCGTCATGATTGGGATCGTCGCAACTCGCGCCGTTGGTGGCAGCAGTTCTGGCAGCGCAGCTATGTAGAAGCTGATATAGCCCGTAACTACACGCTGTTCCGTTATATGTTGGGATGTAATGCCCGCGGACAGTGGCCTACCAAGTTTAATGGCGGTCTCTTCACCTTCGACCCTGAATATGTCAATACGGCTGATGAATATAAGCTGAGTCCCGACTTCCGCAACTGGGGTGGGGGTGTACATACGGCCCAGAACCAGCGGTTGGTCTATTGGCCCATGTTGAAGAACGGCGACTACGACCTGTTGCGACCCCAGCTCGACTTCTACCTTAACATATATAAGAACGCAGAAGAGCGCTCCCGACTGTATTGGGGACATGAGGGTGCCTGTCTGACCGAACAGATAGAGAACTACGGACTGCCCTGCTATCCTGAATACGGCACAAAGCGTCCTGATGGCTTCGACCCCGGTATGGAGCGTAATGCATGGTTGGAGTACGAGTGGGACACCTGTCTGGAGTTTTGTATGATGGCACTGACGGCGCGACGCTATTTCCCTGTCGATATCAGTCCCTATATCCCAATGGTCTATTCCTGTCTGCGCTTCTTCGATGAACACTATCAGTATCTGGCCAACCAGCGGGGTGCCAAACGCCTGAACGAAGCGGGTAAGCTTGTGCTGTATCCTGGTTCAGGCGGCGAGACCTTCAAGGGAGCCTACAATTCCACTTCGACCATTGCAGCCTTGCGTACGGTGACGCAAGCACTCATCGACTACGAAAACGGGACGGGACGTAACAACCAGGTGGATGTGGACTATCTGAGGGGACTGTTGACTCGTCTGCCCGACATCACCATTCGTGATGGCATGATTCAGCCAGCCCTGCACTGGGAACGTGTGCAGAATACGGAGCCCACCCAGCTCTATCCCGTCTTCCCGTGGCGTATGTATGGCGTGGGACGTCCTGATATGGATGTGGCACGCAATACCTACCTCAACGACACCCTTGCCCTGAAGTTCCGTTCGCATGTGGGCTGGAAACAGGATGTCATCTGGGCTGCCTGCCTTGGTTTGACTGATGAGGCCGAGGCGCTGATAACGCAGAAGATGGCTGACGGTCCTTATCGCTTCCCTGCCTTCTGGGGGCCTGGTTACGACTGGTCGCCAGACCATAACTGGGGAGGCTCAGGTATGATAGCTATGCAGGAAATGCTGTTGCAGGAAGTGGGCTCGAAACTCTTCCTCTTCCCGGCATGGCCCAAGAAGTGGAATGTGCGCTTTAAGCTCTGTGCGTCTCGCGGTACCACTGTAGAGGCCGAGATGAGGGAAGGGCAAGTCATCAACGTCAAGGTAACACCCCAAGACCGCCAACAAGATGTCGTACTACCCTAAATTTCCGCCGAGATTCCGAAAGGAGTCTCGGCGTTTAGATTTTTTAACGCACGCATTTGGGACACCCTACCAAATTCGTGCATAGTTTTTTTTGAAAGCACACTTTTTTTCGTATCTTTGCAGCCAGTAGTGTGCGAAAACCGGTAGCAATAACTAGAGAAAATAACAGTATAATAACATTATTTACTAATTTAAAACTTATAACTATGAGTAAAAGATTAACTTTACGAAATGTGCAAGGGCGAGGATACTCGGGCTTTGCCAAAGTGTTAACCATGCTCGCCCTGCTGCTGATGGCGGCGACGGGCGCGTGGGCGCAAGGAACAGTGGACTTCAAGCAAGGCACTGTGGACGCCGACAAGTGGGCCATCACATCTGGAGAGACAGACGTGGAGCCAGGTGTAACTGAAGTACCAGAGGGGCAGACTGTGACGCTGACCTACAGCGGCACTCGCCACGTGAAGAGCGTCACGGCTACCTACACGCCCCCTGTAGTGGTGAACAAGCTGTCGGAGATTACCGACGCCATCGCCGCGCTCAATATGCAGCCGGGCGGTGAGTACACGCTGACCATCGCGTTCGACCCGGCGAAGATCGAGACCAACCCGACGGGCAACGACAACAAGCTCTATATGTCGATTCCCGACGACGCGACGCTGAACCTCGTGTTCAAGAACGTGCTGCCCGACGGCACGCACCTCACCATCGGCGACGCGCAGTTTGCCGGCATGTCGGAACCCGAGGTGGCGGCATACTTCACGGGCAAGGACGAGCCTGAGTCGAAGAACCACCTGAACCTCGACTTCGCGGGCGGCACGGGCTCCGAGGATGTGGACGGCTCCGGTCTCTACATGGAGCTCATCACGCCTTACAGCACGGTGGCCACCGGCTCCAGCACGGGCAACGTGTGGTTCGAGGAGATCATCATCTACACCGGCGGCGAGTCGTTCTTCTCCAAGCTCGGCTCCTGCGTCAAGAAGGCCGTCGTCAAGGTCGGCAAGACTGTGGCCAGCGTAGCCACCACCGTGGGCAAGACCGTGGCCAAGGCTGCCATGACTGTCGTGAAGAAGGTGGTGAACCTCGTGGTGACGAAGATCATCAAGCCCGCCGTGGAGCAGCTCGTGGAGAAGATCAAGCAGAACATTGTCAAAGAACCATTGATTCCGACGGTCATCACCGCCACGCCGAACAACTTCACCTTCTTCGAGGGACAGACCCAGAAGTTCGACGTGAAGGTCACGTTGGGTAACGACGGTATCGGCGACGACATCACGTTCAGCTCGTCAGACCCCGAAGTGGCAACGGTTGACGGCAACGGCAATGTCAAGGCCATATCCGGCGGCAAGCCCGGCAATCCGAAATACGTCACCATCACTGCCACCATCGGCTCCGGCAGCAAGAAGGCCACCCGCCAGTGCAAGGTCGGCGTAGAGGAGACCCCACGTCCTTCTGCTATTAGCTTCCCGGCATCCACAGAGTCAGTGCCCAAGGACCGCGCCATCATCCTGGAGCCGAACATCGTCATCGGCAACGATGCCGTCAGCGACGGCAACTACCGCCTCACCTTCACAACCAACAGTCCCGGCGTGGTTGCGGTCAACGAGTTCGGCTACGTCAGGGGTCTCACGATGGGTGAGGCTGTCGTCACAGCCCACTACGGCCCGCTGTCGGCCAACTGCACGGTCACCGTCACCGAGTCGGTCGATGGTTTGACCCATGTGCTTGACAACCTCACCACCGGCATTGTTGTCGAGAGTGGCGACGTGCTGACCGGCACGCTCGACGGCCAGACGCAGCCCTACAAGATTTCGATTGCCGACGGAGCCACGGTGACGCTCGACGGCGTGACCATCAACGGCGTGAACGACTACAACTACCAGTGGGCAGGCATCACCTGCGAGGGCGATGCCACCATCATCCTGAAGGACGGCTCGGAGAACACGGTGAATGGATTCTATGAAAATTATCCCGGCATCCATGTGCCTGCGGGCTCGAAGCTGACCATCCAGGGCGGCACGGAGGGCACAGGAAAGCTGACGGCGAGCTCCTTCCGCGCCAGTGAAAATCGCGGTTATGGTGCCGGCATCGGCGGAGGAAGGTATATTTCCTGCGGCGACATCGACATCCAGGGCGGCGTCATCACGGCTAAGGGCGGTAGACAAGCTGCCGGCATCGGCATCGGCAGCGGCTATGGCTCGTGCGGCAACATCAGCATCACTGGCGGCGACATCACGGCTACGGGCGGTAAGCAAGGTGCCGGCATCGGCAGCGGCAGTGATCATGCTGTTTGCGGCAACATTGACATCACGGGCGGAACCATCGTGGCCACTGGCGGCACCGAAGCTGCCGGCATCGGCAGCGGTTATAATGGTGAATGCGGCAACATCACAATTGCCAGCACCGTGACCCAGGTGACCGCCACGAAGGGCAAGGATGCTACCTTCAGCATCGGCTGGTGCTTAGGAACCTGCGGCACGGTGACCATCGCCGGCACGAAGTATTGGGAGAACAATGATCCCGTGGGCGACGGTGAAACTTATCTGGCTATGGCCACGGTTGAGTACCCGGCTACGGCACCGGCTGTCATCGTCAACCCCGTAGTGGGACAGATTATCGGCAGCGACGGCAAGAACTACGACGCTAATGCCACACTGCCCACCGGCGTGACTGCCGTGGCCAAGATTTTCTACGTGGGCAGCGACACCGGCGAGGCCGCTCCTTACAACCATGGCTTGGCTCTCGCCCTGAGCGATGCGAATGGTGGTAATACTTGCAAATGGAAGACAGAGAAAATTGATGCTGGCCATACCAAGCAGCCCAGCGACACTTTCACAGGAGAGAGCGGACTGCAGTACAATGATGCTACTCACAACTCCGACACTTATCCCGCCTTTAAGGCTGCGATAGCCAATAACGGTACTGCTGCGCCTACGGGCTGTTCCTCATGGTTCCTGGCTTCAGGCTATCAGTGGCAGAAGATGATTGGTGCTACAGGTCTTAGTAATTTGGGCTTGACGCCGGGCTCCTTCTACTGGTCGTCGTCGGAGAGCCCTGACGACAACACGTGGGCCTTCGACTGCGACCAAGGCATTTGGCGCAACAGCAGTAAGGTCCTCGAGGACCAAGTTCGTGCCTGCCTGGCGTTCTAACTCCCCCTCGCGCGCGTATATATAAATAAGGTAAAAACGAAATATTAAAATGATAAAGATTATGACTAATATAAAGCAACTAATAATGACGCTCGTCGCGCTATTCGCAATCTCGACGGGCGCATGGGCCGCCGGCAAGGTCTATACGTCGGCAGTCGATATTACTGCGCTGCAGGTGGGCGACATCCTCACCGAAGGTGCATCAATCACCGGCAGTGGTTCGATCATCTTTGATAACAATAGAGTTAAGGTGAATGGAACATTGCAGACAGATGGTTTTTGTTATCTATATACGAACGATTTCGACAGCTTTGGTGCTGAAGGCGTCATTTCTCTCAAAAACAATACCACCATGTCTCCTGTCGATAAGGACAATAACGACGGCAACGCCTGGGAGGTGACGCAAGTATCCTTTGCGGAAAATAATAATCGTATCAATATCCAAGGTATCACCTACGCCCCCGCCGGCATCGAGGTCAATGGCCCGACAATCGTCGAGGGTAAGCCTCAGTGGACATTCGCGATGCCCGCCGGCGACGTCGAGCTGCAGGTGGAGTACTACCCCGGCATGCTCACCCTGCCCGCCAGCCTCACCGGCGGCACGCTGAGCGTGGTAGGCCTGACCGCCCCCTTCACGAAGCTGGAAGTTCCCGCAACGTGGGAGAACGACAACACCCTGCTTTCGGCTGCCCACCTGCCCGGCCTCAAGGAAATGACCGATGCCGAAGCCGAGAAATGGACCGACGCACCCAATGGCTATGTCATTCTTATTTACGGCTTCGATGGTACGAAAGCGAAAACGGCTACCTATTTATTGGGTAAATTTTCCAATGCCAGTCCAGAGGATGTAAAACTATCTCAATTAAAAACTGCAAGTGCCGAAGCTGAGATCTACTACTCCTCAGAAGCACAGATGCCCGCAGGCTTCGAGACCGACGGCAAGAACATCTACGTAGCCGACAAGACCGAGTTCCAGGTCAAGGCCACGCCCGCCGACGGCTTCCGCCTCGTGAGCTTGATGTTCGGCGAGCAGGACATCACCGACCAGGTTGACGCCGACGGCATCGCCACCCTCACCATGCCCGAGGGCAACGCCGACATCACCCTCACCGCCACCTTCTCAGACATGTACACCGTGACACTCAACGCCGAGGGACTCACTGACGAGGAGGCTGCTAACTGGAAGGCCGCCACAGGCGACAAAGCCCCCGCCGCATTCCCACTGGAGAACGTGAAGTATGGCACCGAGGTCAAAGTGACCTACGGAGGCACGAAGAAAGTCATCGGCGTGAAGGCTGCGAAGAAGGTTGAGCCGAAGAAACTCACCGTCGGCAACGTAACATTCTACTATGACGAAGGTCAGACATTTACTGAGGCCAAACAAAAATACGCGGACCTGAACAGTGGATGGATTTTAAATGGGCCTTATATTTCTGTTCAAGGTGCTATTTCTATTGTTCTTTTCAAGGGCGAGTCGCCTGTAGAGGGCACCTCAAAGATAGAACCAAATGCAGAATACTCATGGATCAACTTCAGCTAATCCCCCTCGCACGCGTATATATAATAAAGGTATAAACGAAATTAAAACATTAAGATTATGATACATAATAAATTTAGATATCTATTGACGCTCGTCGCGCTATTCGCAATCTCGACGGGCGCATGGGCAGACGAGACGCCGCTCGTGACGATTGAGAGCAAAAATTACACGTCCTTCACGAGCGGGAGCATGACCTTCGACGACAAGGTCACCGTCACCTTCAGCAGTGCGGTTGCTAACTACGGCGACTCATGGGGCTGGAACCACGTTAATGGAACTACACTTACCGTAACTCCCGTCGAGGGCATCACCATCACCCGCGTCAAGTTCACCTGCGAAGAGGGCAGTGCCTTCGACGAGACAGCGCCTTTCGAGGCTGTTCTGGGAGATGGTGATCCCTGGAATAACACTATCATGCTTGTCAACGGCAACAGTTGTGGCGAATATGGCGTGAACAAGATTGAGGTCTACGGCACCGCTGGCCCCGAGGTGACTTGGAACGCCACGACGAAGCAGGCAACGTTCACCATGCCCGGCAGCGACGTCGTGCTGACCCCCGTCTACGCCCCCACGGCAGCATGGGCCGAGGTCGAGACAGTGAAGCAGCTGCCCGCAGCCGCTGAAGGCGTCATCGCCGGAACCACCGCCCCCCTCATCATCGAGGGCACCGTGGCCAACGCCGGAACGACCGAGAACCCACAGGGCTTGGTGATGTACTACGCAGCAAAGGGTACTGCCGACGCCGCTCCTACGGCCCCAACCCTTGAATCACAGTGGAGCGCTGACGTGCCCACTGCCGAGGCCTACATCAACGATGAGGATGGAGCCACCGTCTACGTGTGGTACTACATCGCCGGCGCCAACACCCCCGACGGTGAGGACCCCACGGCCGACAACACCTTCAACGACTCTGAGATTTGCGCCAAGCCCCTCAAGGTCACCCTCCTCTCCAACAAGTTCGACCTCGCCCTCAAGGCCGCTAACGCCAACACCATCGAGGCCGGCAAGGCCACCGTCACCGTAGGCGGCACAGCCGCCACCGTCACCGACGGCAAGCTCCAGGGCGTGAAGATGGGCAGCGAGGTGAAGATGACCGCCAAGCAGGGCTACAAGTTCCGCAAGGTAGAGGCAACAAAAGGCATCTCGACATTGAAGAGCGTCAAGATTGGCAACTACACCGTCTACTATGCCGAGGGAGAAACCTGGTATCAGGCCTTCAGGCGCGATGAAAACAATAACTGCGGCTTGGAGACCAGCGTAGGCCGTGTATTCACCTACAATGATAAAAGTCTTCGTGATTCTGATGGCGATGTATATGCAGACGCAGTAATCAATCCGAGCAAAGGCTACTACATCGCTGATTAACCCCCTCTCGCGTGAACAATAAATAAAGTAATAAGAACGATATAAAGAATATATTATATGAAAACAATATCAAGATATCTAATGACGCTCGTCGCGCTGTTCGCAATGACGACAGGAGCGTGGGCCGATGAAGCGACTATCACGCTCAAGTGCGGCACGACAGAGAAGACATACGAGAATGTCACACTGCCCTGGTCAACTACGGCGGAGATTCTCAAAGCGGTTGTCACAGACTTAAATTTTAATGTTAACATCAATGCCATATCTGGTGGCGATGGTGAAGTCGTAAAATATGGTAATGAGAACTTCACAGTTACCGGCACCTTCAGTGGTGAAGCAACGGTTACTGTCACTTATAACACGGGATCATCTGCCACTATAACCGTGACAGCTCCCGCTCCCCTCATCGCGCTCAACGACACGAAGACCGAGGCCACGATGGCCGCCATGCCCGCCAGCGACGTGACCGTCGACTACGAGCTGGTGCGCGACATGACGGTGGACGTTGACGCCACAATAGCCGACCGCATCCGCATCAAGAAGGACGGCACCACCTACGTGCCCGTAACCGCCACTGAGCTGGTGCCCGTCATCACCGACGCGCTCGACGAGCAGAACCCTGTCATCATGGTCCTCTACGATGAAACAGCTAAGACCGGCGACTACACCGTCAAGCTGCAGAAGAAGGTAGAGGGCGAAACCCCGTCGTGGACCGACGCCACCGCCCTGAGCGTGGGCACCTTCCGCTACGTCATCACCGGCGCCAACCTCTACGACGGTGAAATCACCACCACCGAGTTCCAGCTCTTCGAGGGCTATCCCTTGGAGATTGCCAAAGGCGAGTATGCTACGTTCTATGGTGCCGAGGCTGTTGTTGCCGATGCGGAGACTTCTTCTGACGCCGTGCTCTACACCATCAGTAGCGTCAGTGGCGACAAGGCCGTGCTGAGCGATCCCATCACTGTGGCTCCAAAGGAGACTCCGCTGCTGGTTTACAACAGCTCGGAGGAGACGAAGACCTTCCTGCTCATCCCGACCACCGATCCTAACCTGGCT
>Ga0310786_10007418_pt1 | contig 14301 bp, 9 predicted proteins | sample AusTroGonzalo_MG_FD_203881 | JGI IMG/M metagenome (GOLD analysis project Ga0310786, IMG submission 203881) | Bovine rumen microbial communities from tropical cattle in Woodstock, Queensland, Australia - Gonzalo_03 (v2) (version 2) | ecosystem: Host-associated > Mammals > Digestive system >... | reverse complement strand
TTTTCTGGAATTCACTTCCCAGATGGGCTGCAAAATGAGGATTAACGACCGCTCTCCTTACGAGGGAACTTTCATCATCCTCGGCAACAAGCCCAGCCTGAAAGGCAGTTCTATCGAAGTCGTGTTCACGGACTGGGCGGAAAAGGTCGAAGCCCTCGTGGGTGAGTTCAAGAGCGAAGATGAACTCGACCTCGACCACATGATGTTCTACAGATTGCCCGTAGACGCAAAGTAGTTTTCCCTACTCAATAAAAAAACCGGACGCCGCTCGGCGCCCGGTTTTTTTGTCTCCTTATGAGGGGAACAGCGCAGCCATCCTGATCCTTCACAAGATGGGCGAGAATAAGATTTATGCCAATCCGGGTTTACAGGGCTTCCCGATGCTCCTGCGCCAGGCAAAATAAAGTTCCTCAGTAGCCAGCGCGATTTTTGTGACGGAGCAGTCCGGTACTTTGGGATAGGTGTACCAGGTATCCGTGAGGGTGTTGAGATCTACACAGTCTCCCCATTTGCCAAGGTAGTTGTATTCGATGTGTACGGAGTAGGCGGAGGGTACCGGAATCTCCATCTTGTACTCACGTCCCAGCAAATCTTTGACCCGTACGCGGAACCCCTCCATATCGTGTGTCATCGTCCCCTTGCCTAAAGGAATGAAGCGCTTGGAATTGGGCAGTGAGCATACTTCTACGGGAAGATCTCCGCTGCTGTAGGTTCCGGCTTCCACTTCGGCGCGCACCTGCGCCCGCTCCCACTCGTACCAGTCGGGAACGTGCGGAAATTCGGTCTTCCCCTCGAGGGCGAACAGGGTTCCGTCCGGTGCCATTTCCCAGCGCTTGCCGCAATGCTTGCAGATGAGCTGATTGCCCTTGGAAGTCATTTCGTACTCCGTACCGCAGTGCGGGCACTGATAGAGCACGCGGTGGAGTCCCTCTGCGCGTTTATCATAGTGCATCTCGAGTTTCTTTTCCTTCAGCCAGGCAAAATCGTCATACTGGAAGGAGCGGACCAGCCCCTCGTTAATCTCATCGACACTCAGTGACTCCAGCTGTTCCGGTGTGTAGAGAAGTTTAAAGTCTGCTTCCGTGGGCTTGACGCCGCGGGGATGCAGGTTCCAGAACGGGGAATTTACGTGGTGTCCGTGGCAGATGAAGGTCGTCACGGGAACCTTGAGCAGTTTGCAGAGTTTGCCGAGCGATTCCGGCAGAACCGCCGTCGTACCGCAGAGCGAGTAACGGGCTTCGGGATAGATGACTGCGATGTCTCCGTTATCCACCACGCGCTTCAGTTGCCGGATCAGCGTCACGTCTGAAGTGAATTTGCGCTTGCAGATGGCGCCGACATTGCGAAGCAGCCATTCGCGTCCGATGAATCCGTCAATAGCCACCACATAGTTGGCGCGGCGGGGGAAAATGGCCTTGGTCAACACCTTGAAGTCCATAAAGGCGTTGTGGTTGCTCAGCAGCAAAAACGGCGATTTGAGTTCCTTGGTGCCTTGGTAATGGACCTGCACCTTGTGGGCGATAACGGTGGGAAGGCTGAGCAGGTAGGTCAGCGGGCGAAGGAACCAGCGTGTCCGCACCGGCGGATTCGCCATATCAAAACGCTCAAAATTATCAGTCATATGGAGGAATTATACCTTCAACAATGCGTAAAGCAGGTTCTTGAGGATATAGAGGGCGAAGGAGAGCAGGACGGCCAGGGACCAGTGGGCCCCGAAGACCGCCACAAGCACTGCGATCACGATTACTTCAAGGACAAAGAGCATACGCTTGTAGAAGAGCGCGTCACGCGTCTTGAAGGCGGCGGCGGAGAGTTTCATCGAGAACATCGGCAACTCGCTCACCAGCAGGGCGCTGAGACAGAGGCTGAGCACGGGGATGAAGACCACGCCGGCACTCCAGATTGCGGGCAGCGATGCCGGCGCGTAGGCGACATAATCGCAAAGGGCACCGCAGAGCAGGGCGCAGGCGGGCGTGGGCAGCCCGAGGAAATTCTCGTGCTGGCGCTCGTCGATATTGAATTTCGCCAGCCGGAGCCCGCTGAATACCGCGATGAGCAGCGCTGCGAAGCAGAGCGGATTCTCTCCGAAGGAGCAGGTGCGCATCAGGCAGAAAAGCATCATCGACGGCAGGACGCCGAAACTGACCATATCGGCCAGGGAATCCAGTTCCCGCCCCATCGGGCTGTAGGCCTTCAGCGCGCGGGCCGCCATTCCGTCAAGGAAATCGAAGAGCGCGGCGGCGAGCATCAGCGGGAAGGCGACCTCGAAATGCCCCTGGAAGGTGAAAACGATGGCCACGGCCCCGCAGGCCAGGTTCAGGCTTGTGATGAAATTCGGAATGTGTTTTTTCATTTACCCATCTTTTTGAGCAGGGACTTGGGCAGGGCGGATTTGTGCACGATGACGCCGAGGCTCTGTCCCTTGACGAATGCGGGCGTCACATACCAGATGCCCTTATACTTGCCGGCTTCGCCCCAGGAATTCTTGGCCATATAATACTTCTTGCCGTCCTGGTCCAGGGCGATACCGTAAAGCTGCATGCCGTGGTCGTCGGTCATGGTCTTGTTGTCATACTCGATCTGGCGGCTCTCCTGCGTGGGAACCTTCTCGACGACGACGGACAGGCGGTCGTTCCCCTTGTCGGCGGACTTGCCCACCCAGTGCTCCTGGTCGGAACCGGCGCGGCTGCTGGCATCCATATCCACGAGGATGCCCAGACCGTCACGGGTAAAGCCCGGATCGCTCACGTCAGCGGACCATTCGAGGGTGTAGCCGTTCTGCAACGCATTCTCCACGATCTCCATGAATTCGTCGATGGGGACGTTGAAACTGAGGTCGGAGCGCCAGTTGTCGCAGACCTCCACGGCGAACCAGCTGTAGAAGGGATGATGCGTATAGGAGGTCAGGCTGATATAGTCGTCAGGATTGAACTTCAGGGCGTCGCGGTAAGCGGCGGGCGTGTATTCCTTGCCGTCCACGCTGAACTTCTCCGGCCAGGGACCGAGGTAAGCGTCCAGAATGCCCTTGAGACCGTTCTTCCAGGCAGTGGTCAGGGTCTTGTTGGGATTCTTGACAATCACGTCCACATAGGCCTTGAGCACGCCGTCCAGTTCCGCCTGTACGGGTTTGTCCGTGCCGTACTGCATACCGGTCATCTCCGCCTGCGGAACCAGGCCCCAGTCGCGGATGACATCCAGTACGTCTCCGCCCTGGCTGCCTACCCGGAAGCCCATATGCCCGTCCAGGCGCACGTATTTCTCCGCCCGCTCCAGATAGGAATGGCTGACGATGAAGAATTCGGAGAAATCAGGATACTTCAGCGTATCCTTGATGCCGTTGATACGGATGACCTCGGACTCTACGAAGCCGATGGTGGAAAAGGCCCAGCAGGTGCCGCTGCGGTATTGGTTTTTAATGGAAGTGATGGGAGCCGCCTTGACCGTGGTGAAACTGTATTCAGGGAAATTGGCTTTCACCTTGTTCTGGGCGGAAGCGCCGCAGAAGCAAGCCAGTGCCGCGGCGATGAGGATAGTGGTCTTTTTCATAACTTGCGAATGTAGCAATAATTGTGGATATTTGTGCTATGAAAAAGAGATTCTTTTCCATTTTGCTCTGTGCATTTGCGGCGGCTTGCGCCATGGTGGAGCCGTTTATCAGCGATTTGAACCTGACGCTGTCCCGTGAAGGCACAGTCTTCGCTCCGGATCCCGTCTGGACGAGCGGCGATGCGGTCAAGGTCCTGAGTTCCACGCGCAGAAGCGGAAAGGTGTTCCGTCTCAGCACCGGAGCGAAGCAGGAGAGCGGAACTTTCAGCGGCGAAAAACCCGGCAGTGCGCCCTTCATTCTGACGGCGCCGGAAGCCCTTTCCGTCGAGTACAAGACGGCATCGACCTTCTACGCCACTTTTCCGCAGGTGCAGCGCTATGTCGCTGACGGCTATGATGCCGATGCCTGCCTCTATGCCGCTACCGCCGATGGCAGCGTCGCTACCCGATTGCGCTGTCCGATGGCCGTGCTCAGTTTGCCGCTGAAAAGCCAGTTGGGCATTACTTCCCTGACCCTCACGACTCCCGATGAATACCCGCTCTGCGGAAAGGCCCTGGTCCGCCTGGGTGCTGATGCTGCCGTTACTTTCGAGGGGGAGGGCGCCTGCAGCCTGGTCCTGGATTGCGGGAAAGGCGTTACTCCCGGCACCAGCGCGACCGTTTTCCGCTTCGTGCTGCCGTCCGCAGCCCTTTCCGCCGGCGCTGATTTGAAAATTTCCGATGCCGAAGGCGGGGCGATGTACCTTTCCATCGCGCCCATAGCCCTCGCGAACGGCGACCTGCTTACTCTGCCGGAAACGCAATATGCCCAGGAGGCGCCGCCTTATCTGAGCACCTCGGTTCCGGGACTCTATAGCATTACTAATAAGGGTATGGTGACACCGGACTTTGCCTGCGATGCGCTGCGCGACCAGATCGGACTCCTGGAATCCAGCGATGCGCTCGAATGGCGGCTTCAGCGGCTTTCCGAAGGCAAGCTGCTCCGGGTGAGCCTGCCGAAAAGGCGGGGGACTCTCTTCGATGCGGAGTTCTCCTCCATCGGCCTTTCCACTTCGCTTAAGGGAATGGTGCAGATGCGTAGCGTACAAAGCAAGGACGGACTGGTATGGTGCCTCGACGCTACGGGTAATAAACTCCTCATTTTCAATACGGCCCTATGAAACGACTGCTGCTTTTGCTCTCCGCCTTTGCGGCGGCCATCGTGCTTCACGCTGCGCCTGTCAGCGAGCAGCGTGTCCGTGAAGTCGTCCTGGCGTTTATGCCCGGAAATGCGGATTGGGAGCATTTGAGCGAGGCTCCCGAGGGCCTGCATATATTCAACCGCAAGGGCGGGGGATTCATCATTATTTCCGCGGATGACTGTGCCCTTCCCGTGCTGGCCTATTCGTACGGCGGCCGCTTTACGCTGCGCGATGCGCCGGATAACCTGCGGGCCTGGGCCGATGCGACGAGCCGCGTGATCCGTCAGGTAGTATCGGCAGGAAAAAACCCGGACAGCCGCCTCCTGGCCGTCTGGGACGCTCCCTCCGTGCTCAGCCGCGCGGGTGCCGGAACGCACTTGATCAATACCGCCACCTGGGGACAGGGAAGTCCCTTCAACTACTACGCCCCGACGGTGGACGGAGAAAAATCCATCGCCGGCTGCGTGGCCGTTTCCATGGCCATCATCATGCGCCACTATGGCTGGCCGAAGGCGGGCTCCGGCATACTGCCGGCCTATACCTATATGACAGCCAAGGGGAATACCCGTACCCAGAGCGGACACGCGCTGGGCGACAACTACAAATGGAGCGATATGCCCCTGAACCACGTTCCGGAGGATAACCGCAGCGTGGCAAAGCTGGTCTATGACTGCGGCGTGGCCGTACAGTCGTCCTTCAATGCGGGCGGGACCAGCGCTTTCCCCAGCGATGCGCCGGGAATGATGGCCGCTTATTTCTCCTATTCGCTTGCAGGCCTGATGGAGCAGCGCGCATACTATTCCACCGCTGCGTGGTTCGACCGCCTGAAGGCGGAAATCGATGCGGATCACCCCGTCCTCTATTCCGCCTACTCTTCCAATAACGGGCACGCCTTTGTCGTGGACGGTTATGACGATTCTTCGCGCCTGCACGTGAACTGGGGCTGGAAGGGCGAGTGCAACGGATATTTCAGTGTCGACTGCTTCTTCCCTTACAGCGGGGATCCGTCCAAGGAAGCCGAATACGGCTATTATTACCAGCATGCGGCCGCCTTCGACCTCGTGCCCGACAAGAACGGCAGCAGCCGCCCGAGAACCCTCTTGTGCCTGCGTCGCTCCGGCGATTATGAAGGGATGCGGCTGAGTTCCGGAAGCATCGGAAAGGGCACGCCCTTCACGCTGGATTTCGGCCTTTGCACCAATAGGGGACTGACGGACTATCAGGACGGTGCCCTGCGCATCGGACTGGTGGACAGGACTGGTGCGCTCCGCGAATTCGTGGGGGATCCGCTCGGCATTATGACCCTGGAGCCGAACTACGGCACCATCGTTCAGGATTACACCTGCCGGATTACGCTGGAGCCTGCCCTGGGCGACGTGCTGAGGGTATTTTACCGTGTCGGTCAGGACTGGCTGCCGATGTCTTACAGCCTGGACGACGGTACGGTGGGCTTCCTTTCCGCCGGTCCGGACGTCTACTTCATTTCCGAAGAAGGGCAATACATCGAAGGACAGCGCTGGCAGCCCGAAGTCGTCTATGGGCAGCGGCCCTATCTGAAATTGCAATGGTATCTGGACGGCGTTCCTTTCGAGCAGGAGACTCCTGCGCTGAGCTCGGGACGTCATACCGTCAAAGCCGTCCTTACCTACGCGGACGGTTCAAAGGAAACGATAGTGCGGGAACTGGAAGTTCCGTAAACTGGGTCGAAGGGACTGCGACAACGGGCTTATTCTAACTTCCGATAGATTTCCAGGCCTTCCCGGATAATGCGGATGGCCTTCTTCAGGGCCGGAACTTCCAATACATACGCGATTCGGACCTGGTTCGTACCCTCGCCCTTGGTTTTGTAGAAGGGTGCGGCGGGGGTAATCATCGTCGTCGCCCCGTCCAGTCGGAAATCCGTCAGCAGCCATTTGGCAAAGTTCTCGGCATTGTGCACCGGCAACTCGGCGACGGTGTAGAACGCTCCCATCGGCATCGGCGAAAAGACGCCGGGAATTTCATTGAGGGCCTTGACGGTATAGTCGCGCCGGGCGATGTATTCCTTGCGCACATCCTCGTAATAGGAGGCCGGAGCGTCGAGGGCTCCGTAGAGCGCCGTCTGGCCGAGTACCGGCGGGCAGAGACGCGCCTGCGCCAGTTTGGTGATGAGCCCCAGCACGTCGCGGTTGTAGGAAATGATGCAGCCGACGCGCGCGCCGCAGAGATTGTATCGCTTTGAGGCGGAATCTACGAGGATGATGTTGTCCCGCAGGTTGGGAATCTGCATCGCCGAGAAATAGGGCTCCCCGGTGTAGCAGAACTCGCGGTAGGCCTCGTCGGAAACGAGGAAGAGGTCGTGCTTGCGGCAGAGTTCCCCGATGGCGAGCATTTCCTTCTTGCTGTAGAGCGTGCCCGTGGGGTTGCCCGGATTGCAGAGCAGGATGGCCTTGGTCCGCGGGGTGATGGCCGCTTCGAACGCTTCCATCGGCGGGACCTTGAAGCCGTCTTTGATATCGGTATGCACCGCAACCATTTCCACCCGGTTCATCATCGTGAAGGTGTTGTAGTTGCAGTAGAAGGGCTCCATCACGAGCACTTCGTCGCCAGGGTCGCAGGCTGCCTGGAAGACCATGGTCAGCGCTTCGGACCCCGCCACCGTCGCCAGGATGTCGTTGACGGTGATGTCGATGCCGATGGGCTGGTAGTACTTCTCCACCAGCGCCCGCCGCAGAGCGAAGGTGCCCGCGGAATTCGAGTAGGGAAGATGGTCGAATTCGAAATCCTTGACCGCCTGCACGGCACTTTCCGGCGATTTGATGTCCGGTGCGCCAATGTTCAGGTGATAGACGTGTACGCCGTCCGCCTTCGCCTGGTCGGCGTAAGGGGTGAGTTTGCGGATAGCCGATTCCGGCATAATCCGGGCGGTATTGGAAATCTGGGGCATATGGTTTTTGTTTCGGCCGCAAAGATAGATATTATTGCGCCTATTTTACAAATAAATTGGTTGGAATGTTACATCGATACTCTTCGTTCCCCATTTAATTTGCACCGTGAATCAGTAGGATTGAAAACTCACATTAAATGTTATGAATATGAAAGAAAATGACTACCTTCCCCCTCAGTGCGCTGCGATCGTTGTGGCGCACCGGTATTGTGTCTGCGCATCGATGAACGTGGACTTTGACTCCTCTGTCGAGGATTTTGAAGTAGATATTGTTGATTATTAAAATTCAGATTCTTATGAAATATTCACATTATCTTTTTGTTGCCCTTGGCTTTGCAGCCTTAGCGGTGACCAGTTGTAACAAGGAAAACGAAGTTGTCCCTTCCGATATCCCCGAAGGATTCGTGAAGATGGAGATTTCCGCTGGAAATGAGTCTGCCAAGACTTCTGTGACCGACGGCGGTGTCGTTACCTGGAATGCCCTGGACGAAGTGAATTTCCTCTTCGCCGGTGGAGAATATGCAGCGACGGCTGCAACGGGCGGAGCAAGCACCACTTTCTCTGCAGTTGTCCCTGAAAGCGGCGACCTCTATGCGGTCTATCCCTCAACTATCGGTACCCTCACGGACGGAACCATCAGCGTGTCCATCCCTTCGACGCAGGACGGTGCCTTTGCAACTGGTAATTTCTCTGCTGCCCAGGTGAACCGCGGCACCAGTTCCGCCACCTTCCAGAACATCACGGCCTTCCTGAAGTTCACGGTTTCCAATGCTTCCGTGAAGCGCATTGATGTGGAGTCGGCCGATAATGACGGCGCCCACCTGACCGGAGATGTCGATGTCACTTTCTCTGATTATGCCATCTCCGTAGGAGAGGTAAGCGGTGGCGGCGGTCGCGTAAGGCTCAATATCGATGAGCCCGGGACCTATTATGTAGCCGTAGCTCCCGGTGTTACGCACAGCGGACTCACCATTACCTATTATACATATGATGGTGAATCTTATACTGCACTTCCTCCGTACTATTACAATAAGTCCATTACCTTTACCCGTAATCACATCAAGGATTTCGGCGATCTTTATCCCAATCCGGGACATCTTTATGTCAGTGTAAGCGGCTCGGGTACCCAGAGCGGCTTTACCGCTGCCAACGCCATGAGCTTCGAGAAGTGGAAGACGCGCGTTGTCAGGACATCTACCGATGCGACAAATGAGAATATCGCCCAGCGTAAGGCCCTTCTTGGCGTTACCTATCATTTTGCTGCCGGGACATATCCGTTCACAAGCACCTCTCCCTTAGTCGTCGGAGGTTACTATGGATTCCACTCAGACGATTCTTTCACCATCTCAGGTGAAACGGGAACGATTTTCTCCGGTGAAGTGTCCGGTGCTGCCACTGGAAGTATGTTTGATATGAAGACCGGTATACTCAACATTGAGAATGTCATCTTCGAGTATGCGGCGGCAACGGCCAATACAACCAATGGCGCCATCTATGTGAACAACGAATCCGCGACAGTCGATCTCAAAAATTGCACTTTCCGCAATAACGGTAATGCTTCCTACATAGGAGGAAGTATCGATATGAAGAAGGGAAACGTCATCGCAACAGGCTGTACTTTCTCCGGCAACGACGGCAAGCAGGGCTCCTGTCTGGAGATGAATTCTTCTTCTGCCAACGCTTCATTTACCGACTGCACCTTTGAGAATAATACGAAGCAGGCCATCCGTATCAAGAACGGCACCGCGTCATTTACCAACTGCACCTTCTCCGGTAACCACGAATCGGGTCAGCGAGGGGCTGCGGCTTCCCTCCAGCTGGATAGCGACCAGACGATTTCCTTTGTAGGTTGTACTTTCAGCGGAAACTATACGGAGTCGACCGGAGAAAGCAATGCCGGCGGCGCCCTCGGCCTCGAAGGTTATGGTATTTATGATTTTGACGAGTGCGTTTTCACTGGGAATCATACCGGGACCAGTTCTTCGTCCTACTCTTCTGATTACGGTGGGGCAGTGACCGTTCGCGGACATGCCAAGGCTCGCTTCAACAAATGCCGTTTCGACAGAAACTATGCTACCAGCGGTGGCGCCATTGAGGCCAAGTCCGGAACGGCTACGACGTATTTGAATGCTTGTGTCTTCTCCAAGAATTATATCACCTACCGCTACGGAACGACCATCGTCGCTACAGCAAATGCCGGGGTAATGTGCCTGAACAACTGTACTATCCAAGACAATACCTATGGGCCCAATGTCAATAAAGGCACTCAGCTCTGCTGGATTTGCCTCAAATTAGACGGAGACGACCAGTCGCTGCTCATGAGCAACTGTACTCTCGTCGGAAACCTTCACAAGTCTGAGGCTGGAAACGACTGGAGTGATGCTGGCGCAGGTCTTCTGCGTTTCGATGGCGGAAGTGGTCCCGCATACCTGATTAACAATATCATTGCGCCAAAGATAAAAGGGAAAGACACCAAGGCGATTATCGGAGAAAGTTCCTCAACCGTGTCTATCAATGCAATCTCGAATAAGCAGTACGCCTACACCCATTCCGGTACCTATACTGCCTCCGGCGAAAACGCCATCGATTTCCACGGTACTGCTGATTATTTCGGTGAACTGTCCTACACCTCCGGTTCTTCCTGGAACGACAGCTACTGGGGCTGGAACGGCACGCTTGCCGGCGGCAGCAACCTGAACAAGGCCTCGCTTTCGGATGTCAATGCGGCCATTCAGAGCGCCAACGCCGACTTCTACTCCTGGCTGGATTCCATTGACGCCCTTAACAAGGACGGCCGCGGCATGACCCGTGGCTCTTCCACCTGGCCGGGTGCTTATGATGGTACGAACAACTAGTATTTAACTGTCAATGAATAGACTTCTTGTCGTTCTTTTATGCGCGATCGGGATGGTGCTCGGCACCGTCCCGATGTACGCGCAGCAAAGTTTTCAACTCGAAGGGAAGGTCCTGGACAGCGTCACCGGGGAGCCTGTCATCGGCGCCTCGGTCCTGGTCAAGGGGACGACTGTCGGCACGGTGACCGATCTGGACGGACATTTCAGTTTCTCTGTAACGGATGGAACTGTTCTGGAAGTGAGTTCGATCGGCTACGAGGCCATACAGCGGAAGGTCTCCAGGGATGAGCGGGAGATTTCGATTTCCATCAAGCCTTCGGCAGAATTCCTGGACGACGTCATCGTCGTGGCCTACGGTTCCGTCAAAAAGGCCAACCTTACGGGAGCCGTGGACCAGGTGTCGGAAGAAACCTTCCGGGGCCGTCCCACGGCCAATGCCACGCAGATGCTCCAGGGCGCCATTCCCAACCTGAACATCAATATCGAGAACGGCAAGCCCGGACAGAGTGCCGATTACAATATCCGCGGTATGACGTCCATCGGCAGCGGCGGTAGCGCGCTGGTGCTCATTGACGGGGTCGAGGGCGATCCTGCGCTCTTGAATCCCAATGATATCGAAAGCGTCTCGGTCCTCAAGGATGCTGCGTCTGCGGCCATCTATGGGTCCCGGGCGACCTTTGGCGTGGTCTTGATCACGACCAAGAATCCGGAGAACAGCAAGGAGAAATTTTCCCTGACTTATAGCGGCAATTTCTCTCTTCTCCAACCCACCAATATCCCCGACATCGTCGATGACGGCTATATCTATTCCCGGATTTTCTATGAGGCCTACACCAATTACAACAAGACCTCACCCACCGGAATCAACAAGAGCCAGCCGTTCTCGGTCAGTTGGATGGATGATTTCCGGCATCGCAAACTGGATGGCAATCCCCGTACGACGACCCTGGATTCGGACGGATCCTATATCTACTACGGCAACACCAATTATTACGATGCCATCTACAAAGACAATGTCTTTGCCCATTCCCACAACCTCTCCGCATCCGGGACCACGGGGCGTCTGAGTTACTACCTCTCCGGCCGTCTCTACGACTACAGCGGTCTCTTCAATTTCAATCCGGATGTGTACCGTACCTTCAATGTGCGCGGAAAAGCGTCCATGAAGGTTTTTTCCTGGCTGACGATTACGGAAAATATGTCGTATGACTATGATTCCTATCATATCCCCAGCAGTTGGAGCAGTGAGGGAAAGGGTAACTTCTGGCGTTCCATCAATGACGAAGGACATCCTTCGTCGGCGCTCTTCAACCCCGACGGCACGATGACCGCCTCGACGGCTTATGCCATCGGTGGTCTGGTAACGGGGAACAACTATGAGGATCGGGTACTGAAGACCTTCAAGTCGACCACGGGTGTCAATGCCTCCTTCTTCAAGGATACATTCCGTATCAAGGCCGATTTTACTTTCCTGGCCAGGGACAAGAATGAAAGCACGAAGCGTACGGCTGTCCCTTATTCCACCCGTTTCGGGGAGATATTGTATCTGGGCTCCCCCTATGAGGATGATACCTACCAGGAATACGACAGTATCCAGCACTACCTGGCAACCAATATCTACGGAGAGTATGAGAATACCTTCGGAGAGAAGCATTGGTTCAAGGCCCTGGGCGGATGGAACTACGAAGAGAGGACCAACAAGGGCGTGACCGTCAAGCGTAACGGTCTGCTGACTTCGGATGTCGATGCGCTGAACCTGGCCATCGGCGATATCCTTTCTTCCTCGTCAACCGGCACCAAATGGCGGATTGCCGGTCTATTCTTCCGCCTCAATTACGGTTACGACAACCGTTACCTGTTCGAATTCAACGGCCGCTATGACGGCTCCTCCAAGTTCCCCGTCAACTCCCAGTGGGGTTTCTTCCCTTCGGGTTCCGCGGCTTGGCGTATTTCGCAGGAGCATTGGTGGCACGTGTCCCCGAACATCGTCAGCAATTTGAAACTGCGGGCTTCGTTCGGTGAGTTGGGCAACGGTAATGTCAGTGCCTATTCCTTTATGGAACGCTTTACCTTCAGTAATTCCGGCCGCCTGCTGGATGGAGAGAAGTCCCGCCGCTATACGGGCATCCCTTCCCAGATTCCGGATAACCTGACCTGGGAGACCGCCCGTACCCTGGATTTCGGCCTGGATGTGGGCTTCCTTCGCGGGCGTCTGGAACTGACGGCGGACTTCTATCGACGTTGGACGCTGAATATGTATACCCAGGGACCCACCCTGCCGGATACCTATGGCGCCTCTACGCCCAAGGGAAACTATGCGGACCTGCATACTGACGGCTTCGAACTGACCCTTTCCTGGCACGACAGTTTCAAGTTGGCCGGAAAGCCTTTCGACTATAGCGTAAAGGCAACCCTGGGCGATTCGCGTTCCTGGATCGACAGGTATAACAATCCTACGGGGACGATTCACAACAACGAATACTATGTGGGTTCTGAAGTCGGCGAGATCTGGGGCTTCGTGGTGAACGGCCTCTTCCAGACCCAGGAGGAGATCGACAACTGCTACGGTCCCGGTATCCCTTATGTCAATACGGCCGTGAGAACCTCCGTCGATTACTCCACGCAGCCCGGCGACATCAAGGTGGAGGACCTGAACGGGAACCACCGCATCGACTTCGGCTCCGAAACCCTCGACGACCCCGGTGACAAAACCATCATCGGTAATTCCCGTCCCCGGTATATGTATTCCTTTAACCTCGGTTTCGACTGGAACGGCATCTTCTTCTCCGCCTTCTTCCAGGGCGTGGGACATCAGGACTGGATCCCGAGCGGGGAGTGCTCGCTCTGGGGTCCTTACAACCGGCCTTATGACCAGGTTCCCAAGTGGATTATCGGCAATTACTGGACGGAAAACAACCGCGATGCCTGGCTGCCCGTCCTGACCGGTTATTACCGTCCTTTCTATTCCGGTTACGAGACGACCCGCTATATGCTGAATGCCGCATACCTGCGTCTGAAGAACCTGCAACTCGGCTGGCATCTTCCCACCAAATGGGTCAAGGCCATCAGAATGAGCGATATCAGCATCTATCTCTCCGGAGAGAATCTGTACACCTGGTCTCCCGTCTATAAGTGGAGTAGGGACCTGGACATCGTAACGGCACCCAACGGCTCCGATTCGGATATCAGTTCCGACAGTGTGGGCGACGGTCACAACTATCCGTCCATGCGGACTTTCAGCCTTGGACTAACGCTTAAATTCTGACGCCGATGAAAAAGATTTCTATACTGACCATAGTTGCAGTCCTGACGACCTCCTGCTCCTTGTATGAGCCTTTGCGCGTGCAGGCGGACAAATCCGGCATCTTCGGCTCTGAGTACGGGGTGCAGGCTTATTCCTGGTCCCTTTACGGCGCCCTGCCCAGCCTGAGTTCCGCGCCCATCGCGGAATCCGGCGTCGTGGATTATGCCGGTTGCCGGGCGATGAATGTCTATTACATCGACGGTGCATTCACGGCCGGTCACGAGACCTCCTGGAGTTGGGATGACCTGAGGAATGTGAACTACTTCCTGGACGGTCTTGCCGACAAGGATATCTGCAAACTGGACGAAGTCACCCTGGCGCATTATGAGGCCTTGGGACGTTTCTTTAGGGCCTGGTTCTATTACGACAAACTGAAACAGTACGGGGGAGTGCCCTGGTTCGAACACGCTGTCAGCAGCACGGACTACGACGAGATGTACCGCGACAGGGACAACCGCGACGTCATCATCGGCAAGATGCTCGAGGACC
>Ga0310786_10007417_pt1 | contig 14302 bp, 6 predicted proteins | sample AusTroGonzalo_MG_FD_203881 | JGI IMG/M metagenome (GOLD analysis project Ga0310786, IMG submission 203881) | Bovine rumen microbial communities from tropical cattle in Woodstock, Queensland, Australia - Gonzalo_03 (v2) (version 2) | ecosystem: Host-associated > Mammals > Digestive system >... | reverse complement strand
CTGACAACACCTTTGCGTTCAAACAGACGTTGAGTTTGGTGCATTTCACCATTAAGGATATCTTGACCAATGTCAATAACATCCAAGCTATCTACCTGTATGGTAATGCCGACGAAGTGATTCGGGGTACTGGTACTATCGACTTGGCGTCAAACAATCCTGTATTTGTGTTGGATGAGGAAGCTCAAGGTTCTACCGTGGCAGCCTACATTGACGAGGCCGATGATGAAGAGGGGATAGACGTTTATTTTGCATTGCCTCCTATGACCTTTAATCATGGCTTCACTCTTGAAATTGTTGGAGAAGATGTTACTGGCAAGGAAATAAGACTTACTAAGTATGCCTCTGCTCCTTTGACACTCGACCGTGCTGCCGTGAAGCACTATTCTGAGATAGAATTTGCCAAAGAACTGGAAGACCAAGCAGTCTTGGAGGCCAATCAGCGTGGCGCGTTGATGGATTTCTACAATGCTTTTGGGGGTGATCAATGGATTTTCAACACCAACTGGGGTACGAATGCTCCACTCAATGAATGGTATGGTGTTACAGTAAATCGTGGAAAGGTCATTGGCCTTGATATAAGTTGGAACAATCTGACAGCAGGTGAGATACCTGAAAGTTTTTCTGATTTGAAGTATCTGGAATCTTTAAATCTGCAAAGTACCAAGCTTGAAGGCCAATCGCTGACTAATATCTGTGGGTTGAAAAACCTTACCTCTTTGGTGTTGGCCATTTGTGAGATAGATGAAGAGTTGCCAGCTGCTTTCTATACCCTTGAAAACTTGCAAGAAGTCGACTTCCTCTCTGCAAAAATGAAAGGAACTCTTTCTTCGGATTTATCCAAGCTGACAAAACTACGTTCGCTGAATCTCTCAGACTGCAATCTTTCAGGCACGTTGCCACAGAGCCTTGCTACCATGACCAATCTGGAAGAGTTGAATCTGAATTATAATCATTTTACAGGCGATATATCTTTCCTTGGCAATATGACCTGGCTGACCAAGCTTTGTCTGCTTCAGAACGAGTTTGAATCAATTCCTGCAAGTATTTGGAATCTTACTAATCTGAAGGTGTTGCATCTGAGTGGCATTTCATCGATTCCTTCAAGCATTGGACAAATGAAAGACTTATTCTACTTAGTGCTTAAGGGAGACTTTACTGATACTCCTGCAACTATGGCCAATCTGTCCAAACTGGTAGATTTAACCCTTTATGGTCAGTTGTCTTCCATTCCTACCTGGATTAGTGGAATGACAGATATGTATTTCCTGTCTTTGTCTGATAATAAGATTAGTGGAGACTTGCCAGAGTGGATAGGTAACTTGACGAAGCTGGAGAACCTATACCTTCAGAATAATAAGATTACAGGCGATATCCCAACAAGTTTCTATAACTTAACAATGATGAAGATGCTTGACCTGAGCTACAACTTCATGACCATCAAGAAGACGGAGACATTAGAAACCTGGTTGAACGGTATGCAATATTACGATATCGATAATCAGAACTCTGCAGGCAACGTTGATATTGAAGAGGAATTTGGTGGACAGAGCCATGACTGGAATTAAACGAAAGGAGATTCAGATATGAAGAATATATTTAAAATAGGTATAGTTGCAGGTCTGCTCACTTTGGCAGGCTGTAGCAGCAACGAATGGACCGAGCAGGCAGAGGGCCTGAAGTCTTTCACCACCCTTCATGCTGCTATCGACGACATAGCCTCTACCCGTGCGCACCTTACCGACGGTTCCACGGCACTGAACAAGGCTGTGACGTGGGATGAAGATGATTATATTGAAATCTATAGCGATACAAAGCCCGAGTTCACTTATTTCCACAAAGTGTCTGATGACGGACAGAAGGCAATCTTCAATGGCGAGAAGGTAGAGGGTAATACTTTTTATGCTATTTATACCCAAATGAGCAGTCGCATTGATGAACAAAACCCAGCCATCGTTCATGCCACGCTTAATAACATGGCCACTAACGATGACGATTATTTCTTCAATGCTCCCATGGTGGCAGTAAGTACAGATAACAACTTTAATCTCAAGTTGACCACCGGTCTTATCCATATCGAAGTGGGTAATATCCCCACCATCACAGAGTTCCATCTGTATGGAAACAACGATGAGAGAATCGCTGGCGATGGCTATATTGATATGTCGGAGCGAAATCCTGTATTCCGCCTGTACAATGATGGGGAGAGTTGGGCTCAGGAATCAGAATGGATGAAGTTTGAAGGGGAAAAACAGATTCTGGAATCTGGTGAGACAAAGGACTTCTACTTCATTGTACCCCCTATGACTTTCGAGAAGGGTATCTCTATCCGTGTGAAGGGCTATGATGCTGCGGGCGTGGCTATTAATATGGTAAAATCTACCAAACAGTCTTTGACAGTAGAGCGTGCTTCTGTACATCACTTCTCCTTAGTAGATGTAAAGGCCACATTGGAGGAGCAGAATGAAGAGGCTGTTTTGGAGGCCAAGCAGCGTGCAGCTTTGATAGACTTCTACAACGCCTTGAATGGTGTGAATTGGACACATAAGGAGAATTGGTGTACAGATGCTCCTCTGAATGAGTGGTATGGCGTGACAGTAGACAACGGAAAGGTCATAGGTCTAACTCTCGGAGTGAATGGCGATATTGAAGGCGAGGTGCCTGCCAGCATTGCAGATTTGGAGTTTGTTACCAGCTTTAATTTGCAAAGAGCGACGTTGACTGGCCAGTCACTGACGAATATTTGTGCACTGAAAAACTTATCTTTCTTGGTGTTGACAAATTGTGAATTTGAAGAGGAGTTGCCTGCGGTTTTCTACACTTTGGAGAACTTGGTTAGTGCATATTTCATAAATAGTCTGCTGAAAGGAACCCTTTCTTCGGATATTTCCAAGATGACCAAGCTTACATATTTAAATATGCTTAGCTGCCAGTTGTCTGGTACGCTGCCTCAGAGTCTTGCTACTATGACTAATCTGAAATACTTGGTATTGAGCCATAATCAGTTCTCTGGCGATGTTTCATTCTTGGGCAATATGACTTGGCTCACCAGCCTTGGTTTGGCCTACAACAATATTGAGACTATCCCAGAGAGCATCTGGAGTTTACCTAACCTGAATTGGCTGCAACTGAGTGGAGTGACCAGCATCCCTGCTACTATTGGTCAAATGACGGGACTTACTTACCTGTCGCTTGAAGGGGACTTTACTGAGACGCCTTCTTCTATGGCCAACTTGACGAAATTGGCTCAGTTGGAACTCTATGGAAAGCTGACAGCTATCCCGACATGGATTAGTGGCTTGACAGAGTTAGATTATCTTGAAATGCCAAATAATAACATAGGTGGAGAACTTCCGCAGTGGTTAGGTAATCTGACAAAACTACAGAGACTTTACTTGCAGAATAATCAGATTACGGGCGATATCCCAACAAGCTTCTATAACTTGACGAATTTGAAATACCTCTATCTGGTCTACAACTACATGACCATCAATCATACGGAGGCATTAGAAAACTGGCTGAATGGTGTGCAATATTACGATATTGGCTACCAGAATTCACCTGCCAACGTTGAGGGCAATGAGGAGTTTGGTGGACAGAACCATGACTGGAATTAAACGAAAGGAGATTCAGATATGAAGAATATATATAAAATAGGTATAGTTGCTGGTCTGCTCACCTTGGCAGGTTGTAGCAACGATGAATGGACTGAGCAGGCAGAGGGCTTGAAGTCGTTCACCACCCTTTATGCCACCATCGACGATATTGCCTCTACCCGTGCATACCTCACTGATGGTTCTTCGGCGATCAACAAGGCTGTGGCGTGGGATGAAGACGATTATGTAGAGGTCTATAGCGATACAAAGCCCGAGTTCACTTATTTCCGCAAAGTGTCTGACAACGGACAGAAGGCATTGTTTAGTGGAGAGAAAGTGGAGGGCAACAAGTTCTATGCTGTTTATAGTAGGGAGACCAAGAGCATTGATGAAGAAAACTCTGCCATCATTCATACGGCCCTCAACAATAAGGCAACCAATGACAATGACTATTTCTTCGAAGCTCCGATGGTTGCGGTAAGCACAGACAACAATTTCGTTTTCAAGCAGACCACGGGTCTTATCCACATCGAGGTGGGCAATATCCCCACCATCACCGAGTTACACCTGTATGGTAACAACGATGAGAACATCGCTGGCGATGGCTACATAGACATGTCGGTGCCAAACCCTGTGTTCCGTCTGTATAACGACGGAGAGCATTGGGCACAATCGCAAGAATGGAGTCTGTTTGAAGAGGACCAGCAGGTTTTGGAACAAGGCCAGACCAAGGACTTCTACTTCATTGTGCCCCCTATGACTTTCGAGAAAGGTATCTCTATACGTGTGGTGGGCTATGATGCTGCGGGCGTTGATGTAAATATGGTAAAATCTACCAAACAGTTTTTGACTGTAGAGCGTGCTTCTGTACATCACTTCACCTTGGTAGATGTGATGGCCACATTGGAGGAGCAGAAGAAAGAACAGGCAGAATTGGAATTGAATCAGAAAATATTGCTGCAGTCTATTTACGCATCTTTGTCTAACAATTCTGGCGAATATCCCGAAAGTTGGACTATGGACAACGAACTCAGGAACTGGCAATATGTGGGTGTGGATCAGGATGGCTATGTGACCAGCCTGAATATCTATGGCCGACAGATGAATGGTCAGATTCCGGCTGCCATTGGACAGTTGACGCATCTGAATTGGCTTGGATTCCAAGGTCTTGGTCTGACTGGTAGTATTCCAGAAGAGATAGGATTGCTCCCTCAACTTAATGCCCTATTCTTGCAAAGCAACCAGTTGGAAGGGACTTTACCGGCTTCCATTTATGAGATGACCAGCTTAAGGGAACTTCAAATCACAGGCAATTACTTTAATTTCACTATAACTAAGCAAATGCAGCAGAACTCAGTGATGTGGCAGAACTTGGAAAATGCTAACTTAAATCCACAGCGTGGCCGTTATGATGAAGCTACCCACACTTGGATCCAGAATAAGATCACAGTGGAAGGAACCATAGCTACCATCACGCTGAGTGCCAACGAGATAAATGTAGGCATAAACGGAAGCGGCAGAATTTCTATTGATGCTCATGAGCCTGAAGAAGCTGACATCAGTCAGGTGGTATGGGAACGCTATACTGTCACAGATCTGGGTGATGATAGTACGGAATGGAGTGACAACGATGATGTGATTTCCATTGATCAAGATGGCGTGTTTACAGTCCATGGCTTCGGTCGAGCTGTGGTGCAGGTGCATGCTACTGACAAAGGTGGAGCCTGGGCTGAATGTTATGTCAACGTATTGACTGACGAGGAGATTGAAGCTCAGAACCAACTGCGGGCTACTCTGACTGAATTCTACAATGCTACAGGTGGTCCTAATTGGAACCGTCATAATAACTGGGCTACTGATGCTCCGCTTGAGCAGTGGGAAGGCTTGGAGTTTAGAAATGGTAAGTTGAGACGCATCGAATTGGTTAGAAATAATTTGAAGGGTGTAATCCCTCAAAGTTTCTGGAATATCACAAGTCTTGATTTTGTGAAGTTGGAGTCAAATCAGTTGAGTGGAGCTTTCCCTGCTGATATTGCTAATCTCACTAACCTGCAACACCTGAACTTATGCGGTAACCAATTCACTGGTACTATCTCAGAGGTACTTGGTATTTTGAGCAACAACCATGAACTTAATTATTTAGACATTCAAGGCAATCCGTTTACTGGAACTCTCACCGATGTGATTAACGGTATTGGCTCTTTCAGTAATTTGGAAGTCCTGAATCTGGGTCACAATGGATTGACAGGAACCATTCCTGCAACGATTGGTAATCTTAGCCAACTGACCAAATTGATAAGCTTGGATTTGTATGACAACCAGTTTACTGGATCAATTCCTCCAGAGATTGGCAACCTTACCAATCTGGAACATTTGCACTTGGGTGGTAATCGGTTGACAGGCTCCCTTCCTGCAGCGATTGGAAATCTTACTAACCTGAGAGATTTGTATCTGGCATACAATAGTTTGTCTGGAACTATCCCTGAAGAGATTGGACAACTGAACAAATTGACTGAGCTCAATTTGAGTAATAATTGCCTGACCATTCCTGCAACTCTACCTTCATGGTTGCAGAACTTGTTGGAAGGCATTGTGTCAAGAGATGGTTACTACGATCTTTCTGATCAGAACACCCCTGCCAATGCAAGTACAGAAGGCTTTAACGGAGGAGAAGAAATTGACTGGTAATTCATGGAGGAACAATTTATGAAAAAGATATATTTAGGTATTCTGGCTGCAGGCTTGCTTAGCATGGCAAGTTGCACCAACGAAGTATTGGAAATCCAGAACGATGAGGGGGTGAAGACCATCACTTCCCTCACTGCCACTCTGGATGAATTGGCCAGCACACGTGCTTACCTCCAGAAGAATGGAAACGGGGCCGATGTGTTGTGGAGCGATGATGATGAGATTGCGGTGTATAGTGACGCGAATCCGAATCCTGAGATTTATCATGCAACTTCGGTCTCTGGCAATGAAGCAGTATTTGAGGGAAATCCAGTAACGGGTAGTACTTTCTATGCAGTTTATCCTCACCGGTACCTGCGCAGTGTGCATCAAGATAAACCTGATATCATAGACATTGCATCTGAGCAATTTGCAAGCAGTGATTATGGCTATCAATTCGGAGCACCTATGGTAGCCACGAGCAATGGCTTTGGCACCTTTACGTTCAAGCAGACTACTGGTTTGATTCATGTGACGCTGAGAAATATGCCTACCATCAATGAAATCTATTTGGAAAGTAATGGGGGAGAATTTATTATGGGCGATGGATACATTGATTTGTCGAATCCTGCACCTGTATGGAAGTTTTACGATTCGGACAATTACTGGAGACAGAGCATTGTTTATGGACAGTTAGACCCAGAAAGCCCTGCTCCTGAACCCAATGAGACGAAAGACTTCTACTTCATAGTAGCTCCAGTGACCTTGAGCGAAGGTTTTTCATTATGTATAGAAGGTGTAGATACTCAGGGCAATAATTTCTTTATCAAGAAGAGTACTGATAGTCTTAAAAAGGTGGAACGTGCCAATGTATATAACTTCAAGTTGGTGGATGTAAATGCTGAAATTGAGTCTCAGGCCGCAGCACAAGCCCAGTTGGAAGTTGAGCAGAAGGCTACCTTGAAAACCATCTGGGATGGCCTGTTGGGCAATCCTGAGGGGCAATACGGCCCGTATCCAGAAAGCTGGACGGATGACAACAGCCTCAGAGATGGCTGGCAATATGTGGATGTGGATCAGGATGGATATGTGACCAGCCTTTTTATCTTTAGCAGACAAATGGGAGGAACGATACCTGCTACGATTGCACAATTGACGCATCTCCAGTCCTTAGGCTTGCAGAGTCTTGGACTGACTGGCGAAATTCCAGATGTCTTTGGCTCCATGGAGAATCTTGATGGTCTCTACCTGCAAGATAATCTGTTGGAAGGTACATTGCCTCCATCCATTTACAACCATCCAACTTTGTGTAATATTAACATAGCTAACAACTATTTCAACTTTACCATCACAAATCAGATGCAGCAGAATAGTGTGATGTGGCAGAATCTGGAGAACGGCTACTTTAACCCTCAAAATGCTTATTGGGATGAAACTACAGGTAATGTGGTTCAAAATAAGATAACTATTGAAGGTACCATTAGCTCTATCACGCTGAGTGCTGAAGAAATTGAATTGGTTCCAGGTAGTAGTACTCAGATTTATATAACAGACTATACACCAAACGGAGCTGATATTAGTAAAGTGGTATGGGAACGCTTTACTGCTGTAAAGGAGGCTGAACACACTTATCGTTGGGAAGACGATGATAATGTGATTTCACTCGGTGCAGACGGAACAATCATTGCTAATGCCGAAGGTGAGGCATATGTGCGTGTACGTGCTACAGACAAGGGTGGAGTAATGGCACATTGTCATATCACGGTGCTTTCAGCAGAGGATGCTACTTACCTGAACGAGCTGCGCACCACGCTGATGGAACTCTACGAAGCTACAGACGGATCTAACTGGAAATGCCAATATAACTGGGGTACGGATGCTCCTCTCAATACTTGGGAAGGTCTGACATTCAACGAAGCTGGTAAGTTGACAGAGATTCATTTATATAATAATAACATGAATGGACGGATTCCTGAAAACTTCTGGCGTAATCTGAATGATTTGGAGGTTATCCAGATGTCAGAAAACAGAACCGAAGATGAGAATGGAAATATCCGAGGCCTCACTGGAACTATCTTATCTGGTATCCAAAATTATATGCCAAACTTGCGCATATTGGATTTGTCAGGGAACCGTTTGAGTATGTCCTTGATTTCTGATATTGGTTATATGAGTCAATTGGAAGAATTGTACTTGAGCAATAATGACATTACTGGTAATATTCCTGAGGACTTTGTCAATATGACCAACCTTAGATATCTCGTTTTGGCTTTTAACCACATGAATATAATACTCTCAGACGCTATGCAAACATGGTTGGACAATCTGGAGTGGTATGATATTAGTGGTCAGACCCAAGAGGCTGGAACTAAGATTTGGCCGTTGAGTGGAACGGAAGAAACCTGGTAATTATAGGAGGAACATATTATGAAGAAAATTTATATAGGACTTTTGGCTGCAGGGCTGCTCACTATGGCAGCCTGCAGCAACGATGAGTTTGAAAGCGTACAGGTGGATGATGGTGTGAAAACTCTCAGTTCCTTCACAGCTACCCTGGCCGACAATGCTGATACACGTGTGGCCATTGTGAACGACAATAGTCAGCTTTCCAAGAACTTTGCTTGGCAAGAGTTTGATGATGTTGGTGTTCATAGCGATTTGATAATAGAACCAGAGTGGTACCACATGACTCAGAGCGATGGATATTCTGCCACTTTTGAAGGAAATATCGTCTCAGGTCATGATTTTTATGTGGTAAAGGCAGACAATGGATATGAAATTGATCCTGAGCATCCGAATCTGATTCATTATTATTCCTATGCAAATGAAGCTTCTTATGATGCAAATAACTACTGGGTAGGTGTACCATTGGTGGGTAAATTGGAGTACAACAACTTCGCTCTTAAGGCTACCATGGGCTTCGTCCATATTGCCATTGGGGGCATGAATACCATTTGGTCAGTGGATATGATGGGCAACAGGAATGAACATCTTGGTGGACAGGGCACCATCGATATCAGTGCCCAAGACCCAGAGTTCGTGTTGGACGGTGTCTGGGATAGTGATGAATCTGAAATTGTAAAAAGTGCCTGGTGGTCCTATGAAGAGCAGCAGGACATGACGGAAGGTAAGACCAAGGACATCTATTTCGCCCTACCTGTTATGACGTTGGAAAGCGGTTTTACTATCACTATCTCTGGCTATGACACTTCTGGCGAATATGTTCAATTCGTTAAGCGCACTACGAATCCACTGCAAATACAGGCCCGCCGTGTGTATAACTACACCTTGGTAGATGTTTCAGCCGAGTTGGAGGAACAACGTCAGGCTCGTGAAGCTTTGGAAGCCAAGGAGAAGGAGATGCTACTCGTGATGTATAACCAGATGAGCGGACTTGAAGACCTGAGCCAAGTGGAGTATCCTGAGTCTTGGGATCTAAATAATCCATTGGAGAGTTGGGCTGGAGTTTGGGTGGATGATGAAGGTTATATAACAGAACTGGAAATCAATTACACTCCTAATCCTATGTATGGAACAATTCCAAGTACCATAGCTGAATTCCCACGCTTGAGAAGACTATCTTTACAGAACCTTGGCCTTACAGGATATATCCCGTCCGAGATTGGCTCACTCAGTATGCTTGAAGATCTTACGTTGCTGAACAATCGTCTGAAAGGCAGTATCCCAGAAGAGTTTGTCAATCTGACTAATCTTCAATACCTGGATTTATCATGGAACTGCATGGATTTCGAACTCTCAGACGAACTGAATGCATGGCTGCAAGGTTTGGATTGGTATGATTTAGATGGTCAGAGGATGGAGAATAATTCAAGTGCTGAATCTTATGTTATTATTCCTGGTCAATGGTAAATCATGGAGGATACTATTATGAAGAAGATATATTTTGTTTTTTTGGCTGCTGGCTTGATCAGTTTTGCAAGCTGCAGCAACGAAGATGTGGAAATTCAGAACGATGAGGGCGTGAAGACTATCACTTCCCTCACCGCTACCATTGGCGATCTGGCAGCCACTCGTGCATTCCTTAGCAACAATGGTACTACAGTTGATGTGGTGTGGAACAAAGACAGTGATGAAATAGGGGTATATAGTGATGTTTTTGATGGCATTACCTACTATAACATAATTACTTGTTCTGTCAACACTGCTGTTTTTCAAGGTGATCCTGTCACAGGATCGACATTCTATGCTGTGTACCCTCATTATGGCAATATGCAGGTACATACCGATAATCCTGAGGTGATTGATGTCGACCCCAAAGAGTCGGTAAATGGTGATGAGAGCTATTGGTTTGGCGCTCCTATGGTGGCCACCAGTACAGACGGAACCAATTTCGCCTTCAAGCAGACCACAGGTTTGATTCATATCCAAGTGGGAAACCTGGCTGAAATCGATGGGGTTTATATTCGTGGCAATATGGGCGAGCCTTTGGCTGGCGCTGGTTATATCGACATTTCCGAAACGAATCCTGTGTATAGGCTCTATGCCGATGACGAACACTGGTGGCAGCCTGTATCCAATGGATATATAGTAAATCCTGTGCTGGAAGAGGGAGAGTTCAAGGACATCTATTTCATCATTCCTCCTCAGACACTGCAGCGTGGCTTCACCCTACATGTTCATGGCTGGGATACTGAAGGCAATGAAGTGGACTTCACCAAACGTGCTGCTGCTTCTTTGACGGTAGAACGTGCTAACGTCTATGAATTTACATTGGTAAAAATATCTGAAGAGTTGGTAGCCCGTGAGCTGCTGAAAGAGGAAATCGAGACAGCATTGACAGATGCATACGCATTCTTCTTCAATACCACGAAGTATGCTTGGATGGGATATGGCGACTTGACCAACTTCGTGTTTGGTGATGTGGCTGGAGGTGATGCTAATAAGGGTTCTCAGGCTTCTGATCAGGTTGATTTTACAAGTATTGAGGGTTTCTCTTTCGATGCTTCCAACTCTTATATTACAGGCAAGTGGAATACTGTGTATGAAGGTGTTCGACTTGCTAATAAGGTGTTAGATTTACTGACAAAAGCTGATGGTGTGAATATCAATATCGCACAAACTAGGGCTCAGGCTATGTTTATCAAATCTGTATGGATGTTTGAAGGTATCAAGATGTTTGGCGCTGCCATCCCTTATGTGTCATTGTACCAATATCAGGCTAACCCTGAAACCCCCGTTATGAGCAATATGGATGAAACTGGCAACTACAAGTATGTATGGAGTCAGGTGGAGAATGACTTGAAAATTGTCATAAATCTCCTGCCTGAGTCTTGGGAAGACGCTGACAACGGACGTGCTACCTCATGGATGGCTAAGGCATTGCTGGCAAAGCTGTATGTATATTGGTCTTCTCCTTACAATGGTACCAATGCCACTGCCAATCATTGGGCAGATGCCAAGAGTTTGTTGGATGAAATCATAGACAGCGGAAGATTCATGTTGTCTCAAAGCTATGAAGACCTGTTTAATCCCTTGACATATAACATGACCTCTGAGACGATATTTGATATTCAACTAAATCAAGTAACGGCTATCCTTCCTGTAGGTGCTTTGGGTATAGGAGGATGGGGATTCTATCAACCTACTTATGAGTTTGTGAACAGCTATATGGTGGATAATGATGGGTTGCCTCTGTCTAATTATACGAATTATGCGCCACTAACTCAACTTGATAATATTTATAATCCGACCACAGACCTTACTATCTATACTGACCCTCGTTTGGATATTGCCGTAGGTCGTTTTGGAGTTCCTTATTGGGACTACGGCATTCCTGATGGTTTGAATGGTTGGATTCGTAACTATACTTATGGAGGTCTTTACATTGATAAAAAATATCAATTGGCAAGTGCTGATAGGTTCTATGCTACTGCTGATGCTGCTTCCAGACATTATCATGTAATACGCTATGCGGATATCTTGCTCATGCGTGCAGAATGTGCTATTGAGGAGGGTGATTTAGCCACTGCTCAGGCATATATCAATCAGGTACGTGAGCGTGCGGCCAGAACCTGTGTGTTGAATACCTCAAGCAATTATGTGTTAGAGAATTTGGCAGATGACACTACAATAGGAAATGCTGCCGCCAACTATCGTGTAGGCTTATATTCTGACTTTACTACTGTATCTGAAGCTCGTAAGGCTTTGGAGCGTGAGAGACGTGCAGAGTTTGGTATGGAAGGACACCGTTGGTTCGACCTTGCCCGTTGGGGCACTGCTGCTAGCGAACTGAATGCTTTCCGTGCTTATGAAGGTGGAATCTTTGCAGAGACTTCTCCAAATAAGTATCCGAATGAGTATCAAACTAATTGGGTGACTTTCCCAATTCCAACTACTGCTATTGAAAATGCAGAGGGTAGTCTCGTTCAAAATGCTAACTGGAACTAATTTTTGTTATTTTAATCAAGAATCCCCAAAGGATCGACCAACGCCGCATCCTTTGGGGATTCTTCTTTTCATGAATGGACAAGTCCGTTTTTTATCATGCTGCGTCTTTCGTCGAATCACGCTGCGTCTTTCGTCGAATCACGCTGCGTCTTTCGTAAGATCATGTAGCATCATGACAAATTGGATTTTCCCAGTCATCAATATACTTCTGTACTTTATCGAATGCTAATCAATGTCTTCCAAGCGTCCTTTATCTTTAGCTGGCTCTCTCATAAATCAAAAGTTTGCCTTTATCAGCTGTTTCTTGAGCATAAGGCCTAAGTGTCCCATTTACTATCAAATCTACCTCTCTTCCCAAAAGTTCTTTTAAATCCATATACATGCCTCCATGCTTCAAAAGCCCAAACGGTTGGGTCCTGTCTGGAATGAAAAGTATATCGATGTCACTCTCTGGCGTTTCCTCACCGCGGGCAAAGGAGCCAAATACCCATGCCTTGATGACAGGCTGAGTAGCGAAGTAGTCTTGGAGTGTTTTTATTATCTTGGCATCCATAATGCTTTGTAATTATGAGGATAAATAATTATCTTTTTCGCAAAAATTACGCAATCGTCTCGGAAAACAAAATATTTTGAGTTTTTTATTATATTTTGGGGATTACTTGTTGTTATTGCATATCCTTGTGCGGTGATAAAGCACAGCGAAGCTGGGGGAGATATGAATGTAAATTTACCCTACACCCCTACATCATTGGGCCTTATCTTGCTGATATTCAGTAGAATAAGTGGATGTAGGGTCAAGCGTCACCCTACATCCACCCTACATCCGCCTTACATTCATTCTCCATTCAGCGTGTGGGGATGACAGGACGAGCACCAAAGATGTAGGGTGAATGAAGGGTTGATGTAGGGTTGTCTTCAACCCTACATCGTTTTAAGCTGTTGGTAATGAGTAAGATAAATGCGAAAGATGTAGGGGTGTAGGGTAAAATGAAGTACGAATGTTTTTGCGAAAATCCTTTTCTTACGAGTACACGTAGTAGGAAAAACTTCTATGTGTAGTAGGAAAGATTCTTTCGTGTAGTAGCAAAACTTTGTACAGGTAGAAGCAAATCCTGTACAGCCAGGAGTAAATCCTGTACGGGCAGAAGCAAATCCTGTAGGGGCAGAAGTAAATCATGTACGGGCATTAAGATTTGCGGAGTAGTTACTTAACAGTTGTTACATAACTACTCCGCAAATATCTCCTAACTATTGCGCAAATGCTTCCTAACTGATCCGAAAATTTTTCCTAACTATCCCGTAAATCTTTTCTAACTATCCCGTAAATATTTCCTAACTGAGCCGTAAAAAATCGAGAACGATTCTCGCTGCCCACGAGAACTACTCTCGCTGGGGGCGAGCCGTAATGTATCTATGCCATATCCGTAATCTACCTATGCCTTTGTTTAAGGGCCGATGATCTCATGCAAAGAACGAGATGATGAGTGCCACCACGAAGCCTGTGCCACCCACGAGGGTTTCCATGATGGTCCACGTCTTGAGGGTGGTGGGCTCATCCATACCCACAAGCGACTTCACGAGCCAGAAACCAGAGTCGTTGAAATGGGAGCAGACAGTGGCGCCACCAGCTA
>Ga0310786_10007416_pt1 | contig 14302 bp, 11 predicted proteins | sample AusTroGonzalo_MG_FD_203881 | JGI IMG/M metagenome (GOLD analysis project Ga0310786, IMG submission 203881) | Bovine rumen microbial communities from tropical cattle in Woodstock, Queensland, Australia - Gonzalo_03 (v2) (version 2) | ecosystem: Host-associated > Mammals > Digestive system >... | reverse complement strand
TGTTACGGGCATTGCGCTCATTCTGTTCCTGACCTTCCATGGTTGCATGAACGTGGTGGCGCTCTTCTCGGCAGAAGGTTACAACATGATTTGCGAATTCCTGGGTGCCAACTGGTATGCTGTCGTGGCTACACTTGGTTTGGCTGCCCTGGCAGTGATTCACATTGTCTATGCCTTCATCCTGACGGCACAGAACCGTAAGGCCCGTGGCGAGAACCGCTACGAGGTGGCCACGACGGTCAACGCCGGTAAGGTGGAGTGGGCTTCCAAGAACATGCTCGTGCTGGGTATCATTATCTGCATCGGTTTGCTGGTTCACCTGTGGAACTTCTGGTACAACATGATGTTCGCCGAGCTTGTAGGTGCTATGCCAGCTATCAGTCCTACTGATGGTTTCGGCTGGATTAAGGAGACATTCTCTAATCCTGTATTCGTAGTTATCTACATCATCTGGTTTGCAGCTATCTGGTTCCACCTCACTCACGGTTTCTGGTCAGCCCTGCAGACGCTGGGTCTGAGCGGAAAGACCTGGTTCTGCCGTTGGAAGGTCATCGGTTTCATCTATGTGACACTGCTCATGCTGATGTTCCTCGTTGTGGTACTGGCATTTGCCTTCGGTTGCGCACCCAGTCTCTGTGACGGTGCCTGCTGAGGCGCTTGCTGCTAATTATGCATTATGAATTAAGAATTAAGCATTTAAAAGATTATGGCTAAAGTATTAGATTCTAAGATTCCCGCAGGACCAGTGCCTGAGAAATGGAAGGAATATAAGGCTCATCAGCGTTTGGTTAACCCCAAGAACAAGCTGAAGCTCGACGTGATTGTCGTTGGTACCGGTCTTGCCGGTGCATCAGCAGCCGCTTCGCTGGCTGAGATGGGTTTCAATGTGTACAATTTCTGTATTCAAGACTCTCCCCGTCGCGCTCACTCTATCGCTGCCCAGGGTGGTATCAATGCCGCCAAGTGCTATCAGAACGATGGCGACTCCGTCTATCGTCTGTTCTACGACACCGTGAAGGGTGGTGACTACCGTGCCCGTGAGGCCAATGTTTATCGTCTGGCAGAGGTGTCTAACAATATCATCGACCAGTGCGTGGCCCAGGGTGTTCCCTTCGCCCGTGAGTACGGCGGTATGCTGGCTAACCGTTCATTCGGTGGCGCTCAGGTAAGCCGTACGTTCTATGCCAAGGGTCAGACGGGTCAGCAGCTGCTGCTCGGTGCCTACTCTTCGCTGAGCTGTCAGGTACAGGCCGGCAAGGTGAAGCTCTTCACCCGCTACGAGATGGAGGACGTCGTCATCGTCGATGGTCGCGCCCGTGGTATCATCGCCAAGAACCTGACAACAGGTAAGCTGGAGCGTTTCAGCGCCAACGCCGTTGTCATCGCTACTGGCGGCTATGGCAATACCTACTTCCTCTCTACCAACGCTATGGGCTGCAACTGCTCGGCTGCCGTCCAGTGCTACCGCAAGGGTGCCATGTTCGCTAACCCCTCTTATGTTCAGATTCACCCCACCTGTATCCCCGTCCATGGCGACAAGCAGTCTAAGCTGACGCTGATGTCTGAGTCGCTGCGTAACGACGGTCGTATCTGGGTGCCGAAGAACATCGAGGATGCCAAGGCTCTGCAGGCTGGAACGAAGCAGGGTTGGGAGATTCCCGAGGAGGATCGCGACTACTATCTGGAGCGCCGCTATCCCGCTTTCGGTAACCTTGTTCCCCGTGACGTGGCCTCTCGTGCCGCTAAGGAGCGCTGCGACAAGGGCTTCGGTGTGAACAACACCGGTCTTGCCGTGTTCCTCGACTTCTCGGAGTCTATCAACCGTCTGGGTCTTGATGTCATCATGCAGCGTTACGGCAACCTCTTCGAGATGTACGAAGAGATCACCGACGTATTCCCCGGCGACGTTGCCAACGAGATCAACGGTGTGAAGTACTACAAACCGATGATGATCTATCCCGCTATCCACTACACCATGGGTGGCATCTGGGTCGACTACGAGCTGCAGACCACCATCCCCGGCCTGTTCGCTATCGGTGAGTGCAACTTCTCTGACCACGGTGCTAACCGTCTGGGCGCTTCCGCTCTGATGCAGGGTCTGGCCGATGGTTACTTCGTGCTGCCTTACACCATCCAGAACTACCTGGCCGACCAGAGCATCTGGGGCAAGATCAGCACTGACCTGCCTGAGTTCGACGCTGCCGAGAAGGCCGTTGACGCTGAGATGGACCGCCTGCTTAACATCAAGGGTAAGCGCTCTGTTGACTCCATCCACAAGGAGCTCGGCCACATCATGTGGGAGTATGTCGGCATGGGCCGCACTGCCGAGGGCCTGAAGACTGGTCTGAAGAAGATGCACGAGCTCGAGAAGGAGTTCGACGAGAACCTCTTCGTTCCCGGCACCAAGGAAGGTCTGAACGTCGAGCTCGACAAGGCCATCCACCTGCGCGACTTCTTCACCATGGGTCAGCTCGTCGCCTTCGACGCCCTCTCCCGTAACGAGTCCTGCGGTGGTCACTTCCGTGAGGAGTACCAGACTGAGGAAGGCGAGGCTAAGCGCGACGACGAGAACTACTTCTACGTAGGATGCTGGGAGTACAAAGGCAAGGGCGTGGAGCCCGAGCTCTCGAAGGAGCCGCTGGAGTACGAGGCAATCAAGGTACAGACACGTAACTACAAAAATTAATTAGGTATGGCTAAGAATATTTCATTTACAATAAAGTTCTGGCGCCAGAACGGCCCCAAGGACCAGGGACATTTCGACTCCTACGAGATGAAGGACATCCCTGACGATACTTCATTCCTGGAGATGCTCGACATCCTCAACGAGTGTCTCATCAACGAAGGCAAGGAGCCCTTCGTGTTCGACCACGACTGCCGCGAGGGTATCTGCGGTATGTGCTCCCTCTACATCAACGGTACGCCTCACGGTAAGACCGAGCGTGGCGCCACCACCTGCCAGCTCTACATGCGCCGCTTCAACGATGGCGACGTCATCACCGTTGAGCCCTGGCGCTCTGCTGCCTTCCCCGTGATCAAGGACTGTATGGTCGACCGCAATGCCTTCGATAAGATCATCCAGGCTGGCGGCTACACCACCATCCGCACCGGTCAGGCTCAGGATGCCAACGCTATCCTGATTCCTAAGGAGGATGCCGACGAGGCAATGGACTGCGCCTCTTGCATCGGCTGTGGCGCTTGCGTAGCAGCATGTAAGAACGGCTCGGCCATGCTCTTCGTCAGCTCGAAGGTCTCTCAGCTCGCCCTGCTTCCCCAGGGTCGTGTTGAGGCAGCCCGTCGTGTGAAGAACATGATTGCCAAGATGGACGAGCTCGGCTTCGGTAACTGCACCAACACCCGCGCTTGCGAGGCTGTCTGCCCGAAGAACGAGACCATCGCAAACATCGCTCGTCTGAACCGCGAGATGATCAAGGCAAAGCTGGCTGATTAAGTGTACATTATTCTAATATAAAGAGCGCTGCAGAGCAATCTGTAGCGCTCTTTAACAACTCGGTGCTTATGAAACGGAACCTCATTCTTACCATTACTGCCATCATTCTGTTGGCTCTCTTGGCTCTCTGTATGGGTCCAAGGCTCCTTTTGCTGCTGGTATTTCCTTTGGTCTATCTTGTTTCCAAATATATGGAAAAGAAGCAACCGCCGAGGGATATACTGGCCAATATAGAGGAAGCGGAAATGAAGAACGGTGCCCCTGATGACGTGGTGGTACTTGACGCTTCAAGAGCCAACGACCTATCGGCACTTATTCTCTTCTATCCTGAGAGAGACCTGATGGTGGTTGCAGGAGAGGAGTTGAAGATGAGCGATATGGTGAGTGTCATGCCGAAGAACATGGCCACGCCTTACACCATTGACGAATATGCAGTCATTATCAGCACAAGGAACCCGCAACGTCCCACCATACACCTGCGAGTGGGGTATGACGGAGAACGGGCAAGGGAGATAGCAGCACAGATTGATGCACATATCCAACGATAAGCTAATGGATACCAAGATTACAGAACAGCCATCACGATTTGACCATCTGGAGAAGATGTCGGTGGGTGAGTTGCTAGAGCACATCAATGAGGAAGATGCGCTGGTAGCAGAGGCTGTTCATAAGACTTTACCGCAGATAGTGCCGCTTGTGGAAGCTATCGAGCTGAGGATGAAGCAAGGCGGACGCCTCTTCTATATTGGCGCTGGCACTAGTGGGCGACTAGGGGTGCTCGATGCCAGCGAGCTGCCTCCAACTTTTGGCGTTCCTGAGACATGGGTGACAGGTATTATTGCTGGTGGTGACACGGCCTTGCGTCATGCAGTAGAACATGCTGAAGATATCGCAGAACAAGGATGGAAAGACCTGTTGGCACATCATCCCACACAGGATGACACCGTGCTGGGCATTGCGGCTTCAGGTACCACGCCCTACGTAGTGGATGCTATCCGTCAGGCTCGTCGGAACGGATTGCTGACGGGCTGCATCACCAGCAATCTCAATACGCCATTAGCTCAAGAGGCGGAGTTCCCTGTTGAAACGATTGTAGGACCTGAATTCGTGACAGGTTCCAGCCGCATGAAGAGTGGAACGGCCCAGAAAATGGTGTTGAACATGATTTCTACGACGCTGATGATCCGCATGGGGCGTGTACAAGGCAACCGTATGTTTAAGATGCAACTGACGAATGACAAACTCGTGGATCGAGGCACCCGGATGCTTCAGGAATATTTAGGAATAGAGTACGAGGAGGCGCAACAGCGCTTGCTCAATGCAGGTAGCGTAGCAGAAGCACTTAAGGAATAACGAAAAAACCTAACACACAATGAAAAAGAAACTGATGACTATCGGAATATCGGCAGTAGTGCTGTCAACATCGATGATGCAGTTTACCAGCTGTAAGGAAACACAAAGTGATAATCCTTTGTTACAGGAGAGTTCCCTGCCGTTTGGTGCGCCAGACTTTGGGGAAATAAAAACATCGGACTATCTTCCCGCTTTTGAAGCAGCTATCCAGCAAAAACGCGACGAAATTGCACGAATTGTAGAGAATAGCGACTCGGCCACCTTCGAGAATACCATTCTTGCTTTCGAGGAAAGTGGTAAGACGCTCGACCGCGTGAGCCGTGTCTTCTTTGCTTTGGTCGATGCCGACAAGACGGACGAGATAGGTGAGATAGAAAAGAAGGTACAGCCGATGCTGACCGATTTGGAGAACGAAATCTCGTTCAATAAGCAGTTGTTCGAGCGAATCCGTCAGGTATATAACACCCAGCACGATATCCTTCAAGGCGAAGACCAAAAATTGTTGGAGGAAATCTATAAGGACTTTGTGCGTAAGGGAGCATTGTTGAACGATGACAAGATGACCCGCATGAAGGAGATCAACCTGCGCATCTCAGAGTTGCAGACACAGTGGGGCGACCTGCTGCCTGCTGCCACCAACGATGCTGTGGTGTGGGTAGACAAAAAGGAAGATTTGGCTGGTCTCAGCGATGCCGACATCGCCCAGTGTGCCAAGGATGCGGAGAGCCGAGGCAAGAAAGCCCCGTATGCTATTGTCATTGTCAACACAACGCAGCAGGCTCTGCTGGCCAGTCTCGACAACCGCGACTTGCGCCGGAAAGTCTACGAGGCTGCCGTACATCGTGCTGACGGGACGGGAAAGTACAATACCTTCCCACTAGTCGTTGAGATTGCCAAACTGCGTGCAGAGCAGGCGGAAATCATGGGCTACCCTAACTATGCCTCTTACTCGCTGGAGAAGACAATGGCCAAGACACCTGATAATGTTTATGCCTTCTTGAAGAATCTCATCAGACAGTATACGCCGAAGGCTCAGGAAGAGACGAAGGCCATCGAGGACTTTGCCCGCAAGACGCAGGGCGCTGACTTCCAGCTACAGCCCTACGATCGTTTCTACTATTCCGCAAAAATGAAGAAAGAACAGTTGGATATCTCTGACGACGAAGTGAAACCTTACTTCAATGTCGACAGCGTCCTGCTCAATGGTGTGTTCTTTGCTGCTAACCGCGCCTATGGTCTGACGTTCAAGGAGCGTACCGATATCCCTACGTACCATCCTGACATGAAGGTCTTTGAGGTCATTGATAAGGATGGCCGGCAGAAGGCGCTCTTCTACTGCGACTATTTCCGTCGTCCCACCAAACGTGGCGGTGCCTGGATGGATGGTTTTCAGAAACAGAGTCGCCAGCGTCAGCAGTTGCCCATCATCTTCAATGTCTGTAACAACGCCAAAGCTCCCGACGGACAGCCCTCGCTGCTCACTTGGGACGAGGTTACCACAATGTTTCATGAGTTCGGACACGCCTTGCACGGCATGCTCTCCGACTGCCAGTACAACAGCCTGAGCGGCACCAGTGTAGCCCGCGACTTTGTCGAGATGCCGTCTCAGTTCAATGAGTCGTTTGCCGCCATCCCAGAGATCTTCGACCACTATGCACGCCATTGTAAGACGGGTGAGCCGATGCCTGTCGAGCTGAAGGAGCGTATGCTTAAGAGCATCAACTTCCAGACGGCTTATGCCCTTGGCGAGAACCTCGCTGCTACCTGTGTGGACCTTGCTTGGCACATGCTGCCCTCCAAGGACATCCCCACTGCTGATCAGGCTATTGCCTTCGAGACCGAGGCCCTGAAGGCCATTGGATTGCTCGATGCCCAGATTCCTCCCCGTTACTACACCAGCTACTTCAACCACGTGTGGGGTGGCGGCTATGCAGCTGGCTACTATAGCTATCTGTGGACAGAGGTGCTGGCTGTCAACATTGCCGATGTCTTTGCCCAGCGTGGGGCCTTGAAGCCTGAGACGGGTCAGGAACTTCGTGACAAGATTCTGAGTCGCGGCAATACGGGCGACCTCATGCAGATGTTTACCGACTTCACTGGTATGAAAGAGCCCGATGCCTATAGCCTGCTCAAGGCCAGAGGGCTGTAAAACCGAGAGACAAAATATGACAATTTCGATTTACACTCTGACGTCTGAACTCCACGATGAGAAAGCTGTTGGAACGGTGACCCAAGAGTTTCTGAACAGCCTTCAGATCGAATACACCCTGAAGGGCAATAACTATGCTGATTACGGCAACCAACCTTTATCAGTGATTTATGTGCGTACGGGTGGCACTGAGGGTATCTTCCGTAGATTGTTGCCCCAACTCAGACAACAGTCGCAGGCGCCGTTCTATCTGTTGACGTCAGGCAAGAGCAATTCGTTGGCAGCTTCGATGGAGATTCTCTCTTTCCTTCAGCAGAACGATCTGCACGGCGAGATCATTCATGGCAGTGCCGAGTATATCTCTCATCGTCTGCAGATTCTTTCTTTGGTTAGTGAGGCCGGAAATAAGTTAGACGGTACGCGTTACGGCATCATAGGACAGCCATCCGACTGGTTGATATCGAGTGCTGTCTCCCCCGAAGCGGTAAAAACGAAGTTGGGTATCGACTTAATAGAGATACCCATAAAAGAGTTGCTTGTCGGTGTTGATAAAGTAGGGGAGGGCGACATGCCCGACCGCATCTACAAAGCGCTGAAGGAGATTGTCAATAGGCACCAGTTGCAGGGCTTTACACTGAGGTGTTTCGACCTGCTTACGGCTGTCCACAATACAGGTTGCCTTGCCTTGGCCCGTCTTAATAGCGAGGGTATCGTAGCTGGCTGCGAGGGCGATGTGCCCGCCATGCTGTCGATGGCTATTACCAATGCCTTGCTGGGCATCTCTGGGTTCCAGGCAAATCCTGCTTCCATCAATCCTAAGACAGGAGAGATGGTGTTTGCTCACTGTACCATACCGCTGAATATGGTGGAACGCTACGAACTGGACACGCACTTCGAGTCAGGTATCGGCGTGGGCATCCGTGGCTATATGAAAGAGGGGCCTGTCACCATCTTCAAAGTGTCTGGCGACCTTTCACGTTACTTTATTGCCGAGGGCCGGTTGGTGCGCAACCAGTCGAAGCCCGACCTCTGTCGTACACAACAGGTGATACAGTTGGCTGATAGTCGTCAGACCGACTATTTCCTGACTCATCCGATAGGTAACCATCACATCATCATGCCAGGACACCATCAGGAGTTATTGGAGAATTTTATCTCTGTAGGCCTTCAGTCTCCACACGCATAGCATTGTGTTAATATCAAACGGAGTTCTTTTCAACGACCTGACTATCAGGTCGTTGTTTTTGATTCTTGTGTCAATGTCCATGTCCCTCTTGACAACGAACGATTGTTGTTGTATCTTTGCATCATCAATTAAATGTAAGAAAACCATGACAAAAGGAAAAACAATCTGTGGCGTACTGATTGTCGCCATTTCGGTAGGTCTCTCAACATTGACGGGATGCAGTGACAAGTCGTTGAAGGTCGATGGTGATAAACTTGAAGAGAAAGAGTCAACTGCTCTCAAAGAAGGAGAAGTCATTAAAAAGGCAGATGACGTAGTAGAATCCGTTCCCATTTCTAATCCATATCTTAATCCAGTCGCCTCAGAAAAGGTATATGATGTTGTAGAGCAGATGCCATCGTTCCCAGGAGGCCAAGCAAAGATGATGGAATACTCCATGATGCAGAAGAAGGTTTATTCCTGTGAGAAAATATCCTTTCCCCAACTTTTATTTGCATCTTTCAATAATTCGTCGTATCTTTGCGGCGTAATCACTAAAAACCTGACTTATGAAACAGAAATTGATGATGATTTTGACGCTTGCATTCGCTATGAATACAAGCATGTTTGCACAAACCGAACCGATTGTTCTTGAAGAAGGAGGAACTGGCCCCTACAAGGCATTGATGTATGAAGTGGAAGGCTTCAAAGAGCACACTATCTTCGCTCCGAAGGATCTTTCTGTGTTCAGCGAGAAGAAAGCCCTGCCCGTACTGGTGTGGGGTAACGGCGGATGTGCCAACTCGCCTCGTGGTCACGAGAAGTTCCTCAACGATATCGCTTCCTACGGCTACCTCGTACTGGCTACAGGCATCATGCCGAAGCAGGATGCACCTCGTGGATTTGGCGGTATGGGTGGCAACCAGTCGCGCACAGAACAGCAAGTGGAGTCGATGGACTGGGCCTTTGCGCAGAATGCTGACAAGAACAGCCCGTTTTATCATAAGATTGACACCAAGAATATCTGCATTTCGGGCATGTCGTGTGGTGGCTTGCAGGCACTCTTCAATTGTTTCGACGAGCGTGTGACCTCTATCATGATTTGCAATAGCGGCCTTTTTGAGCAGCCCGATGACGACGAGGGTGGCGCCAACGCCCGACGTATGCCTGGTATGCCAAGCGTAGCCAAGGCCAAGCTGAAAGAGATCCACTGTCCCATCATTTACATTCTGGGTGGAGAGACCGATATCGCTTACAACAACGGAATGGACGACTTCAAGCGCATCGACCATGTTCCTGCCATCGCTGTAAACTTGCCCGTAGGCCATGGTGGCACTTACAATCAGCCCAACGGTGGCGAGTTCGCCATTGTGGCCCGTGCTTGGCTCGACTGGCAGCTGAAAGGCAATCAGGAAGCCTCGAAGATGTTCGTTGGCGACAAGCCAGCCATCCTGCAGCGTAAGGACTGGACCATGGAGAAAAACGCCAAAGTGAAGTGATGAAAGCCTTCCGAGTTATAAGAAAAGAGGAGACCAAAAAGCCCTGATGCGAACGCATCAGGGCTTTTTGGTCATAAGAGGTTGAGTCAGACTTATCAGGAAGACGTGAAGGATGGCATATGGTTATTTCGCGGCAAAGAGAGTGGGCTGGTCGTTCACTTCTACCTGGCTGATGAGCAGGAAACGGGAGGTGGGACGGTCGCGGTGATAGCTGCTCACAAGGTTGATGGTGCTGTCGGGAATCAAGGTGTAGACCATCATGTCGACAGGTTCATCGAAGGTGCCGGCGGCGAGGTTATAACGGCTGTACTCGGCGATGTACCTGCCCGGGAACAGACTGTAGTCAAGGCGGCCGGTGCAGCTCCAGCTGGCTTGGCTGTCATTCCAGCGGTAGGCCACGCGGCTACTGAGGGTGCTGTCAGGGGCGTAGGTGTACTGATATTTCACCTGAGGCTTTAGGGTCTCGATGCCCTTGTTGTCGGCAGCTTTCTTGTAGACATACATGGTGGTGATGTCGCTGCCGCTGCGCTCGACGTTATAGACGAAACGGCTGTCGGGCTGGTTGGATACAGTCTCGTAGACGTTGTTGACGGTCTCGGAGGTGAGGACTTGTGCCTTGGTGCTCATGGCAGCTACGCACATCAGGGTTGCAAAAACTAACTTTTTCATTGCGGTAGTGTTTTTATTTGTTATTCAAAATGTTTGTTGTTTTTACTCTTTAGATGCAAGTCCTTGCTGGTTTATTACACGTCGTGCGGATTTTTTAATTTTTTTTCTCTTTGTTGTCTGTTAGACGTGATGAGACAGCCGAAAAGTTGCAAGATGGTCAAAAAAAGTAGAGAGCACCCCGGCCGGGATGCCCTCTACTTAATATAATTGTGTAACGATTAGTAGGCGAAAAGGGGATAGCTCTTCATCGTAGCGTTGACTTCGCCGCGCACTTTGGCGATGACTGCCTCGTTCTCGGGATCGTTGAGAACTTCCTCTATCCAGGCAGCAATCTGGATCATAAGGTCTTCCTTGGCACCACGGGTGGTGATGGCGGGAGTACCGAGACGGATGCCGGAAGTCTGGAAAGCGGAGCGGGTGTCGAACGGCACCATGTTCTTGTTGACGGTGATGTCGGCAGCTACGAGGGCGTTCTCGGCCACTTTACCAGTCAGTTCGGGATACTTCGAGCGCAGGTCGACGAGCATCGAGTGGTTGTCGGTGCCGCCGCTGACGATGCCGAAGCCGCGCTTGACGAGCTCCTCGGCAAGTACGGCAGCGTTCTTCTTGACCTGCTTGGCCCACTCCTTGAACTCGGGCTGCAGGGCCTCACCGAAAGCTACGGCCTTGGCGGCGATGACGTGCTCCAGAGGACCGCCCTGCTGTCCGGGGAAGACGGCGGAGTTCAGCAGCTGCGACATCTTCTTGACGACCCCCTTCGGTGTGGTGTAGCCCCAGGGGTTGTCGAAGTCCTTGCCCAGCAGGATGATGCCGCCGCGGGGACCGCGGAGGGTCTTGTGGGTGGTCGAGGTGACGATGTGTGCCCACTTCACGGGGTTCTCGAGCAGACCGGCGGCGATGAGGCCGGCGGGGTGGGCCATATCGATCATGAGTAGGGCGCCGACCTTGTCGGCAATCTCGCGCATACGCTTGTAGTCCCACTCGCGGCTGTAGGCTGAGCCACCGCCGATGATGAGCTTGGGCTTACTCTCAATAGCGAGTTTCTCCATCTCGTCGTAGTCGACGCGACCAGTCCCCTTGTTCAGGTTGTAGCCGACGGGCTTGTAGAGGATACCCGAGGTGTTGACGAGTGAACCGTGAGAGAGGTGACCACCGTGATCAAGGTTCAGTCCCATGAAACAGTCGCCGGGCTTTAGAACAGCCAACAGCACGGCTGCGTTGGCCTGGGCACCGGAGTGGGGCTGCACGTTGGCGTACTCGGCACCGAACAGCTTGCAGACGCGGTCGATGGCCAACTGCTCTACCTCGTCGACGACCTGGCAGCCGCCATAGTAACGATGGCCAGGATAACCCTCGGCGTATTTGTTGGTCAGGTACGAGCCCATGGCCTCCATGACCTGGTCGCTCACAAAGTTCTCACTGGCAATCAGTTCAATGCCTTTTAGCTGGCGCTGATGCTCTTTCTCAATCAACTCAAAGATTGTGTTGTCTCTGTTCATTGTTGTACAATTATTGGGTTTATAATTCTTTCTATGTCAGGCAGAAGTCCAGTGCGTCGGCTATCAGCTGCTTGTCAAGATGCTGGCCGATGAACACGAGCTTCTGCATACGGTCGCCCACCTCGGGATCCCAGTCCTGACGCAGGCCGGGGTTGCGGTCCATGAGGTCTTCTAACTCTTCTTTGGGCATGGTGGCGTACCATTGTCCAGCGTTGCGCAAACCCACCTGTCGGCCTGCCTGCTCGAAGAGGTAGCACGTGTCGGGCTCGTCCTTGAACCAGCAGATACCTTTGGCGCGAATGATGCCCTTAGGCCATTTGCGAGCCACAAACTCGTCGAAGAGGGAGAGGTTGAAAGGACGGCGGGCGTAGTAGACGTAGGTGCCGATGCCATACTCCTCGGCCTCGCCCTCGTCGTGGTGGTGATGGTGATGATGGTGGTGTTCGTGCTCATGGTGATGCTCGTGCTCATCGTGATCATCATCATCGTGATCATCATCATCGTCGTCATCATCGTCGTCATGTTCTTCCTCGTGGTGCTTCTCCACCTCCTGAATCCAACGGGCTGAGGTGGCCACATCGTCGAAATCAAATAGCTGAGTGTTGACAATCTTGTCAAGCTCCACGTCGCCGTAGTTGCACTCAATAATCTCTGCCTTCGACTGTAGAGCACGAATGACTCCATGGATGCGGTTCAGCTCCTCGGTGCTGACCTCGTCGGCCTTGTTCAACAGTACTATGTTGCAGAACTCTATCTGTTGGATGACAAGGTTCTCGATATCCTCTTCGTCGATGTTGGGACGGGTGAGATTCAGACCGCTGCCAAATTCGTCGCGCATACGCAGGGCATCGACAACAGTGACAATACTGTCCAGACGAGGCTGGCACTCCATATCGGGGACCATCGAGGGAATGCTGCAGATGGTTTGGGCGATAGGCCCAGGCTCGCAGATGCCGCTGGCCTCAATGACAATGTAGTCGAAGCGCTGCATCTGGATGATGTCCTCCAGCTGCTTCACGAGGTCCATCTTCAAGGTACAGCAGATGCACCCGTTCTGCAGGGCCACCAGCGAGTCGTCCTGCTCGTTGACGATACCACCCTTTTCAATAAGGTCGGCATCGATGTTCACCTCGCCGATATCATTAACGATGACGGCAAACTTGATGCCGCGCTTATTCGAAAGTATCCTGTTCAGAAGTGTAGTCTTACCGCTGCCCAGATAGCCTGTCAGCAGCAGTACGGGTATTTCTTTCTTCATTATCTCTATTCAAATCTCTTTTTCATTGTTACACCAGTTCTACCTTGCTGATGTCCTGCTCTTTCTCACAATAATGGCAAGTCAGGATGCCGTCGGAAACATGGAAGTGGGTCGCCATCGGCTCGTTGTTGGTGATACATTTGGGATTGTTACATTTTACAATGCCACGAATCTCGTCGGGCGTCTCAACGGTCTTCTTTTCAACGACCTCATAGTCGCGGATGATGTTCAGGATGACTTTTGGGGCCACCACGGAGAGACGTGAAATCTCGTCGTCGGTGAAGAACTTGTCGGACACCTTGATGATTCCCTTATTGCCAACCTTCTGCGAAGGGTAGTTGTTTCCGATGGTGACAGGTGTCTTCAGTTCAAAGAGCCCCAGCAGATTAGCTACCTGATAGGTCTTTGCTGCGGGGATATGGTCGATGACGGTACCTTGCTCAATGGCAGCGACTAGGCGTTCTTTCTTGTTCATTTGATAATGGTTTTATCGTTTTTCACTTCGTCGAGACTGATGCCGAGGACATCGCAGAATATGGCCTCGCGGGCAAAGAGACCGTTACCGGCCTGCTGGATGTAGTAGGCGTGAGGATTGTCGTCCACCTCGTAGGCTATCTCGTTGACACGTGGCAGAGGGTGGAGGATCTTCATGTTCGGCTTGGCTAGACGGAGCATCTCGTTGTTCAGTATGTAGACGTTCTTCACACGTTCGTACTCCATCAAGTCAGAGAAGCGCTCCTTCTGCACACGGGTCATGTAGAGAATGTCTGCATCCTGGATGACTTTTTCGTTGAAGGCGGTATGCTCAGTGTACTTGATGCCGTGCTCGTCGCAGTAGATTTTGTACTCCTTTGGCATCGCCAGTTCCTTCGGCGCCACAAAATGGAACGTTGGGTTGAAGTGGCGCATGGCCATCAGCAGCGAGTGGACAGTACGGCCGTATTTTAGGTCGCCCACCATATAGATGTTAAGATTCTCCAGCGTGCCCTGGGTCTTATAGATGCTGTATAGATCGAGCATACACTGCGAGGGGTGCTGATGAGCACCATCGCCGGCATTGACGATGGGAATCGGAGCCACTTCGGAGGCGTACTGTGCAGCGCCTTCAATAAAGTGGCGCATGACAATCACGTCGGCGTAATTTGAAACCATCAGGATGGTGTCCTTGAGCGTCTCGCCCTTCGTGCCACTGGTAATCTTGGGGTCGGCAAAGCCTATGACTCTCGCCCCCAAGCGGTTGGCGGCAGTCTCGAAAGAGA